>Ga0126314_10000089_pt1 | contig 47963 bp, 39 predicted proteins | sample Plot105B_FD_92535 | JGI IMG/M metagenome (GOLD analysis project Ga0126314, IMG submission 92535) | Serpentine soil microbial communities from UC McLaughlin Reserve, CA, USA - Plot105B | ecosystem: Environmental > Terrestrial > Soil > Grasslands | place: USA: UC McLaughlin Reserve, Lake County... | reverse complement strand
TCCTGCGCCGTCCCGGCCTCGCCCTTCGGCTTGCGCCCGGCGCCGTACAGCGTGTCTCCGAGCAGCGGGTGGCCGGCCTCCGTCAGGTGCACGCGAATCTGGTGCGTGCGCCCCGTGAGCAGATCCACCTCCACCAGCGCGGCGCCGTCGAAGACCTCCAGCACGCGGTACACGGTGATGGCGGGCTTGCCCTCTCGCACCTTGCCGGTGAAGCGCTGGCGATTGACGGGGTGGCGGCCATAGAGCGTCTCGATGCGCCCTTCCGCCGGCGGCACGCCGTGCACCAGCGCCAGGTACGTCTTCGTGACTTCGCGCCCCTTGAAGGACTTCTGGAGGGCGACAAGGGCCTGCTCGTTCTTCGCGACGACGAGGCAGCCCGTGGTGTCCTTGTCCAGGCGGTGGACGATGCCCGGGCGCAGCTCGCCGCCGACGCCGGCCAGGTCCTTCACGCGGTGGAGCAGCGCGTTGACCAGCGTTCCCGAGGCGTGTCCCGCGCCCGGGTGCACCACCATGCCCGCGGCCTTGTCCACGACGACCAGGTCCTTGTCCTCGTGGAGCACGGTGAGCGGAAGCTCCTCGGCCTGAGGGGACGCGGCGACGGGGGCGGGAACGTGGAGACTGAGGAGCTCGCCGCCGCGCAGGCGCATCGCCGCCTTCACGGGCCTGCCGTCGACGAGCACATGCCCGTCGTCGATGAGGCCCCGGATGCGGGAGCGCGTCAGGTCGGTGAAGACGGTGGCGAGGAACTGGTCGATGCGCTCTCCGCGTGCCTCGGGCGGGGAGCGATGCTCTCGGGTGTCTGGCGCTGCCACGAGGAGCGGACTACCAGATCTTCGACTTCACGTGCGCCTTGGAGCGCAACACGATGTCGTTGATGGCGCGCTCGAAGAAGTTCGCGTTCGTGTAGACATCCTGGCTGACGCGGCTCTTGTAGAGCTCACGTCCCTCTTCCAGTTCCTCCTTGAGGACCTCGAAGAGGTTGTCCTGCTCGATACCCTTGATGATCTTCTGCTCGTTGTAGAGCGAGATATCCGAGGCAATCGCACGGGCGAGCCGCATCGCCTTGATCTTTTCCTCGTCCGTCATCGTCCTCCCTACATAGGCACCGCTCGGAGGGGAGTCAACTTTCCTTGTGGTGCGAGCGCCGGTTGGCCGCTCCCCGGGTCAGCATCACTTCTTGCCCGACTTCTCAGAAGCCAATCCCAGGTAGCTCCTGGACACCCGGAGCGGATCCAACCCCAGCTCGCGAGCGAGGTTCATGAGGATTCCGCGCAGGTATACGGGCGGGGGCAGCAAGGTGTAGCGGTCCGCCTCCACGTTCTCCAGATGACGCAAGGAGATGCGAGTGCGATCCGCCACCTGATGGAGTGTGAAGCCCCGGGTCTCTCGGACCCTGCGCAGCAGTTCGCCGTTGAACTCGGCATCGGCGGGGATGTCGGGAAGGCGCGGACGGACCTCGCGCACGCGGGCGGAGACCTGGGCCATGGCGGCCTCCGCCGTGGCGATGGCCGCGTCCTGGGCGAGCACCTGCGCGTCGCTCAACTGGCGCCCGGGGCTCCGGGTCTGCGCGGACGCCCCCGCTGGGGACGTCGTAGGCCGGGAGGTGCCCGTCGAACGGCTCGGCGTTGGAGAAACGACGATGGACGTAGACGGTGGTTCGGGGGGCTCCGGCTCGGTGACGGGCGGCTGGGGGGCCACCGACGGAACGGGAGTGTCCTCGACGAGGCTCGGAGCGGGCGGGGCCTGCGCGACGACGGGCTCCTCGGGGACGGCGGGCTCCGGCTCGGTGGCGACGGGACTCTGGGCGGCCTGCGCCTCCGCGCTCGCGTCCACCGTGCTGGGACTTGCCGTGTCCGAAGGCGACGGGGCCGCAACGGGGCTTTCGCTGCTCGGAGCAGCGGGGCTCGATGCTTCCAGCTGAACCGTCGTCGCCACAGCGGCAACCACGGGGCTCCCGTTGCTCGGAGTGGCGGTGCCCGACACCACCGGGGCCGCAACAGGGCTCTCGCTACTCGGAGCAGCGGGGCTCGGAGCTTCGGCGACGACACTGGCCGGAGCAGCGACCGTCACGGCAGCGGCGTTCGACTCAGCACCCGCATCCACCGTCGGAGAGTCCGTGGCCACGGGAGCCGCGCTCCAACTCGACTCGGCGGCGGGGCTCGCCGCTCCGGCGTCCATCCTGCCCGCCGCGGGCATGCCCACGAACCCACCGCCGAACGGTGCGGTCTGCAGGGAGCTCGTCACATAGGACAGCGAATATCCGCTGACGAAGCTGGCCCGGAATGCCGCCGGACCGCTCGGCTCGGGCTCCGGCTCCTCCGTCCCCTTCCCTGCCGCCTCCGCAGTCGCGACAGGCGAGGGCGAGGCCGACGCCTCCACCGCGCTCGCGAGTGCCTCCGCCGCGCGCTGCGTGGGCCCGACCTCGGGCACGGGCACGGGCACCGTCACGGCCTCCGCCACCTTCCTCGCGGGCAGGCCCAGGTCCTTGTCGTACTCGACGCGCAGGTCCGCGTCCGTGAGGATCTCCATCGCCTCGGTCATCCGGGCTCGGAGCGCGTCCACCTGATCCGCGTCCACGAGCGCGTACACCGCGATGGAGTCCGGCGCGTAGAGTTCCATCAACCGCGAGTAGGCGGCGTGGATCTCCTCCATCTGCGCGGTGACGGGGACCTCCAGGAGCTCGTAATAGGTCTGCTGCGCGAAGGGCTTCATGGCGTGGCGGGAATGGGGGTTCCGTCGATTGCGAGCAAGCGCGAGGCGATGCGTTGAATGGCCAGAGCCGCCGGGGAATCCGGCCGCTCGATGAGAACGGGGCGCCGCTTTCGCACCGCGCGCCACGCCTCATCGTCATACCGGATGGCCCCCAGGTCATCCATGTCGATCCCAAAGAACTTCTTCCACGCGGAGGCCACGGCTGTTCCCACGTTCAGGTCCGCGTCCGTCCGCGCCTGGTTCACCACCAGCCGGATGCGGAAGGCCGCCAGCTCCCGCTCCAGTCGCTCCGCACCCACCGGGTCCTTGCGCCTCACCTGCTCGAGCACGTCATGCAGCGTCCTGAGCGAGCCCTCCCGCGTCGTGAGCGCGCTGTCCACCAGGTCCTGGATGCCGTACTGCGACTCCATCTGCTGCAGCCGCCGGAAGAAGGCCGCCTTCGCGAAGCGGTACGCGTTCTCCACCGACGTGGGCTCCGGCAACACCACCAGCAGCCCATGGTCCGCCATGATGAAGAAGTCGATGGTGTTGAAGCTCGTGCCCGCGCCCAGGTCCAGGATGAGGTAGTCCGCCTGCGCCCCCAGGAGCGTCTTCAACAGCTTCTGCTTCTGCGCGTACTTGAGGTTGGCCGCATCCAGCGCGTCCTGCGCGCCGGCGATCAGCGACAGCCGGGGCACGCCCGTGGGGACGATGACGTCCTCCAGCCGCGCCTTGTTGCGCCGCAGGAAGTCGGACAGCGTCGCCTCCGGCTGCCCTACCCCCAGGCACGTGTGCAGGTTCGCCCCGCCCAGGTCCGCGTCCACCAGCAGCACGTTGAGCCCGGACTGCGCCAGCGCCACGCCCAGGTTGGCGGACACCATCGACTTGCCGATGCCGCCCTTGCCGCCCCCCACCGCGATGATGCGACGGGGCCGCTCACGACGTCCCAAGCCCGGCGGTCCCGCATGCACGGGCTCGGAGGACGGGGACCCCAGGGCACGGGCATCGGCCTGGGGTGCTCGCGAAGGTTTGGACATGGGCAGTCGCATCAAAGCCCGTCCTACCGCCCGAGTCGACTCCCCGCCAATCCGCGGCCATTTCGTGGCTCATCCCCCACACCCGCCCGAGGAGACGACCCCCAGAATTACAGGGCTCGCATGGCTGACCAGTGAACAGCCGGGCGAGCGGGCCGCCCTACTCGTCCAGCAGCTCCACGTTCCAGTACGAGGCGTCCGCGAGGTGCAGGAAGGGCAGCCACTCCTGATACGTCACCTTGCGCGAGGCCCCGCGGAACAGGGGCGTCCAGCGCGGGCGCACCGGCTTCTTGAGCAGTCTCATGTCGGCCTGCTCCGGCGTGCGGCCCCCCTTCTTCAGGTTGCACGGCACGCATGAGCACACCACGTTCTCCCACGTCGTCTTCCCCCCCTGCGTGCGAGGCATGACGTGGTCCAGGTTCAGCTCGCTGCGAGGGAGGTTCTTTCCACAGTACTGACAGGTGTCCGCGTCGCGCGCGTAGATGTTGAGCCGGGAGAAGCGCACCCTCCCGCGAGGAAGATGGTCATACGCGCTGAGCACCAGCACCCGGGGAACGCGGATGGTCCGGTTGATGGTGGTGATGCAATCGTTGGTGGCACTCAATGCCGCCCAATCAGCGAACTCGTAGAGTCGGTACTGCTGGTCAATGGCCTTGGCGACGCCCTGATACAGCAGCGAGAACGCCCGCTTCACCGACGTGACGTGCACCGGTTGGTAGTACCGGTTGAGTACGAGGACGGCGCTGTTGATCATGGTGGTTTCCCGGGACTTGCGGTCGCCACGCTTTCAGCGACCGACGCGAGTTCCTCCTTCGCGAGACAGCGGACGTCGAGGACCACCTCGCCATCCGCCATCCTGCCAATAACCGGCACTCCGCCGCCGCGCAGGCGTTCGAGGAATGAATCCGGTGCACCTACGGTGAGGATGCAAGCGAAGGAAGGCAAGCGGGCCAGCGGCATGGCCCCCCCGCCCACTTGTCCCACCACCCCGTCCACCCGTGCACTCACACCTCGCTCGGCCAGCAGGGCCTGGAGCCGCAGCGCGCGGGCACGCAGCTCCTCGGCTGGTTGGGCAAGCAGCCTGTACGTGGGGACGGCCTCCGGCCTGCCATCCCGGTACAGCTCCAACGTGGCCTCCAGCGCCGCCACCGTCAGCTTGTCCACACGCAAGGCCCGCGTGAGCGGATGCGCCTTGATGCGCGACACCAGCGCCGAGCGTCCCACCACCACGCCCGCCTGCGGCCCGCCCAGCAGCTTGTCCCCGGAGAACGCGACGATGTCCGCCCCCGCGGCCACGACCTGGGGCACCGTGGGCTCCTGGCTCAGGCCCTCTCCCGCCATGGGCACCAGCGCTCCGGAGCCCAGGTCCTGGAACACGGGCACCCCGCGCTGCCGGCCGAGCCCCGCCAGCTCCGCCACGCTCGCCTCCTCCGTGAAGCCCACCACCGCGAAGTTGGAGCGGTGCACCTTCAACAACAGGCCCGTCTCCGCGCCCACCACGCTCGCGTAGTCCGCCAGGCGCGTGCGGTTGGTGGTGCCCACCTCCACCAGCTTCGCTCCGGACTGGCGCATGACGTCCGGCACCCGGAAGCCGCCGCCAATCTCCACCAACTCCCCGCGCGACACGACACACTCTCGGCCACCCGCCAGCGCGGCCAGCACCAGCAGCACCGCCCCCGCGCAGTTGTTGACGACGAGCGCATCCTCCGCGCCGGTGAGCTGACGCAACAGCCCCACCACGGGCGCATACCGGCTGCCGCGCTCGCCTTCGTCCAAGTCGTATTCGAGGTTCGAGTACCCCCGCGCCACCTCCGCCACCCGCGCCACCGCCTCCGGCGCCAACGGCGCGCGCCCCAGGTTGGTGTGCAGCACCACCCCCGTCGCGTTCAGCACGGGACGCAGGCCCGGCGTGGACAGCGTGCTCAAGGCCTCGCCCACGTCCGCGTCGTCGAAGGCGCGCGACTCACCTTGCAGCAGCCGGGCTCTGGCCCGCTCCACCGCGAGCCTCAGCGCGGACACGGCCCGGGCCCTGGGAACACCCGCAAGCAGTGGCTCCAGCGAGGGACGCCGCAGGAGCTGCTCGATGGAGGGGAGTGCGCGCAACAGCGCGTTCTTCCCGCCGTCTACGTTGTTCGACGGGGGTCCCACGCCTCCGAGTCTAGGAGACGTGGCACCCAATCTCCAAACGACGGGGAGGTGTCATGCAGGTGACGGCCCGCTCGCGCCCGAGCGCGACGCGGTGCTCCGCGCTCGACTCAGGCAGGCGTCAGGTACAGGCTGATTTCCTCGGTGGCTCCCGGCAGCCGGAAGTACTTCTCGAACCGCAGCCCCATTCGCTCCAGCACCTTGATGGAGCTGGCGTTGTCCTTCGACACGATGGCGGCAATCCGCTTCAAGCCGAGGTCCTTCAACGCGTAGGCGAGCGTGGCGGAGACCGCCTCCTGGGCATAGCCCTGTCCCCAGTACGCGGGCAGCAGCGCGTAGCCGATGTCCACGTGCTCCAACGCGTCGCGCTTGATCAGGCCACACATCCCCAGCGGCGCGCCGTCCGACTTGCGCTCCACCAGGTACAGGCCGAAGCCATGGCGCTCGTAGCTCGCCAGGGGGCCATTGGCGATGTAGCCCCACGCGTCCTCGAGTGTCTTCACACCCCGGTCGCCAATGAAGCGCAGCCACGCCGGCTCATTCACCAACACCAGGATGAAGGGCGCATCCTCCCGCGTCACCCGACGCAGGATGAGCCGCTCCGTCTCCAGGACTTTCATGCGAAACTCTCCCGACAAAGCCCGAGGCGGCCCCGGACGGAAGTGTCCGGCCACGTCAGCCTTCGAGCCACCTTGTTGGAGGATGTACCACGGATGTCCACCCCCTCGAGCCCCGACTCCCGCTTCCAGATTGAAGTCCTCAAGCTCCTGCTCCAGGTCGCCAGTGGCGACGAAGGCGTGAGCCGCGTGGAGATCGACCACATCATGGACGCCGCGCGAGGCATGAGCGTGCCGCTGCCGGAGCTGGCCGAGCTGGCGAAGTGCCTCCAGAACGGCGTCCCGCTGCCGGCGCCCAACCTGGGCGTCCTGCGCTCCAACCCCAAGGCGGTCATCGACGCGACCCACGCCCTCATCTCCAGCGACGGCCACATCCACCCGAGTGAAATCGAGATGCTGCGGCAGATTCGCGAGATGCTCGGCGTCGCCAGTTGAGGGAACGGGACACAGGGCCGGGAGGAGCGCTCCCGGCACCGTGTCCGCGCTGTGACTACGCGTCGACTTCGTCGACTTCCAGCTCGCTGCCAGCGCCGCTGAGCAGCTCCAGCAGCTCCGCCGCGCCGCCCTCGCTGTCCTTCAGCGAGGTGAGCTTGCCGCCGCCCAGGAACTGCATGATGAACTGCTTGCGCATCTCACAGCGTCCGCCCTGGATTTCACCCAGGACGGTCAGCGTGTTCGGCTCGCCCTCGCCGACAATCTGGTCGACGATTTCGCAGTTGCCCAGCACGAGCACCGTGGAGTGCAGCTCCGCCGAGCCGACCTTCAGGTCTCCGAGGACGAGCAGCCCACCGGGGCCCTTCACCACCAACTTCTCCACGTCCATGTCACCGATGACGACGACGCAGTCGCGCGACTCCAGCGTGCGCGACTGGTCCGTCAACTCGTCATGCAGCTCGATGCCGGTTCGCAGCATCGCGGAGATATCGACGGGGGCCGCGAGCAGCGCGTCCTCGTCCAGCGCGGTCAGCCTCTCGTCGGCGGCCGCGAGTGCATCGGCGTGGTCCTGGAGCTTCTTGGGGAGCTGAGTCATGTCTACTGCCGTGAATACCCCAGATCCGGTCCCGGGGAAGCCACCATCGACCGCGAGTGTGGCCCCCGGTACGAATCCCGCTCCCTGAGCGTGCGGCCCGCCGCCTGGCTAGGGCCGGAGCTTGAGGTGCAGCAGGTCCGAGCGGCGCAGGCGGGGCGTGTACCAGGTCCCCTCCACCTCGAAGGGCGCGGCCAGGTCCCCCGTCACCACGACCCCATCCCCCACGGGCGCCAGGAGGAGGCGCGACGGGAGCGGGTCCAGCACCCTCACCCACCGCGTCGCCAGGCCGGGAGCGAAGCTCGCCACCGTGGGACGGCCGGGCGCCACGTCCTCGGGCAGGCCGACGGCGCCGAGCCCCAACAGGCGCCCCCACCCGGACTGGGCCGTGGTGATGTTGCCCGAGGCGTCCACGACGAGCGAGCCCAGGCTCAGGCTGCGCCCCAGGTCGTCCTGGAACTGCCGCAGCGCCACCTCCGTGCCGGTGGGGCTCAGCCGCCCCAGCATCGCGTCCCGCTGACCGTCATAGAAGTCGTCCGGCTCCAGGCTGGCGTAGGACGTGCCCGCGAAGGTGAAGCGGCCGTCGAAGGACCCCGAGAAGGCCACGCCCCCGTCGGGAAGGACCCCCACGTCGTACACGTCCGCGTAGTGGCCGTAGGGCGCGGGCAGGAGCCACGACCAGAGCGGCGCGCCACTCGGGCTCCACCGGGCCACGAAGGGGCCTCGGTCGGTGATGGCGCCCGCGCCGAAGTCGGTGCCCGGGGCTGCCCAGCCGCCGACGGTGACGTTCTCCTGCGCGTCCACGGCCACGCTCAGCGCCTCGGTGCCACGCAGCGCCTGGCCGGCCAGCACCCGAGCCCACTGGTAGGCCCCATCCCACTGGACCTTCAGGACGAAGGAGTTGGGGCCCTCGTCGTCATAGGGGCGCGGCTTGCCGGAGTAGACGGGCCCGGCTCCGAAGTCGGTGTAGCCCCAGAAGCCGCCCGTCACCACGGCGCTGCCATGGGCGTCCGTCGCCAGGTCGTACACGGGGATGACGTTGTCCTCGAGCCCATCCGGCCCCTGGCTCCAGGAGAGGTAGCCCCGCGTCCAGTCCACCGCGCCCGAGGGCGTGAGCTTCATCAGGAACATGCCCCGCCCCCGCGGCAGGGCGCCCTTGCCCAGGTCCGGCGCTCCGGAGTACTCGCCCGCGACGAGCACGTTGCCCAGGCTGGTGACCGCCACGCGCCTGAGCTCCACCTGCGCCTGGGCGAACTCACGCGTCCACGCGACGCTCCCGTCCGCGCGGTGGAGCGCGACGACGTCGGTCTGCTCCCCCCAATAAGGCCCGTCCTGCGTCTGCTCCACCGCGCTGAGCACGACGAAGCCACCGTCCGGTGCGGGGGCCGTGTGACGGGAGCGCTCCGTGGCGGCGCTGGTCGACTGCTTCACCCACGCCGTGGTCCCCGCGGGCTGCGTGCCCCGGTACGAGCAGAACGGCGCGCTCTCCGTGACGATGACCAGCCGGGGCGCGGCGTCCAGGATGCCATCCCGCGCCGCGTCCACCGACGCGAAGCTCAGCCCATCGTACGAGTAGGGATACAGATGGAATGCGTGGCGACCTGAGGCGGAGACGGCGGCCGTCACGTCGTACTCCACCCACTCGTCCTTCTTCACCGCCCACGCCTCGGCGATGACCTCATCCACGAAGGGCGGCGGGTTGGACCAGGTGGTCTGCGTGGGGTCGAATGGATGGGACTTCAAGAGCCGGGGCGCGCGGTCCGAGGCCTCCAGCGCGTACAACTGGAGCAGCACCCGGCGGACCTGACCGGCCGGCAGTTGCACGTCGAAGTCGAGGTAGCTGTAGAACCCCGGCTGCGTGTCCACCTTCAGCGACGCCTCGCGGTGGAACGTCGTGTCCGGGCGGTACTGGTCGATATACGTGTCGTGCAGCGGGTGGACGGTCGTCGAGATGACCTCCCGACGCGTCAGGCACGCATCCCCCGGCGCGGTCCGGGACGCGCCCGTCCAGACGAGGAGCTGAGGCCTGAGCGCGGAGGTGGACGACTCCCTGGAGACGAACGTCACCGGGGTGGTCGAGTTCCCATACAACCCGAACGACACGTCGCCGTTGCCTCGCACCAGGTCCGTCACGTCGTACTCCACGGTGCCGAGGGGCGAGAGGAACGGGACGTAGGACAGCACGCCGCCCACTCGCTGCGGGCGCGTGTTCCAGGTGACGCTCGACTCACTCCAGGCCCCTTGAATCGCATACACGGAGGGGCCGCCCGCTGTGCCTTCGTCGGAGACATTCAAACGCAGCACCGCGCGCTGCACCGTCTCCGTCAGGCCTTGCACCGAGAAGCGCAGGTACGCCTCTCGCTTCTGGCCATTGTCCACCCACAGCTTCTGCGCCGTGCCTCCGGCGGAGGAGCCCGGCGCGGCCTCGGAGACATACGTGTCAGCGCTCGCATTGAAGAGCGTGGGCGGACCCGACACCGGGAGCGGCGCGGGGCGGCGCGGAGGATGGTCCTCGGCGGACTCGACGGTGAGGACGAGTTGGGGGCGCAGCGCGGCGTTGGGATGCTCGCTCGACGCAATCGTCACCCCGTCCGTGCTGTCCGGCCGCAGGTGGACGTCGGTATAGGCGTTCTGGGAGATGGCCAGGTCGGAGATATCCAGCTCAATCCAGGTGCCGCTCGTCACGGCTCCGGCGCTGGCGAGGATGTTGTTGGCCTGGGTCGGACGCGTGTTCCACGTCGTCAGCTCGTTCCAGTTGCGACCTTCAATCCGGGGGTCATGCGCGGTGGGCCCATCCGAGGACCCATCCAGCGCGTATACCCGCAGGCGCGCCGTGGTCAGCCGTCCCTCGAACGGAGTGATGAGGAAGCGCAGGTACGCCTCCGACTCCGGCGACCGGTCCACCTCCATCGTCGGTGACGAGCCGAAGCTCGTCGTCGGTGAGGTCGCCACCACGTGCGTGTCCGCCGCCGCGATGAGGGTGACGGTCTGCGTCACCAGCTCGTCACGCCGCTGGCCCTCCGAGGCCTCCTCCCGCGTGGAAGCAGACACTTCATCCTGGGAACCCCCGCACCCACTCAGGAGCGCGAGCGCCATCCCCAGACTCCAACCCACCACTCCGCCTGTCACGTATCTCACGTCATCTCTCCTTCAGGTCCAGCCAGGACGATGCGTGAGCAACAGGTGCGCCAACCCGTGAGACTGTCGGTGTGTCGCGTGGATACCGCTCGGACAGTATTCGAGCAGTCACCACCCGAGCCCGCACTGCTCAAGGCCGGAGCTTGAAGTGCAGCAGGTCCGAGCGACGCTCGCGGGGCGTGTACCAGTGCCCCTCCAGCTCGAAGGGCGTCTTGAGGTCCGCGGTCACCACGAGGCCATCACCCACGGGTGACAGGAGGAGCTGCGACTGGAGCGGGTCGAACACGCGGACCCAGCGCGTCTCCAGGTCGGCGCCGAAGCCCGCCACCGTCGGGCGCAACGACGCCCCATCCTCCGTCGGGCCGACGTCCCCGAGCCCCAGCCGGCTTCCGCCTCCGAGCTGCGACGTCACGATGTTCCCCGAGGCCTCCACCACCAGGTCATCGAAGGACACGTCCCGAAGCTGCCGCAGCGTCACCTCGGCCCCTGTCGCGCTCAGCCGCCCCAGCATCGTTTCGCGAGGCCCGCCGTCGTACTCATCCGGCTCGCGGCTGGCGTACTCCTGCCCGGCGAAGGTGAAGCGGCCTCCGAAGTTCCCCGTGAAGACGACGCCACCGTCCGGCAGCAGCGCCAGCGTGGACAGCATGCTGAAGTAGACCGGGATGACCCGGGACCAGCGCGGTGCCCCGCGCGCATCCCAGCGCGCCACGAAGGCGCCGGCCGAGGGACTTGCGCCGCCTCCGAAGTCCGTGCCCTGCCCCGCCCAGCCGCCGACGGTGACGTTCTCCTCCGCGTCCACGGCGACGCTCGTCGCCTGTGCGCCCCGGAGCGAGTCCGACGTCAGCGTGCGCGCCCACTGAGAGGCGCCATCCCACTGGAGCTTCAGGATGAAGGAGTTCGGATACGTGTCGTCATATGGGAACGGCTTGCCGGAATAGACAGGCCCCGCGCCGAAGTCCGTGTAGCCCCAGAAGGTCCCCACCACGAGCGCGCTGCCATGCGCGTCCGTCGCCAGGTCGAGCACCTGCATCGGGTTGTCGACGTACTCGTCCGCCTTCTGGAACCACGCCTTGAAGCCGCGCGTCCAGTCCACCGCGCCCGTCGGCGTGAGCTTCATCACGAACATGCCCTGCCCTTGCGGCAGCGCGCCCGTGCCCAGGTCCGGAGCGCCCAGGTAGCTCCCCGCCACCAGGACGTTGCCCTGCTTCGTCACCACCACCCGCTCGAAGTACACCTGCGGCTGAGCGAACGCGCGGCTCCACGCGACGCTCCCGTCCGCGCGGTGGAGGGTGACGACATCCGTCCGCTCGGCCGACGGAGGACTGGCCTGAGGCGACTCCACCCTGCTGAGCACCGCGAAGCCACCGTCGGGCGCGGGCGCTGTGTGAGTCGAGAGCTCCGCCGCCGGGTCATTCGACTGCGTCACCCAGGCCGTCGTCCCCGACGGCGGCGTGCCCTGGTAGGAACAGAACGGCTCGCTGTCGGTGATGACGACGAGTCGCGGCGCGACGGAGAGCAGCCCTCGCTCCTCCATCTCGGACGAAGCGAAGCGCATCCCGTCCTCGGAGCCTTCGAGCAACGCGAAGGCATGACGCCCCGACGTCGTCACCACGTCCGTCACGTCCAGCTCCACCCACTGGTCCTTCTTCAGCGCCCCCAGGTCCCCCACCACGCCGCCCATGATGGCCGGCTTGCTGTACCAGTCCGTCGTCGCCTCATCGAACGGCTCGGCCTTGAACAGCCGGGGCCCGTTCCCCGAGGCATCCAGCGCATACAGGCGCAGCAACACGCGGCGGACCGACGCCGTCCCGAGCTGGACGTCGAACTCCAGGTAGCTCTCCACGCGCGGTGACGCATCCACGCGCAGCGACGCCTCCCGGTGATGCGACAGCGTGGGACTCTCCGGCGTGACGAAGGTGTCCTGCGACGCGAGGACCGTCGTGGCGAGGACCTCCTGGCGCGTCAGGCACTCATCCGTGGGAGGAGTCCGGGGCGTGCCCGTCCAGACGAGCAACTGGGGTTCGAGTGAAGACACCTCGCGCGAGTGGAATGCCACCTCATCGCTGGAATTGGCATACAGACCAAAGGTGACGTCACCATTGCCTCGCACCCGGTCCGTCACGTCGTAGTCCGCGAAGCCAGACGACGCGAGGAACGGCACACGGTCCAACGTGCCGCCCACCTTCGACGGGCGGGTGTTCCAGGTGACGCTCGACTCGCTCCAGGCGCCTTGTGTCGCGAAGACCGAAGGCCCGCCCTCCGTGCCGTCCTCCGTCACTCGCAGGCGCAGCACCGCGCGCTGCACCGTCTCCGTCAGCCCCTGCACGGAGAAGCGCAGATGGCCTTCCCGCTCGGGCGCGCTTCCGATGCGGAGCGACTCCGACACGCCACCCACCGAGGACGCCGGCGCATCGGCGGAGACGAACGTGTCGGCGCTCGGCGCGAAGGCCACGGGCGTCCCTGACACGGGGATGGGCTCGGGGCGCGGTGGCGGATGGTCCTTCGCGGACTCGACGGTGAGGACCAACTGGGGGCGCAGCGCAGGGTCCGGGTGCTCGCTGGACGCGAGCGTCACGCCGTCCGTGCTGTCACCGCCCATGAAGATGTCGAGAGAGCTGTTCTGGGAGACGTACAAGTCACTGACGTCCAGCTCCATCCACGTCCCGCTGGCGACAGGCCCCGCGCTGACGATCGCCCAGTACCCACCCCACTGAGGACGGGTGTCCCACGTCGTCTGCTCGCTCCAGGTCCGGACTCCCGGCGGGTCGTAGACGGTGGGCCCGTCCGCCGTGCCCTCCAGCACGTACAGACGCAGCCGCGCGGCCGTCATCGTCCCCTCGAAGGGCTGGATGAAGAACTTGAGGTACGCCTCGGCGTCGGGCGAGCGGCCAAGCACCAGCGTCTCCGAGGAGCCGAAGCCCGTCGTCGGAGACGTGGCCACGACGTGCGTGTCCGCGGCCGCCGCGAGTGTCACCGTGCGCGTGGTGAGGTTCTCGTTCCGAGCCTCCGGAGTGGCGACCACCTCCGGGGTGGAACTGGATTGCACACCCTGGGAAGCCCCGCACCCACTCAGGAGCGCGAGCGCCACACCCCAGCCCCACCGTCCCGCCCCGACTGTCGTCCGACTCACGTCACCGCTCCCTCGCGACCAGCGAGGGCGATGGATGAGCAACAGTCACGCCATCCCGGTCGGCGCGCTCCCCCTGCCGCACAGGGGGCGAGGGAGCGAGCACCGTGGCCGGGAGCGTTCGTCAGTACACGTTGTACTTCTTGCGCAGCGCCTCGTGCTCCTCCGCGTTGCGCGAGGGGCGCAGCGTCTTCTGCGCGTCGTGGAGGTAGTACCAGAACTCGCTCTGCGTCGGCGCCATGGCGGCCTGGAGCGACTCCACCGTGGGCGCGCCGATGGGGCCCGGAGGCAGGCCCTTGCGGTGACGCGTGTTGTACGGGTCCTCGGGGTCCCTGAGCCGCTGGAGGAAGGCCTTGCGGTCATTCCACTGCGCCAGCACGTACCGCGACGTCGCGTCCACGCCGAGCGGGTAGCCCTTGTCCACGCGCTTCCAGAGGATGCCCGCCACCAGCGGACGCTGGGCCGGCACGGGCTCCTCGCGCTCCAGCATGGAGGCCATCACCACCACCTCGTGGAGCGTCCGCCCGCTCTTGGCGATGACCTCGCGGTTGGGCGTGTAGAAGCGCTCCGCGAAGGCATTCAACTGGCGCTGGATGAAGTCATTGACGTCGAACTTCCCCGGAATCACGCCGTAGGACTCCGGATACAGGTAGCCCTCCAGCGTGGTGGTGGGCAGGGGGAACGGCGCGGTGAAGCGGCTGGGATTGCTGGCCGCGGTGATGTACGCGCCCGCGGTGATGAAGCCCGCCGCCGTGAGCGCCGCGTCGGTGTCCCGCAGGCGCCAGCCCTCCACCACGAGGAACGGGATGTCGTCGGGGAGCGGGTTGCCCTCCAGCGTCGTGGCCAGCTCCGCCACCGTCATGGACGGGCTCACCGGGTGGCGCCCCGCCTTGGGCGAGAACGAGCCGCGACGGAAGAGGTGCCAGCGCCAGATTCGCGCATCCTGGATGAGGCCCTGGTTGGCGAGCAACGCGCCCAGGCCTCTTCCGGAAGTGCCCTTGGGGACGGTGAACTCCACGGTGGCCGCACCGGGGGCCGCGACGGCTTGATGCGCCGCCTGCTCCACCCACCAGAACGCGCCCGCACCCGCGACCGCCAACAGCACGAAGACGACAGCCAGACCCACGAGGAGTTTCTTCATCGCGGCGCAGGGTAGCACCGTCGTCCCGCCGTGCATCCATTCGAGTCACCGGATGTCATCTCCCGAGCGCTGGCCCGGCCGCCAGCCGGGCGACAAGGGCACCCTTCGAGGCACCCTCCCCGCTCCCGGCCCTCGGGTCAGCCGTTCTTGATGAAGCTTGCAATCAGGTCCGCGCAGAGCTGAGGGGCCTCGTGCTGGGGCCCATGGCCCATCTGGGGGAAGACCATCAGGTGCACCGAACGCGTCTGGGGCGCCAGGTCGAACCAGTTCTCCACCGGGAAGACAATCTCCTGGTCGCCGGAGATGACCAGCGTGGGGAGGGTGGTCGTCTTCAGGAAGTCGCGATAGCCATTGTCGTCGACGAAGATGTCCTCGGCCTTCGTCTCCTCCAGCAACTTGAACACCGTTGCAATCGGAATCGCGGGGCTGAGGTCCGTGGTGCGCGCGGCGATGCGCTCATGCGAGGCCGCCGCGGCGGCGCGGGACTTCTCCGACTCCGGATGGAAGAACAGCACGACCTCATCCGCCAGGTCGTTCACCGGCTTCAGGGCGTACTCGAAGAAGAGGGGCTTCGGGGGGAAGCGGACCTTGCCCGGAGGCGAGGTGCCGATGAGGAGCGCTTTGAGGATGCGCTCGGGATGCAGCCGCATCACCACCTGCGCGGAGAGACCTCCGAGCGACCAGCCTCCAATGACGAAGCGCTCCAGGCCCAGCGCATCCGCCAGGTCGATGACGTCGCGAGCCATGTCCGTGCGCACATAGCTGGGCTTGCCCGTGGACTGGCCCAGGCCGGAGTAGTCGAAGGTGATGACGCGGTGGTGGGCCGCCAGCGCATCGAGGAACGCGGGGTCCCACGAGTCGAGCACGCCCCGGAACCGGAGGCACAGGATGAGGGGAACCCCCTGTCCCAGCTCGCGGTAGGCGATGCGGCGGCCCTTCACCTCGGCGAAGCGGGTGGGCGTATTGACGGCGGTCGCGGCGGAAGCGGGGGACATGGAGGGCTCCGGGTTCGTCGCCAAGGGCCCGCATGCCCAGACGCCCCCACCACGAGGTGCGCTGGCCGCCAGGTTCAAACTCCCTCGCGAACGTGGGAGTGACTATGGCGACGGAACGCGGCGCCGTCTTTTGTACAGAGGGTCAGCCACCCTAGACCTTCGTATAGGGGCGAGCGAGCCGGAGGTTGATGGCGGGATGGAGCCACGGGGCACATCTTCGCAACCGTTGACCAACCCTTGATCCGAGGACGACCCCGTATGGCCACTCAAGCCGGCAAGCTCCAGGGCAGCTACCTCACGACTCGCGACGGAACGCAGATCTACTTCAAGGATTGGGGTCCCAAGGACGGACAGCCCATCGTCTTCTCCCACGGCTGGCCCCTCACGGCCGACGCCTGGGAAGACCAGATGATGTTCTTGTCCGAACGGGGCTTCCGCACCATCGCCCATGACCGCCGTGGCAACGGGCGCTCGTCACAGCCCTGGGAAGGTCACGACATGGACCACTTCGCGGATGACCTCGCGGAGCTGACCGCCGCGCTCGATTTGCGCAAGGCCGTGCACGTCGGCCACTCCACGGGCGGCGGCGAGGTGGCCAGGTACATCGGCCGCCACGGGACTTCGCGCGTCGCCAAGGCCGTGCTCATTGGCGCCGTGCCTCCCATCATGCTCAAGACGGACTGGCACCCGAACGGCCTGCCCATGAAGGTCTTCGACGACATCCGCGCCGGCGTGCGCGCGGACCGCTCGACCTTCTACAAGGACCTGAGCATGGCGTTCTACGGCTTCAACCGGCCGGGAGCGAAGGTCTCCGAGGGCCTGAGGGAGAGCTTCCGCCTCCAGGGCCTGCTGGGCTCACTGAAGGCCGAGTACGACACCATCAAGGCCTTCTCGGAGACGGACTTCCGCGCGGACCTGGCGAAGTTCGACGTGCCCACGCTGGTGATGCACGGCGATGACGACCAGATCGTCCCCATCGATGGCGCTGGGAAGCTCACCGCCACGCTCGTGAAGGGCGCGCAGCTGAAGGTCTACAAGGGCTTCCCCCACGGGATGTGCTCGACGCACAAGGACGTCATCAACGAGGACCTGCTGCTCTTCATCAAGGGCTAGCCGCGGGCGTCTCCAGGGGCAGCGCGAAGCAGAAGCGCGCCCCGCCGGACGCGGCGTTCTCCGCCCAGATGCGTCCGCCATGGGCCTCGACGATGTTGCGGCAGATGGCCAATCCCATCCCCAGCCCGTTCGCCTTGGTGGTGAAGAAGCTCTGGAAGAGTCGCTCGTGGTGCTCCACGGGGATGCCCGGCCCCGAGTCCTCGAGCTCGAAGCGCAGCTCCCCTTCCCTCGCGAACGTGCGCAGGTGCAGCGTGGGCCCAGGGCACCCCGCGCGCTTCATCTCCTGCATGGCATTGAGCGCCAGGTTGACGAGGACCTGCTGGAGCTGCACGCGGTCCGCTTCGATGTCCGGCAGGCCCTCGCCCAGTTCGAAGCGCAGGTCCACGTCATGCGCCGACAGCTCATGGCGGAGGAACTGGACAGCCTCCTCGACGACCTGGTTGGGCGACAACCGGCGCGCCTCCGAGCCCCTGTTCGAGGCCATGGCGCGGATGCGGGTGATGATGTCGGCGGCGCGCTTCGCATCACTCACCATGTTCGCGTGGATGGCGCGCACCTCGTCCAGGTCCGGCACGGGCCGCGACAACCAGCGCAGGCCCGCCGCTCCATTCGCCGCGATTGCCGCCAGCGGCTGGTTCACCTCGTGGGCGATGGATGCCGTCAGCTCGCCCAGCACCGACAGGCGTGACGCGTGCGCGAACTCGCTCTGCAGGGCCCGCACCTCCCGCTCGGCCGCCACCCGGGCCGAGAAGTCGATGACGCCCACCAGGACCGGACCCCGGCCATGGTGCCCGGGCGGCCAGCAGACGGTGAACAGCGCCTCGAAGAGTTTCCCATCGCGCGTGCTCAGGCGCGTCTCTCGCGACAGGCCCGGCAGGCGCCGCACCGCGGCCAGCAGGCTCTCCGCGTAGACAGCGCGACTCTCCCGTGGCCAGAACGCGGCCACCGTGCCGCCCACCAGCTCCTCGCGACTCTTCGCGCCGAACAGGGAGACCGTCTTGTCATTGACGTCGACCACCCGAGTCACGTCGATGGCGGCGTCGATGAACTCCGGATGGGACTCGAAGTAGCCACGAAAGTCCTCGACGCCCTGCTGCGCCAGCTCCGCCAGCATCCCGCGCACGACCGAGAAGTCGAGTTCCCAGAACGACGCCGCCATGGCCTGGAACAGGTTGCGGTAGCGGTGCGCCTGGAGTCGGGACTCCAGCTCGATGTCGCTCAGGCGGGTGATATCGCGGCCATATTCGACAATCGAGACGGGCTTCCCGTCCGGAGCTTGCTGCACCTTCCAGCGAACCTCGATGCGCCGGCTCTCGCCAGAAACCGTGGTCCGCTTCAACTCCCCTTCCCAATGCCCCTGCTCCAGCAGGTGCCGCTCCAGGCTCGCCCGCATCGTCGGATGGTGGCTGCCCAGGTGCTCGTGGAGGTCCCTGCCCACCATGGCCTCGCGCGAATAGCCATAGAGCGCCTCGGAGGCCTTGTTCCACAGGAGGACCTTGCCGCTCACGTCGCGGACGATGACGCTCTCGGAGACGCCCTCGAGCAGCTCCTCGAGGAGCCCTGGCGAGCCCGTCCACGCCTCGGTGGCTTGCGACTTGTTCGCTTCGGGCATCCGTGCGCTCCGACCTGGGTCCAGGGAGAGCTCCACAGCAGACCTTCGAGGCGCGGCTCACGCAAGCGCGCGTTCGACACAGGCGATGAAGTCCTCACTGTCAAACGGTTTGCGCAGGAGGCAGGCCGGGTTGCAGGCCTTCGCGCGCTCCATCACCGCCGCATCCGTCTTCGCGGTGATGATGATGACGGGCACCATGGAGCCTCGGGCATCAAGCTCCCGCTTGAGGTCGATGCCGCTCATGCCCTGCATCTGGATGTCGGTGATGATGAGGTGTGTGCGCGCCAGCTCGCCTGACTCCAGGAAGGCCTCGGCGCTGTCGAACGCCAGCGCCTTCCAGCCACAGGAGCGCAGCAGGCTGACCACCGCCGTGCGCACCGATGCGTCGTCGTCGACGACGGAGATGAGGGAGTCGGGCGACATGGCCGGGGCCTAGGGCTTCCGCGCCGGAGAAGCGGGCGGCGTCTTGGGCAGCTTCAGCGCCTCGGCCATGCGCACCAGGTCCGCCAGCGAGTCCGCCTTCATCTTCCGCATCGCGGAGCCCCGGTGGATCTTGACGGTGATCTCCCGCAGGTTCAGCTCACCAGCCACCTGCTTGTTGAGCAGTCCCGCTGTCACCAGCGTCATCACCTGTTGCTCGCGCGGCGTCAGGCTCGCGAAGCACTTCCTCACGTCCGCCAGGTCCTCGCGTTGGGCGCGCTGTCGCCGGTGACGCTCCACCGCCAACGCCACGGCATCCAGCAGGTCCTGCTCCCGGAAGGGCTTGGGCAGGAAGTCCACGGCCCCCGCCTTCATCGCCCGCACCGACATGGGGATATCCCCATGGCCGGTCATCATGATGACCGGCAGGTCGATGCCCAACGACTCAAGCTGGTCCTGGAACACGAGCCCACTCATCCCTGGCAGCCGGACATCGAGCAGCAGACACCCGGGAACATCTTCCCGCTTCGCGTCCAGGAAGGCGCGGACCGCGTCGTAGGCCTGGGCCTTCATCCCGACCGAGCGGAACAGCGACTGCAGCGCCGTCCGCAGCGAGGCGTCGTCGTCGATGATGTGGATGACGGCGTCCTCGCCCATGGGAGGAACTTGTCATGGCGGCGAACGGAGCCGCAATCATACGTGAGTATAGGGCTCAGCCTCCCACCATCTTCAGGAAGCGCCGCTGCATCTCCTCTGGAGACACCTCTTCGATGCGCTTGGAGAGCGACCAGCGGTGGCCGAACGGGTCCTGGATGTGGGCCACGCGGTCGCCGTAGAACTCGTCGGTGATGGGGCGCTCCAGCACGGCCCCGGCGGCGATGGCGCGTTGGGCCATCCCGTCCACGTCGTCGACCGAGAGGTTGAGCAGGCTGGTCGCCCCTCCCCGGCTCTGAGGACCGACGATTCCGTACTCGGGATACTCGTCCGCGATGGACAACACCACTCCGCCCAGGAGCAGCTCGGCATGGCCCAGGCGTCCGGAGGGCTCCACCAGGCGCATGCGCTCCTCGGCGCCGAAGACCTGGGAATAGAACGTGAGCGCGGCGGTCGCGTTCTTCATCACCAACTGGATGCCCAGCCGAGGCTGCGGGGGCGCGTCCTTCTTCATGGCCGCCGTGGTGTCTGGCTTCATCACGAACCTCCTGGTTCAAGGGTGGATATCCGCAGTCTGCCCATGGTGCGCGCCCGAGGATTGGAAGAAATGCACCTGGCGTGAGGAAGCCATGAGGGTTCCGTGATGCGGGAATCACCGCGCATGGAGTCTTGTGCCCTTCCCCCCCGGCCTCGCCCCCAGTGAGGTCCACATGTCGTCGGTACTCTTCACCTCGCGAGGCTTCGCCTGCCTCGCGCTTCTTGCCTTGTCGACGCTGTCCCTGGCGCCCGTCGTGTCGGAGGAGCGCGAGGTCTCCCAACCCGTGCGAGGCCTGGCGCTGGGCTCCCAGGAGAACGCCAAGGTCGCGTCGGATGGGAGTGGCCATTTCATCGTCTGGAAAGACCAGCGCCGGCGCGACAACGCCACGATGATTTTCGGCGCCCGAGTGAGCGCCACCGGCCAGTTGCTGGACCCTGGCGGCATCTTCGTCGGCAATGTGAGCTCGGGCACGGGCGAGCCCGCCGTGACGTTCGACGGGACGAACTACTTCGTGGTCTGGGATGACGCCGACAGCCTCAGCGGAGAGATGATTGTCGGCGCGCGCGTCAGCACCTCCGGCACGCTCCTGGACCCGACGCCCCTGCGACTGGCGACCCGCCCGCTCGACTTCGATTACCGCTATGACAAGAAGCAGCTCGCCTTCGATGGCGAGAACCTGCTCCTCGTCACGGAGGATCTGGTCGTGGGCAACAGCGGGGACCGTATCCTCGGGCTTCGGTTCACCCCCGCGGGAGTGCCACTGGGCTCCACCACGGTCTTCGCGAGCGGCGTCGACCCGCAGCTCGCGTTCGACGGCGAGCACCATCTGCTCGTCTGGACGGGAGCGGGAATCGAGGGGATGCGACTCACTCGCGAGGCCCTTCCCTTGGAGACCTTCTCCGTCAGCGGGCCTTCCGCGTGGGCCCCCGAGAACCCCGCCGTCTCGTTCGACGGTGAGAACTTCCTCGTGGTCTGGGATGACAAGGAGGCCCTCACGACCGCCAGGGACCTCCTGGGCGCGCGCGTCAGCCGTGAAGGAGCCGTACTGGGAGCCCTGACGCTCAGCACCGCCGCCAGCAGCCAGTCCATTCCCGTGGTGGTGTTCACCGGGGACCATCACCTCGTGGTGTGGTCAGACACTCGAGACTGGCCGGGGACGCGCACCTGGAGCGTCTACGGCACCCGGGTGAGCGTCGATGGGAGTGTGTTGGACCCGTCTGGCCTCTCGGTGCTGAAGGGGCTCGCTCACGAGCCTTCACCATGGGCCATGTCCACACAGGGCACGGATGTGCTCTTCACCTGGCGCGACTTCACGGCGGACGTCGAGCTCCGCGTCCATGCCACGCGACTGCGGCCGACGGGAGCGGTCCTGGCGAGCCGGATGTCTTTCACGGGAGCGGCCAATTCCCAGGGGGCGCCCGCCATCGCCTCGGATGGAAAGGGCTATCTGGTCGTCTGGACGGACCATGGCTTCAACTCGAGGAACAGCGACATTCGAGGCTCCTTGTTGACTGCCTCGGGGACCTTGCTCACGCCATCGGGCTTCACCATCGCTTCGGACCTGAAGGCCCAGTCGAATGCCGCCGTCGCCTTTGATGGAGCCCGCTATCTGGTCGTCTGGGAGGATCATCGGAGTGGCGGTTACTCCCGCATCTACGGGCGGTATGTCGACCCTCTCGCCGGGCCCTCGATGATGGGGCCCGAGTTCCTCATCCAGTCCCAGAATGACTACCTCGGCGAGCCCGAGGTCGCGTGCGCCTCGGATGGCTGTCTGGTCGTCTGGAATGGCTCCTCGACGCCTCGCGATATCAGGGGCGCGCGCGTCAGCCGGACCGGCACGGTGTTGGACCCTCAGGGTCTCCTCCTGGTGAACGCGCCAGGCGATGACTTCGACCCGGTGGTCGCGTCCGACGGAGTGAACTACCTGCTCGCCTGGGTGGAGCGCCCGCTGAACATCAGCCGATACGACGTGAAGGGTGCCCTCGTCAGTCCCCAGGGAGTCGTGCTCGCTCCTGGCGTCATCGACCTCGTGCCCTCCGCTGGCACTGAGTCTGCGCCGAGGGTCGCGTTCAACGGGGCCCATTACCTCGTCGTCTCATCCCGGGCTCGGCTCGTCCAAGGGACCCGTGTCACACCGACGGGGGCTATCGTGGACGAGTCACCGCTCTCGCTGTCCCCCTCGGATGTGGCCGCCCACTCCAACACCTCGGTGGCGGCTCGGGGAGGCACTTCACTCGTGCTCTGGACCTACAATCCCCCTGGGAACGAGCCCACGCTCCACGGCGTGTTCGTGAGCCCCACGGGTGAGCTGGAGTCGATGCCCGAAGTGACGATTCCGGAGGGCTGGGGACCGGAGACCCTCGCGGCGGGTTCCGTGGGACGGAAGAACTTCCTCCTCGCCTACGAGCGATTCACCGCGCCCCCTTTGTCGTCGGAGCGGATTCTCGTGCGAACCGTGTTCGACAACCACCCGCCGGTGGCGAATGCCCAGCACGTGGAGCTGCCCGAGGACACGCCCCTGGCCGTGACGCTCATGGGCTCTGACCCGGACCTGGACCCGCTCTCTTACACGCTCGTCACTCAGCCCCAGCACGGCACGCTCTCCGGCACGGCTCCGAACCTGGTGTTCACACCACACGCGGACTTCCACGGGGTCGACCGCTTCTCGTTCACGGTGAACGACTCGTCCGCGACGTCACAGCCCGCCACCGTCGAGCTGACCGTGACGCCCGTCAATGACGCCCCGGTGGCACACGGCGATGCGCTCATCCTGTCGAGGGATGGCGCCATCGACGTGACACTGCGCGGAGCCGACGTGGACCAGGACGTGCTCGTGTACACGGTGACGCAGGCACCTCGCTTCGGCGTGCTCACGGGCACGCCTCCGCGACTCGTCTACCGGCCCGCATCGGATGCGCCGGCCGAGGACTCGCTCACCTTCTCTGTCAGCGATGGAAGCCTCACGGCGACGGAGGCGGTGACCTTCACCATCATCCCGGAGAACCAGCCTCCGGTGGTGATGGAGCAGAGCTTCGTCGTCGAGCCCGGCGCGCGAATCGACCTCGTGCTCAGTGCCACGGACCCGGAAGGCAAGCCACTGACCTACGCCGTGGAGACACCGCCTGCACGGGGCATCCTGTCGGGGGAGCCGCCCGCGTTGAGCTACCACGCCCCGACGAGCTTCACGGGAGAGGACTCCTTCACCTATCTCGTCTCCGATGGACAGGCGCGGACCCGGGGCGTCGTGCGCATCAGGGCCTCGGATACGCGGCCCGTTGATCCAGAGCCGGAGGAGCCCACCACACCCGAGGAGCCGGAGGAGCCGACGACGCCCGAGGAGCCCACCACTCCCGAGGAGCGCCCGAAGGGAGGCTGTTCGACTTCCACGGGCGACTCGGCGCCGCTCCTGGTGGGCTTCCTCCTCGTGCTGGTGCTGCGAACACGGGTGCGAATGCGCCAGGGATGAGGAAGCCGTGATGACTCCGTGATGCGGCGACAACGCCTCACGGAGTCTGCTGTTCCGGTCCGCTGAGGAGCCGCGCCTCGCTGGCGGCTCACCGGACCCGACGCTCCTCTCCGAGAGGTCACCATGCCGTTTTCGCGAATGGAAGCACGAGGCCTCGCCTGGCTCGCCGTGACGCTTGTCCTCATGGGCACAAACCCGGCCTGGGCGGAAGACACGAGCATGGACTTCGCCAGGTCCGCCGACTGCGTCTGGAGCGAACAGGAGATCGAAAGGGAGGATGGCTACCTCTACGTGACGTGCGGCCTCGACTCGGAACCGGAGGGGCTCATCGCGGTTGATCGCTGGGAGGTGCTCGATGAGGACAGCTCCGTCGAGATACGCCTGGAGGGCACGCGCATGAAGGCCGGCACCCTGAAGTACTGGCTGGTGGAGCTGCCTCGCCATGGCAGGCTCTCGGGCACGGCTCCCTTTCTCGTCTACACGCCCCACCCGGACTTCCATGGCCAGGACACCCTCACCTTTCGCGTGAGTGATGGGGAGACGGAGTCGAGCTCCGCCACGGTGTTCCTCACCGTCAGGGAGGTCAACGATGCCCCCGTGGCCATGTCTCGCAGGGTCACCGTGTCCGAGGGAGGAAGCGTCCAGTTGGAGCTCGAAGGCAGGGATGCGGAGGGCGACACCCTGGCCTTCGAGCTGCTCGAGGGACCCACGCAGGGAGCACTGACAATCCAGTGGCCCCATGTCGAGTACCAGCCGCGAGCAGGCGCCTCACGCGAGGACTCCTTCACGTTCGCGGTGAGCGATGGCGAGCACACCACCTGCGCGACGGTGACACTGAACATCCTGCCCGCGAAGCATGCACCCATCGCGCGCGACACACGGCTCAAGCTGAAGGCGGGCGAGCGACGCGCCTTCGTGCTCCATGCCAGGGACGCGAACCAGGACGCCCTGACCTACGCGGTGAGCACCCGTCCCGGCTCGGGCGAGCTGTCCGGCGATGCGCCCGCGCTGACCTACCAGGCGGAGCCGGACTTCGGAGGTGAGGTGTCGTTCACCTTCACCGTCACCGACGTCACGGGGCTGACTTCGACAGGCACGGTGCGCATCCAGGTCGAAAAGGCAGACATGCCGGTCAGCGCCGCTGAGTTCCAGGTTGGAGCGTTCCACTGCGGCGCCGCTCCGGGCTCCGTGACGCCGCTGGTGCTGGCCTGCGTCGCCCTGTGCCTGCTTGCGCACCGGCAACCGCGCCTCGCCCGCACGAAGGCCCTCGTCACCGCTCCCAGCAGGGCATGCGGACCTGGGCACATCGAGGCGATGTGACACTTATTTTTTGAAGGCCGTCATGAACCGCCCCCAGCAGGGCATGCGAGCCTGATCCGCCCCACTCCCAGGAGGGGTGGTGCCCTCCGCGCATCCGCGCCCATCCCTATTCATCCACTACCACTGACCTGGACTTCTCCAGGCGTGGTCACAAGGACGACAACATGAGCAAGGGCACAGTGAAGTGGTTCAACGCGGACAAGGGTTTTGGGTTCATCTCCCAGGATGACGGGGGCGGCGACGTGTTCGCGCACTACTCGGCCATCCAGACGGACGGCTACAAGTCACTCGATGAAGGCCAGCAGGTCGAATTCGAGGTGAAGCAGGGGGACAAGGGACTGGAGGCGCGGAATATCCGGCTGGCCTAGAGCCCCCGCGAGAAGCAATCACTGCCTGCGGCCGAGGGAAACATTCCCGCCCTCGGCCGCACGGAGGCCGTCATGCTCCGCCCCCAAGCAGGGCATGCGGTCCAGGGAACGCTCCGCTCCAGGCCAGGATGGCTTTGTCCCCACCGTTCCTAGCTTCACTACCACCGACCTGGATGTCCCCAGGCGTGGTCACAAGGACTGCAGCATGAGTATGAAGACGGGAATCGTGAAGTGGTTCAACGACGCAAAGGGCTTTGGCTTCATCACCCCGGATGACGGAGGCGAGGATGTCTTCGCCCATCACTCCGCCATCAACGCGGACGGCTTCAGGTCGCTCGCGGAGAACCAGCGGGTCGAATTCGAAGTGACGAAGGGGCCCAAGGGGCTGAACGCGCAGAACATCAGGCCGCTCTCCTAGGCAGCCCGCGACGAACGAAGCAGCGCCGCGGGCGGGAGAACCAGTCCTGCCCTCGGCTGCTCGCTGGCCGTCTCCTAACGCGCGGCGCTCTTGATGACAGGCAGCTTGGGCGCCCGGCCGTAGAGGAGCTGGTAGGTGTTGTACGAGCGCAGCACGCGCTTGATGTAGCCGCGCGTCTCGGAGATGGGGATCTCCTCCACCCACGCGTCCAGCGGCAGGTCCGGCTTGTCCGCGCGCCAGCGGTTCACCGCGCCCGGGCCCGCGTTGTAGCTGCCCACCGCATACGGCGTGTGCCCGCCGAACTTCTTCAAGAGCCCGCCCAGGTAGTGCGCGCCGAAGCGGATGTTGAGGTCCGGCTGGAGCAGCTGGTCCACCGTGAAGCGCTTGAGCTTCAGCTCCCGGGCGACACCCTTCGCCGTGGAGGGCATGAGCTGCGTGAGTCCCAGCGCCCCGGCCCAGGACAGCGCCTTTGGATCCAACGCGCTCTCCTCGCGCATCAGCGCCTGGAGCAGATCCGCCTCCACGCCCGACACGGCCGTGTGCTTCTCGATGAGGTCTCGGAACGCGTTGGGATAGGCCACTTCCCACACCACGCGCGTCTCGCGGGTGATGCGGCCACTCAAGTCCTTGCGCAGCGCCAGCCGGGCCACCGCGTGGGCGGCGCGCTCGTCACCGGCCTCGTGCAGCACCAGCACCAGCAGGCGCACGGCCTCCGCGGGCTGGTTCGCCCGGCTCACCGCGAGCAGCTCCGACGACACCGCCTCCGGGAAGCCGAGCCGCAGCAGCTCGATGCCCGCGCGGAAGTGCGGATCCTCGCCCACGGGCCCCGCGAACAGCGGCCACGGGCTGGCGGCTTCGGGCACCGCGAAGATGTCCGGGGAGATGCGCTCCAACCGCGCCGGGTCCACCGTCGTCAACTGCGAGCGCGCCATCAGCCCGTAGTACGTCGCGGGGTGCTCCACGGCGACCTTCTCGAACAGCTCCGCCGCGCCCTGGATGTTGCCCTGCTCCTGGAACGTCCGCGCCCGCCAGTACCGCGCACGCTCCACGTCGTAGCTCTCGTCCGCCTGCGCGAAGCGCTGTTCAATCCGGTCCAGGAAGGACAGGCCCGCGTCCTCCGCCTTGCTCGTGCGCGCGATCCAGTACGCCTTGAAGAGCGCCTCGCCCAGGAAGTCGCCCTGCGGATACAGCTTCGCCAGCTCGTCCAGCCGGGCCATCGCCTCCTTGGGGCGGCCCGTCTTCACGTACAGGTCCGCCGCGTAGAACAGCGCGTCGTCCGCGAAGCTGTGGTCCGGGAACTCGCGCGCCAGCCGCTCGTACGTGTCCGTCCCGCGCGCGGAATCGACAATCGAGCGCGACGAGCCCAGCACGTACAGCGCCCGCGCCAGCAGGTCGCGGTCCTCGCACTTCTCCGCCACCTGCGAGAGGATTTGGATGGCGCGCGTGTGCTCGCGCTCCTTGCGCAGTCCCTTGCCGTAGGCGAAGTGCGCGCGGCACGCGAGCGGCTCCGGCAGCTTCAACTGCGCCAGCATCGGCTCCAGCTGTGTCAGGCCCTGCTTGTTGCGGTGCAGCTCCACCAGCGCCTCGCCGCGAGCGACCTTCGCCTCCAGCGGCGCCGCCTGTCCCTTGAGGCGCTTCTCCGCCTGCGTCGCCAGCGCGGACAGCGGATGGGCACCCCACAGGCGCCACAGCGCGGCGCGCTCGGCGGGCTTGTCCTTCTTCTCGGCGGCGATGTCCGCGATGGCCATCAGCGCCTCGGCGCCCACGTTGCGTCCCCAACTGGGCGCGGCGCGTGACGTGAGCGGCTCCAGCGCGGCCATGGCGCCCGCGGCGTCCTTCTTCTTGCGCAGCACCCGCGACAGCGCCAGCCGCGCGTCCACGTACAGCCGCGACTCCGGCGACACCTGGGCCAGCAGCACGGCGGCCTCATCGAAGCGGCGCAGCCCCTCCAGCGCCACGCCCGCGTGCGTCAGACACCTGTCCTGCAGCGCGGGGTAGTCCGGCGCCAGCGCGGCCAGCTCCTTCGCGGCCGTCTCGTCATCCCCGGAGCGCACCGCGGCCAGCGCGCGCAGGTAGCGCACCGGCGGGCTGTCGCCCTCGTCCTTCAAGAGCTCGCGGGCCCGGCTGTAGTGGCCCTTGTCGAAGGCCGCCCGGGCCTCCTTCTTCTTGCCCTCGCCGAAGTACGGCGCCAGGTCCTCCAGCGCGTAGCGACGGCCCCGGTGGACGACGGGCGCGGGCGGCGCGGCGTTGGGGAAGGCCGGGTTGAGGACCTCCACGAACCCTTCGGGCTGCTGCGTCTTCTCCGCGTCCGGACGCGGCGAGAGCTGGGCCTCGGAAGGGGCGTTCTCCGTATGGGACGAAGGAGCCTCCGTCACGGCGGGCGTCTCCGTCACGGCGGGGGCCTCCGTCGCGGCGGGCGTGGAGACCTGGGGTGCGGGAGCCTGCGCGGACAACAGGAGCGCGGAGGCGACGACGGCGAGCTTGGGCAGGAAGGGCTTCATACGCGGGGCTGGGGACCCTGGGAGGTGGGCGCGGGCTCGCCCCATGACAACTGGGAGTGCATGGAAAATTTCCGGAGGTGGACACAGGTTAGACTGTCCGCAAGCCCATGGACATCCGGACTCAGAGCGCTCTGCTGGCATCCATCATCGGCCTGGCCCTGGGCGTGTCCATGTTGTTGCGCCCGGCCCGGCCGAAGGTCCTCACCCTGTACTCCGTCTTCGCCCTGACGGTGGCCGGGTACTACCTCTCGTTCTTCTTCCACAGCCTCTTTCCCGCGGCGACCTACCCCTGGGCGGCTCGCATCACCCTGGGCATCACCGTGCTCGTCGCCTCGCTCGTACCGGGCGCGGCCGTGGGCTTCTTCCTCGAGTTCTTGGATGTCAGCAAGGGAACACACCAGGTCGGCCGCCGGCTCGCCCTCCTGTCGGTCTTCCTGGGCCTGGCCGTGGCCGTCACCCCCCTGGCCGACAAGGTGTGGGCTCGCGTGGCCATGGGCGTCTGGGTGCTCGGCTCCCTGCTCGCTTCGGTGTCGTTGCTGCTCCACCGGGTCCGGACGAACGAGTCCCGCATCGAGCAACTGAGGCTGATGTACCTGGCCATCGGCGCGGCCGCGGGCATCCTCTTCTCGGCGCTCGACTTCCTGGGCACCGTCATCCCGCTGCCGACGCTCGGGCCCGTCTTCACCACGCTGTACCTGTTCTTCCTCGCGCAGACGCTCTTGCGCCTGCGGCTGATGGACCTGCACGAGCTGTTGGGGAAGATTGCCTCGCAGACGGTGCTCGCGGTCATCCTGGCGGCCGTCTTCACGGTGCTGACGGCGTGGGTGGACGAGGACACGGGGCTGTTCGTCTTCAACACGGTGGTGGCGGCCTTCGTCATCCTCATCCTGTTGGACCCGCTGCGCACGAAGGTGGAGGAGATGGTGGTGCGCATCTTCTTCCGCGAGCGCTTCGCGCTGCTCGACGCGTTGGGGATGCTGCGCGCGAGGATGGCGAACGTCATCGACATCTCGGAGCTGGCGCGGCTGGTGTTGGACACGCTCCACGAGACGGGCCGGGTGACGCACGCGTCGGTGTATCTGCTCGCGGAGGACCGGCCGGGGTATCGGCTGCTGGACTCGCGGGGGCCGTTGCCGGCGTCGTTCCTGGACACGGCGGCGGCGCGCGGCCTGTTGTTCGCGGTGGCCAGCGGACAGAAGGCGGTGCTGCTGGAGAACGTGGAGCGGCGCGGCGCGACGATGCGGCTCCAGTCCGTGGAGGGACGGCGCTACCGCGACGAGCTGAAGCGGCTGAACGACACGCGCGCGGCGCTGGTGCAGATGAAGGCCGGAATCACGGTGCCGCTGGTGGGAAACGACAGGGTCATCGGCTTCCTGAACCTCTGGGACGAGCGGGTGCCGGAGGCGTACGCGTCCGACGAAATCGCCCTCATCCTGGAGGTGGCGGAGAAGCTGGCGACGGTGCTGGAGAACTCGAAGCTGTACGAGAAGATTCGCGAGCGAGACCGACTGGCGGCGCTGGGTGAGATGGCCGCGGGCCTCGCGCACGAGATTCGCAATCCGCTGGGGGCCATCAAGGGCGCGGCGCAGTGCCTGGACCCCAGGCGGTTGCCGGGTGAGGACGGCGAGTTCCTGGAGGTCATCGTCGAGGAGGTCAACCGCCTCAACGGCGTGGTGACGGCGTTCCTCGACTATGCGCGGCCGATGAAGCAGAGCTTCGGGCCCACGGACCTGAACGAGGTGGTGACGCGGACCATGCGCCTCATCCAGAACGACGTGCCCGCCAACGTCCAGCTCGCGGTGGAGTTGGACCTGCTGCTGCCCCGCGCGGATGGAGACGCCGAGCAGCTCAAGCAGGTGCTCATCAACCTGGTGCAGAACGCGGTGCAGGCGCTGGACACGCGCGAGGGCCGAATCACGGTGCGCACGGAGAAGCCGGAGCGCTTCGGTGAGTTCCGCAACGCGGGGGGTGAGGTGCTGGAGGTGCGCGTGTCCGACAACGGGCCGGGCATCCCGACGGACCAGCAGCCGCACATCTTCGTGCCCTTCTTCACGACGAAGCAGAAGGGCACGGGGCTGGGCCTCGCCATCTGTCAGCGCATCGTGAAGAACCACGGCGGCAGCATCTCCGTGCAGAGCAAGGCGAGCGAGGGCACCACGTTCATCATCCGCCTGCCCGCGCTGCCGGCGGAGAAGCCCGCGGAGGGGCTCATCGCGGAGGGCACGGGCACGCCGCCGCCCGCGACGAGAATCTCCCAGTCGTTCCCCGTGCCGGAAGAGCTGCGAGAGCCCCCTGCCCCATCGGCCCCGGAGCCCCGGCCCAAGCGCGAGCGGCGGCGACGAGCAAGCTGAGTGGGATTGGCGCTAGGCTGTCTGCCCATGAGCGCCTGCCCCTTCTGCCACAAGACGATGCGGCCCACCTTCCTGGGAGGATTGCCCCGCGAGGAGTGTGGCCACTGCGGCTCCGTCTGGTTCGAGGGCGAGGCGCTGGCGAAGGTGATGGGCGGTTCAATCTCCGATGCGTTGGTGCGCCGCGCGAAGGGACACGCGGGCATCTGCAAGGGCTGTCAGGCAAAGCTCCAGTACGTCCCGGAGTGTCCGAGCTGTGGAACCTCCGCGCCCAGCTGTCCCCGATGCGGGCAGGCCCCGCTGCCCGTCGTGCAGGTGCTGGGTGTCACGGTGGAGGTGTGCTCGGACTGCGCGGGCGTGGCGTTGGACCCGGGCGAGCTGCAGCAACTCCAACAGGCGGCGGAGCAGCACCGCAACGCGCCGCTCGACGTGCGCCCCACGCTCAAGATGGGGCGAACGACGTCCTGCGCGGAGTGCAAGCGCGAGGTGAAGCCCCGCTACGGCTTCGTCTATGAAGAAGCGCTGTACTGCGGAAGCTGCGCACCCGAGGGCTCCGCGCCCTTCACGGAGGAGCTGGCGAAGGCGGCTCCCTCCTCCGAGCTGAACACCCCGCATGCCTCTGGCTACACCGGGGCGATGACAGCGCAGTACACGGGCGACGCCACCGGCTCCGCGCTGATGTGGCTGTTCAAGCGCGTGTTCGGACAGTGAGCTGAAGCGAGCCGTGCTTCAGTTCAACGTCGCGGTCGCCTGAGCCAGCTTCTCCTGCGCGGCTTCCCATCGGGCATAGAGGTCGTCCAGCGCGTCCTTGCCCTCGCGGTGCGCGTCCATCAGCGGCTTGGCCCGAGCGAAGTCATTGTAGAGGACCGGGTCGGCGAGCTGCGCCTCGCGCTCCTTCTGCGCGGTCTCCACCTTGGCGATCTGCTCTTCCAACTTGGAGATCTCCTTCTTGAGCGGACCCTCCACCACGCTGCGCCGCTGACGCGCCTCGGCCTCCTGCCGCTTGCGGTCCTTCTCCGTCATCGCCACGGAGGACGCATTGTCGGCCCGGGCCCCGCCACCCGCCGCGGCCTCCGCCTTCAGCCGCTGCTGCTCCTGGTGGTACAGGTAGTCGTCCAGGTTGCCCGGGTGCGGCGTCAGCTTCCCATCCGCCACTTCCCACACCTGCGTGCACAGCCCGTTGATGAAGCTGCGGCTGTGGCTGACGAACAGCAACGTGCCGCCGTACAGCTTCAGCGCCTCAATCAACATCTCCGCCGAGTCCAGGTCCAGGTGGTTGGTGGGCTCGTCCATCAGCAGGAAGTTGGAGGGAACCAGCAGCAGCTTGGCCAACGCCACGCGGGCGCGCTCACCGCCGCTGAGCACACCAATCGGCTTCTCCACGTCGTCGCCGCTGAAGAGGAAGGCGCCGAGCACACCGCGCACGTAGCTCTCCGGCTTGTCCGCCGCGAGCGGGCGCACCTCCTCGATGATGGTGTTCTGCTTGTCCAACTTGTCCGCGTGGTGCTGCGCGTAATAGCCCACCACCACGTTGTGGCCGATGGTCACCGTGCCCGAGTCCGGCACCAGCTCCCCCGCCACCATTCGCAGGAGGGTCGTCTTGCCCGCGCCGTTGGCGCCCACCACGGCGATGCGCTGGCCGCGCTCCACCCGGCCCGTGAGGCCGTCGTACACCGTCTGCGCGCCGTAGCGCTTGGTGATGCGCTCCAGCGACACCACGTCGCGCCCGCTCCGCTCCACTTCCGGGAAGCGGAACTTCATCGTGGAGCGCTCCTCCAGGACCTGCACCTTCTCCAGCTTCTCCAACATCTTCGCGCGGCTCTGCGCCTGCTTCGCCTTGGTGGCCTTCGCGCCGAAGCGGTCGATGAAGCCCTGCAGCTCCGCGCGCCGGTTCTCCACCTTCTCCGCCCGGGCCTGGAGCAGCACCTTCTCCTCGGCGCGCAGGCGCTTGTAGTCGTCGTAGTTGCCGGCGTACTCGCGCACGCCCTCCAGCTCCAGCGACACCACGCGGTTGATCTGCCGGTTGAGGAAGTCCCTGTCGTGCGAGATGAGCACCAGCGCCTTGTTGGAGCGCCGCAGGAAGCCGTCGAACCACGCCAGCGTGGGCACATCCAGGTGGTTGGTGGGCTCGTCGAGCAGCAACAAGTCAGGGTCCTGGAGCAGCAGACCCGCCAGGGCCGCGCGCATCCGCCAGCCGCCCGAGAGGGCCGAGGTGGGCTTGGCCAGGTCGTTGTCCTTGAAGCCCAGGCCCTTGAGGATGCGCTCGGCGTGGTGCCGTCCGAAGCGGTTCTCGAAGTCGTCCAGCTCCGCGTGCAGGTCCGCCAGGGACTGGGCCAGTTCGAGCAGATCCTCCTCGTCGGTGGCCGCCGCCAGGGCCTCCTCGGTCTCCTTGAGCCGGGACTCCAGGGTGTCGCGCCCCGGGACGGTGCTCATCACCGCCTCCACCACCGTGCCCTCTGGCAGCCCGGCGATCTCCTGGGGCAGGTACCCCCACCGGGCCCGCCGCCGGTAGGTCAAGGTCCCCGAGTCCGGCTGGGCGACGCCGGCCAATATCTTCATCAGGGTGCTCTTCCCCGTCCCGTTGGCCCCGACGAGGCCTACACGGTCCTTGGGGCCGAGGGTGAAGCTGTCGCTGTCGAAGAGGACCTTCTTTCCATAGGAGAGGCTGAGGTCCTGGGCGATGACGAGGCTCATGGCGGCCGGGGATGTAACAGCCCTGAGGCCCTCGGGAAATGGCTCAGATGCCTGCCTGGAGACCTTGGGGGCCAACGTCCCCTTTCCGGACCTGCCCGGGGCCTGCCTATACTCCGGCCCCACATGGCTGCCCCCTGTCCCCATTGCGGAAGCACCGACGGAGTCGACCACCTCTGCTCAGGCCAGAGCCTCCAGCTCATCGGCCAGGTGCTCGATGGCCGCTACAAGATTGAGAGCGTGCTCGGCCAGGGCGGCATGGGCATGGTGTTCCGCGCCACGCAGACCTCGGTGCAGCGCCCCGTCGCGGTGAAGACGCTCAACCCGTCGCTCGCCGCCGCGCCCCAGTTCTTCGAGCGCTTCCGCCGCGAGGCGGAGATCGCCAGCCGCCTGCGCCACCCGAACGTCATCACCATCTTCGACTTCGGCCGCGCACCCGACGGCACCTGCTACTACGTGATGGAGCTGCTCCAGGGCGAAAGCCTCAAGGAGGTGGTGAAGCGCGAGGGGCCCATGTCCCTGCGCCGCGCCACCAGCCTCATCGAGCAGGCCACGCAAGGGCTCGCGCACGCGCACCAGGAAGGCTGCGTCCACCGAGACCTCAAGCCGCACAACATCATGGTGCAGGACCTGGGCGGCCGGGACTTCGTCAAGGTGCTGGACTTCGGCCTCGTCAAGGCGCTCGAGGCCGAGGAGGAGGAGCAGCTCACCTCCACGGGCCAGGTGCTCGGCACGCCGCAGTACATGCCTCCAGAGCAGGCCGGCGGCGAGGCGGTGGACCAGCGCTCCGACCTGTACTCCATGGCGGGCGTGCTCTACTTCTGCCTCACGGGCAGCTCGCCGTTTGGCGCGAACACCGTGCGCAAGGCGCTCACCGCGTCGCTCACGCAGCAGGTGCCGGCCGTCAACTCCAAGCGCCAGGGCGCCCCCGTCCCCGCCGCACTGGACGCCTTCTTCCGCAAGGCGCTGTCCCCCGAGAAGGAGGACCGGTACCAGACCGCGCAGGAGCTCATCGACGCGATGATAGAGTCGGTCGCGGACGTCAGCGCCGAGCAGTTCGATGCGATGCCCAGCGGCGGCTCCAGCTCCGGCGTCAACGAGCGTGGCAGCGGCAGCCGCGCGGGCAGTCGAGCGGGACGTCCGGGAGCAGGCAGCGGCAGTGGCGTGCGCTCCTCGCGCGCCAGCCCGTCTCCGGGCAGGGGTTCCACGCCGTCCAACGTCGTCATCGCGCGCAGTCAGGCGGGAGCGTCGGGAGGAAGTGGCTCGTCTCCCAGCCGCGTCCGCCCGCCCCCGGGCCGCGCCCCTCCCGCTCCTCCGCCTCCCCCTCCCGAGCCGGAGGGCATGTCCACCGGCAAGAAGGTCGCGTTCGTGGCGGTGCCGCTGGTGCTGCTCGGCATCGGCGCGGCGGTGGTGTTGGGAGGAGGCCAGGGCGGCTCCAAGCAGCCGGCGACCCAGGTCGTCGAGGTCCCTCGGGACAGGCCGGCGAATCCGTCGGGGACGACTGTGCCCTCGAATCCGACCGAGGCCGCGCCTCAGGCGCTCCGGGTGAAGTTCAACTCGACGCCGTCCGGGGCCGCCATCTACGAGGGCGACGAGCAGATCGGCACCACGCCGATTGAGCTGATGCTCCCGCGAGACAAGTCCTACCAGCTCAGCTTCCGGCTCGCGAACCACAAGTCCGAGGAGCGCTCGCTCAACTTCAGCCGCGTCGCTGGAGACAGCCAGACGGTGGACGTGACGCTGGAGCCCATCCGCGTCGCGGGCCCGCCCAAGCCCAAGCCGCCCCGGCCCACCAACTCCGGCCAGGACATCAGCGTCTTCGAGTAGGCACTCGGCGGCTCCCCTCCACTCGGGAGCCGCCCTTCCCCGCCCTCAGACGAGACGCCCCAGCTTCGGGAGCACTTCACCGCTCTTGCCCTGCACGGAGTGCTGGAAGCGCCGCGAGTTCTCCGCCGGGTCCAGGTTGACGAGCCACGTCTCCCCGCCCGCGCCGCGCACCTGGTCGACCATGCCGGCCGCCGGGTAGACAGCGCCGGAGGTCCCCGCCGCCAGGAAGACGAAGCGCCCGCCGGAGCTGGCCGCGCGCAGCGAGAAGTCCTGGATGCGCTCCAGGTCCGCGGGGTCCAGGTACTCGCCGAACCAGACGATGTGCGGGCGCAGCAGGCCGCCGCAGTCCTTGCACCCGGGCACGGTGCCCGCCGGGTACACGGTGGTGTCGTCGAAGGGCGCGCGCTTGCACTCGTCGTTGCTACAACGCGTCTTGAAGAGGTTGCCGTGCATCTCCACCACGCGCTGGCTGCCCGCACGCGAGTGCAGGCCGTCCACGTTCTGCGTGGCCAGGAGGAAGCGGTCGCCCAGGTGTCGTTCCCAAGCCACCAGCGCGTCATGGCCGGGGTTGGGCGAGACGCCAGCGGCCCCTGCCCGCCGCTGGGAGTAGAAGCGCCACACCCGCAGCGGATCCTTCGCGAAGCCCTCGGGCGAGGCCACCTGCTCCACGGGCTGGTCCTCCCAGAGCCCGTTCATTCCTCGGAAGGTCGGCACTCCGCTCTCGGCGGAGACTCCCGCGCCGGTGAGGACGAGCAGCCAGGTATTCGAATCGAGAAGGAGCGTTTCCACGGTGCCTCCTGTGCGGCGTGGGATTCAGGATATGAAGCGTGGGACGACGATGACCGCGCCGGGCCCTGACGGGTGGGTGCGGAGACCTGACTCGAGGACCCCATCATGGCGGAAATCACCCTGGACCTGCGCGCGGCCCCCAAGGCGCAGGCCTACGAGGAACTCCAGCAGCACGTGCAGGCGGCGCTCGCCGGCATGGACGACCCCATCGCCGGCATGGCGACGATGAGCTGCCTCATCCACCACGCCTTCGGCCACCTGTGGACGGGCTTCTACCGGGTGGTGACGCCGGGGAAGCTGCTCCGAGTGGGCCCCTACCAGGGCACGCTGGGGTGCCTGGAGATCAAGTTCGGTCAGGGAGTCTGCGGCACCGCCGCCGCGAAGGGCGAGACGCAGGTGGTGGCGGACGTGCATGCCTTCCCCGGACACATCGCCTGTGACGCGCGCTCCGCGTCCGAAATCGTGGTGCCGGTGTACGGGAAGAACCGCGAACTGATCGCGGTGCTGGACATCGACTCCGCGAGCAAGAACGCCTTCGACGAACTGGACCGCCAGCAGCTCGAGTCGATGATGCGCTGGTTTCAACAGTAACGCGGTGGCGAAGGGCGCGGGAGGCACGAGCCGCCCGCGTCCCAAGAAGACTTCCGTCAGTCGCCGCGCGCGTAGGCCACGGCGAGCTGTCCGGCGAAGCGGGCGTTGTTCACGAGGAGCGCGAGGTTCGCCTTGAGCGTCTTGCCGCCCGTGCGCAGCCCCAGCTCTCGAAGCAGGAAGGGCGTGACGTCCTTGCCCTTGATGCCCTGTCGCTCCGCTTCGGCGAGGGCGGAGGCGATCTGCAGCTCCACCTCATGGCGAGGCAGCGCCGTCTCTTCCGGCGGCGGCACGGTGTAGAGCACGCCGCCCTGCCCCAGCGTCTCGAAGCGGGCGCGGGCGATGCGCGCGGCGGTGGCCACGTCGTTGACGCTGTGCTCCAGGGTGATGCCGGAGTCACGGCTGTGGAAGGACGGCAGCTCGCGAGTGCCCACGCCGATGACGGGAACGCCCGCGGTCTCCAGGAGCTCCATCGTCTTGGGAAGGTCGAGCACGGACTTCGCGCCCGCGCAGACGACGGCCACGGGGAAGCGGGCGAGCGCGGCGATGTCCTGGGAGATGTCCCAGTGCTCCGACGCCCCCCGGTGCACGCCGCCGATGCCGCCCGTGGAGAAGACGCGGATGCCGGCCGCGGCGGCCAGCTCACACGTGGCGCTGACGGTGGTGCCGCCAGAGGCGCGAGTGGCCACGGCGATGGCCAGGTCGCGAGAGCCGAGCTTCAGCAGGGGCTCCTTGCCCTCCGCGAGCCGGCGCAGCTCCGAGTCCTCAAGGCCGATACACACGACACCGTCCACCACGGCGGTGGCGGCGGGCACGGCGCCGGCGCGGCGGATGGCCTCCTCGCAGGCGCGAGCGGCGGCGAGGTTGTCCGGGTAGGGAAGCCCCTGGGCCACCACACTCGTCTCCAGGGCGACGACGGGCTGCCGCGAGTCGAGGGCGCGACGCACCTCGTCCGAAAAGCGTAGGTCCATGGCGCGCGTTTAAGCCACGGCGCGGCATGGGGACAAGCCGAGCGGCGGGGAAACGTCGGCTTGCACGAAGAGTCGCCGGGCCTTATTCCCTCGCGCGCCGTGTCCAAGACAGCCGCCAGTGTCCCCGCCGCGCCGCCGCGAGCCTTCTCCGCGTCCGACCTGGCCATCCTCGGTGTCGTCATTGTCTGGGGCACCAACTACACGGTGGTGAAGGAGGCCCTGGGGACGATTCCGCCCCTGGCCTTCATGTCGGTGCGTTTCGCGGTGGCGTCTGTCGCCATGGCGGGGTTGCTGCTGGCGGTGGAGGGCTGGAAGCCGCTGTCGAGGCCGGTGTTCCTCAAGCTCGCGGTGCTCGGGCTGGTGGGCAACACGGCGTACCAGCTCTGCTTCATCCTGGGACTGTCGAACACGACGGCGGCCAACAGCGGGATGCTGGTGGCGGTGACGCCGGTGCTGGTGGCAGCCCTGGGCGCGGCGCTGGGAGTCGAGCGGCTCAACCGGCCTTTGGTGATGGGCATGTCGCTGGCGGTGGTGGGCATGCTGCTGGTGGTGGCGGCGCGAGGCCCGTCACTGGGCACGGACACGAGGTTGGGAGACGGGCTCATCCTGGTGGCCTGTGTCTGCTGGGCCCTCTACACCGTGGGCATCCGCTCGCTGGGCAACGAGGTGTCCGCGCTGCGCATCACCGCCATCACCATGCTGACGGGAGCGCCGGGGGTGGTGCTGGTGGGAGTGCCCTCGGTGCTCGCGCTGGACATGGGGAGCATCGGCATGAGTGCCTGGGCGGGCGTGGTGTACTCGGCGCTGATTCCGCTGGTGCTCAGCTACTTCATCTGGGGGCGCACGGTGCAGCAGGTGGGCAGCGCGCGGGCGTCGCTCTACAACACGGGAGTGCCCGTCGTGGCGGCGCTCACCGCCTGGGGCGTTCGTGGAGAGAAGCCCACCCTGCTCCAGGCCCTCGGCGCCGCGCTCATCCTCGCGGGCGTGCTGCTCAGTCGCAGGAAGTGACGCCGGGCCACGGCTGAGCCGTGCTGGCCACCGCTCGACGGGGCGCGAAAACCAGCCCGAGTCGTGTCAGCGCCTGTCTCGCAACCGAGCCACGGCCGCCTGAATCAGCGCCCGTCTTCCCCACGTCGCCCCCGCTCCACCGCGAGACCGTACTCCTCGATCTTCTTGTCCAGCGTGGGGCGGCTGATGCCCAGCAGCGCGGCGGCGCGGACCTTCTTCCCGCCGGCCTCCCGCAGCGCCTCCGCGATGGCGTCGCGCTCCAGCCGTCCCACGCGGGACTGGAGCGTCTGGGTGTCACTGGCCGGGCCACCCTGCTGGACTTCCGGCGGAAGCTGCAGCGCCCCCACCCGGCCTCCGGCATAGAGCAACCCCAGCCGCTCCCCCACCAACTCCAGCTCCCGGACGTTGTGTGGCCAGGGATAGTCCGCCAGCAGGCGCCGGGCATCCGCGCCCAGCGCGGGAGGCTCTTTTCGCACCCGCCGCGCCGCGCGAGACAGGAACCCATCGAACAGCGTGAGCACATCCGCCCGGCGCTCTCGCAACGGAGGCACTTCCAGTTCGAAGCCCATCAGCGTCCGCGCGAGCGCGGCATCCACCTCGCCCCGAGTCCCCAGCAGGGCCACCGGAACCGAAGCCGTGACGAGCAACCGCACGTCCACGGGCTCCTCGCCGCCCTGCCGGGCCGGAGCCACGCGCCGGGCCAGCAATCGAGCCAGCCGCTCGGCCAGGTTCCGAGGCAGCGCATCGACGTGCTGGAGCAGCAACGAGCCCCGGTCCGCGCGCAGCAGCGCGGAGGCCCCAGGCGGACTCCCCGGTGCGCTGGCGCGGCCAAAGAGGAGCTCCTCGACGGCCTCCGCGGGCTGCCGGCAGTCCACCACCACCAGCGGCTCCAGCGCCCGGGGCGAGCGCGCATGGACGACCCGGGCCAGCAGCGTCTTGCCCGTCCCCGGCTCGCCATACAGCACCACGGGCGCGGCGCTGTTCGCCGCCCGGCGCGCCCCATCCACCAACGCGCGCAGCGGCCTGGACGTCCCGAGCAGCACGGGCGCGGGAGACTCCGCCTCCATCCGCGAGCGCACCGCCGTATACGCCTCGCCGCCGAGCCGCCCGAGCGCCGCGAGGAGCTGTCCCTCGCCCCCGGTGAACGCCGAATCCGCGCGCGTCGCGTAGAGCACGCCGAAGGGCATGCCTCCGGAAGCCACGAGCGGCACGCACATCTCCGTCTCCGCCTGGACCAGCTCCTTGCGCTCCAGCGCCACCTGCGCCAGCGAGCGGGGCACGGACATGGACTCGGCGCCCGACACCGCCGCGGTGAGCAGTCCGGTGTTGCTCCCCAGGAGCGCGGCGGCGCGGTCCGCGCTCAGGGCCCGAGCGACCTCGTCCGCCAGGCGCCGCAGCACCATGGCCTCGCTGGTGGCCCCCAGCAGCGCAGTGCCCGCCGAGTACAGCGCCGCCGCCGCGCCCACGTGAGGCAGCACCTCTTCTATCGGCACATGGCCCGGCGACGTGGGGCCCCCCTCCACCAGCGTCACCGGAGGCGGCTCGAAGACGGCCATCGTCAGGCCGACGCGGACGCGGTCTCCTGGATTCAGCACCACCTCGCCGCTGATGCGCACGCCGTTGAGCAGCGTCCCGTTGCGCGAGCCCAGGTCCGTCAGCCGGACCTCTCCCTCGTGAATCGTCAACTGAGCGTGCTTGCGGGAGACCTGGTCATCCCGCAGGGGGATTTCACACGAGGGGCTGCGGCCAATGGCCATGTCCGAGAGCACCTCGTATCGGCGCCCCGCGGACGGGCCAGTGAGCAGCAGGAGTGCGGGCATGGGGCGCGGAGCCTAGCGTCCCGGAGGACACGGGCAAGCGCCGCCCTTCGCCCTACATCGGTCGTTCTGCGTTGAGCAGGGCCCGGATTTCCCCTTCATCCAGGGCTCTCCCCTCACGGCTGATCGCCAGCGCGTTGACCTGGGTCTCTTCGACCTCGACGTGGGCGCCCTTGCGCCACTCGGTGGTGTGCACCGCGCCATCCACCAGCTTGCCCACGAGGGTGCCGTCGTCCCGGGCCATCAGCTCCAGCCAGAGGTTCTCCACCACGGTGTTCCCATCCGGGTGGGTGTCGAAGGGAGCCCGCACCAGGAAGGTCAGCGGCTCCATCAGCCCCCGGCGCTGGAAGCGCGCCAGGAAGGAGGGCAGGAGCGCCTGGGCCTCGCGGCGCATGGACTCCGTCTGCTCCTCGGGCTCGTGGGTGAAGCGCTCCCGGTACGGCGCCAGGAGCTGTGACGTGTTGTGGCGCCCCAGGGGGGACACCACCGTGAGGAACAGGCCCTCGTGCCCCTCGAAGGTCTCCAGCGGCACGCCGAGCAGGTTGGCGCGCGCCTCCTCGGAGGGCACCACCATGAACGGCTGGCCCTCGCTGGTGCCCACCTGCGAGCGCAGCGCGGGCCCCTGACCGAAGGCCAGGTCGGTGCACAGCTCGTGCAGGAAGCTCTCCGCCGGCAGCAGGTCCTGCTCCGCCAGGTGGAAGATCTCCAAGTCCCTGGCGCCGAACTTCTCCATGCCGTGCGAGTGCACCCACAGCGGCGTGTCGCCCTCCGTCACCTCCACCGCGTGCAGGTGGACATGGTCCCGGATGTCGAAGTCCAGCTCCGTGATTTCCACCACGTCCTCGGGCTCATGGAGCTTGAACGCCGCCAGGTCCACCAGCACCCCGGGAACGTGCTCCAGCAGCGTGCGCACGGCCCACAGCGCCTCGAACACGGGCAGCGTGGGCTGCGCGCCGCCCGGCTCCAGCGACAGGTGGTAGTAGGCCTTCGCCTTGCCCAGGCGCGAGAAGGCCTCCGGGCTGCCGCTGTATGCGGCCTTGTTGAACTTGGGCAGGCCGTCGGGCCCCACCGTCAACCGGACATGCACCTCCGAGCTGTCCGCCCGGAGCACGAAGCCCTGGCCGTCCTCGTTCGGGGTGAACTCCACCTCGTCCGTCGCGAACGAGGCACGCAGGGCATCCAGCGGCGCGGGCCCTTCCTGCTCGGTCGCCAGGAGGTAGACCTCCATCACAGGTGCTTCTCGATTTGCTGAAAGAGGTCCACGCGGTCCACCAGGTCGGTCAGGTAGTCGAGCTTGTCGGTGGCCAGCACCAGGACTGGAGACAACCGGTAGGCACCGAACCATTCCTCATACAGGGCATTGAGGCGCTGGAGGTAGCGGGTGGGGATGTCCTTCTCCATGGAGCGGCCGCGCAGGGCGATGCGCTCCTTCAGCGTCTGCACGGGGCAGCGCAGGTAGATCATCAGGTCGGGCGGACGCAGCGACTCGGAGATGGTCTCGTAGAGCTCGCAGTACGTCTTCCAGTCCCGCTTGTCGATGAGCCGCTGGCGGTGGAGGTTCTTGGCGAAGATCTCCGCGTCCTCGTAGAGGGTGCGGTCTTGCAGCACGGTACCGGGCGTGCGCTCCAACTCCCGGTGGAGGCGGAACTTGTGCGTCAGGAAGAAGAGCTGTGAGCGGAAGGCCCACGTCTTCATGTCCTTGTAGAAGTCCGCGAGATAGGGGTTTTGGTCATTGGGCTCGAAGGACGGGGTCAACCCGTACTTCCGGCAAAGGAAGGACGTGAGCTCCGTCTTCCCGGCGCCGATGTTGCCCGCGATGGCGATAAACTTTTTCCTGGCCACGCCACCCCTGCTTGTAACCCCGCCAAGCTGCGCGCACCAGCAACAAGGTAAGAAGGCTCGTGGTAGAAGAAGTGCATGCCCCCGTGCCGTCCCTCTCGCCGCGCCCCTGGGCGTCGCCACCTTCCGGGGTGCGGCCGCCTGTCCGGTCGTCCGGGACAGGACATCTCGCCGTGGGGCTGCCCTCGGGCCGAGCCTTCCGCCCGCCCGACGAACCGGCCCCGAGGAGGGGGCTGAGGGATGCGTAAGCTCTTCTGTATCGTGACGGCGGGCGTGTGGACCCCCATCAGCTTCGTGCTGGCCATCCTGGCGATGGTGCTGACGTTGAGGCCAGCCAACTCCGTCTGGGTGGCTCGAAGGATCTGGTCCCCGGTGTTGCTCTGGGCCGGCGGCGCGAAGCTGGAGGTCCTGGGCCAGGAGCACGTGGACCCCAACCGGGCCACCATCTACGTGGCCAACCACCAGTCCACCATCGACATCCCGGCGCACTTCATGGCCGTGCCGGTGCCCTTCCGTTACGTGGCCAAGAGCCAGCTCAAGTGGGTGCCGTTCATCGGCTGGTATCTCGCGCTCGCCGGCCACATCTTCGTCAACCGGAGCAACCGCGCCAAGGCCATCGCCTCGCTGGACGCGGCCGCGGCGAAGATTCGCGCCGGGACGAGCATCTTCCTGTACCCCGAGGGCACCCGCTCCCCGGACGGCCACATCCTGCCCTTCAAGAAGGGCCCCTTCGCGCTCGCGCTGAAGGCCCGCGTCCCCATCTGCCCCGTCACCATCGAGGGCTCTGGCGACCTGATGCCCAAGGACAGCTGGAACATCACCCCCGGCACCCTCCGCGTGAAGATCGGCAAGCCCATCGACACCACGGGCTTCGCGGAGAATGACCGGGAGGGCCTCGCCCGCGCCGTGCGGGAGGTCATCATCGCCGACAGCCTCGCGCTGGGCGGCAAGGGTGGCGACCCCGAGGACTCCGTCGCCGCAGCGGGCCTCGAAGGCATCAGCGTCGCCCGCGCCACCTCCACGAACTGAGACGTTCTCCCGTGACGACGACTCCCGCCTTCCGCTTTCGCCCCTGGGCCCGCGCCGCCGTACTCGGCCTGGGTCTGCTCGCCGCCGGCTGCGGCCACACCACCTCGGCGACTACGGGCGCGCCCCGCCCCACCGACGAGCGCTCCCGGGCGCGGGCGTACCTGGAAGAGAACCAACCGCAGAAGGCGCTCGGCATCCTGAAGGAGCTGCACGTCAGGACGCCCGAGGACCTGGACGTGGCCCGGACGCTGACGGAGGCCCAGGTGAAGGCGGGCCGCACGGACGCGTGGATTGAAGAGCTCCAGGGGCGCATCGCCACGAGCGAGCGCGCGGTGGACCAGTACATGCTCGGGCTCGCCCTGTTCTCGCGAGCCAAGGACGCCGGCGCGCCCGCGGTGGCGGCCTTCGAGCGCGCCATTACCCTGTCCCCGGACACCGCCGAGTATCACCACCGCCTGGGCGTCGCCCGCCTGGAGTCAGAGCAGTACGCCGCCGCCGTGGAGCCGCTGCGTCGCGCGGCGGCCCTCGCCCCCGAGCGCACCGCCTGGCGCCTGCCGCTGGCCAAGGCGCTGCACCGCACCGGTGACTCCGCGGGCGCGGTGGAGGCGCTGGGAGTCGTCGTCCGAGGCCGTCCCACGCCCGCTGACGTGGCCACCGCGCGCGCGTTGATGGAGCAGGTCAGCGACCCGTTCGGCGGCTTCCCCAAGGCGGCCGAGGCCAAGCTGGAAGAAGGCCTGCGCTACCTGAATGACCTGGATGCGCCCCAGCACGCCATCCTCGCCTTCGAGGAGGTGCTGCACGACTACCCGGACCTGGCGGTGCTGCACTCGCTCTTGGGGCTCGCCTACCAGCGCCTGGACGACGCGGGCCGCGCGGTGGACGAGTTCAAGCAGGCCATCGAGAGCGCTCCGCGCGACGGGAAGAACCACCTCTACCTGGGCGAGCTGTACGCCTCCCGCCAACGTCCGGACGCCGCGCGGGCGTCGTTCGAGAAGGCCGTCTCGCTGCATCCGTTGCTCGACGCGGCCTGGTTCCGGCTGGGAGACCTGCACCTGGAGCGGAGAGATCTGGTCGCGGCCCGCGAGGCCTTCACCGTGGCGGTGTCCCTTTCGCCCGACTCCATCCCCGCACGGGGCAAGCTGGCGCTCGTGTACCAGCTGGAGGCGGACTATCCCGCCGCGGAGCGAGAGCTGCGCTACGTGGTCGAAAAGGACCCGGAGAACGTGGAGTTCTCGCTGCGGCTGGGGCTGCTCTTCACCGAGCAGTCGATGAAGTCCACGCGCCCGCAGGTGAGGAAGTCGGCGGCCGAGGAAGCCGAGCGCTGGCTCTCCAAGGTGCTGGAGGCGCAGCCGGAGAACGCGGTGGCCTCGCGCGCGCTGCAATCCCTCAAGGGCCAGTAGCCACCACCGGCTCGTGCCCTCTACACTTCGCGCCCGATGAGTGATGGCCGCAAGTCTCCGCGCACGGTAACAAATCCCGGCACTCAGCCCCGGACGCCGAGCAGTCCGGGCATGCCTCGCACGCCGACGGACCCGGGGACGCTGCGGGTGATGTCGGCCGCGCGCACGGCGCCCCTCCAGCAGGGCAAGCAGGACGGCGCCCTGGGCAAGCGGCTCGCGGGCGAGGCCTCCAACCAGGCCCTCAACGCGCTCTCCATCTTGAAGGAGTTCGCGGGGGACTTCCGGCAGCGGGATCGCTTCTTCAAGTACAAGGCCTCCATCATCGCCGGGTGGCTGGCGCTGACGGTGGGGAGCTTCGTCATCGCCTGCCCTGGCAGCTCCATGCAGACGGGTGACATGGACGCGCGGCTGGTGCTCAGCGACAAGCTGGACAGGCCCTCCATCACCATCTGGAACGAGAGCAAGGAGGCGTGGAAGGACGTCACGCTCATCGTCAACGGCCAGTACCGCGCGGCCGTTCCGTCAGTGGGCGCCGGGGAGTTCATCACCATCACCCCCAAGCAGCTCATGGGGACGGGTGGCGCCGCGCCCGCGGACCTGCGCTTCGACACGCTGGAGATGCGCAGCAGCGACGACAGCGCGAACCTCACCGAGGATCTGCGCGACGAGTGGAAGCGCCTCCTCGGCCCGAAGTAGCGAGCCCCTCGAAGCCCCGCAAACACGAAGGGCGCCCTTCCCCTCGGGAAGAGCGCCCTCTGCGTTTCCACCCGCCCCTCCTCGCGAAGGGGCGTGCGGATGACGGCCTTACTCGGCCTTGGTCTCTTCGGCGACAGGAGCCTCGGTGGTGGCAGCGGCCTTCTTCTCGGGCCGATCCACCAGCTCCAGGAGGGCCATCTCCGCGGCATCACCCCGGCGGAAGCCGAGGCGGATGATGCGGGTGTAGCCACCGGGACGGTTGGCGTAGCGGTCCTTGTACTCGCTGAAGACCTTCTGCAGCACGTCGCGGTCCTTCACGATCCGAGCCGCCAGACGCACGTTGGAGAGCCCACCGCGCTTACCCAGCGTGATGATGCGCTCCGCCATCTTCCGGGCCTCCTTGGCCTTGGGAACGGTGGTGCGGATGGCCTGGTGCTCGAGCAGCGAGGTGACCATGTTGTTGAGCATCGCGAGCCGGTGGCTCGTGGTGCGGTGCAGCTTTCGTTGTCCGACCTTGTGACGCATCGTCGTGCTCCGGGTCCCCGTCAGGGGCCACCACTCCGGCCGTATCAGGTACCGGGTGGGAAGGGTGAGCCCGACACGGGGCTCACCACTGCTGGTCGGGTCCGCTCAACCGCCTGGACCCCTTCCCTCCGCGCCGCGTACCGCCATGTCGCGGGCGCGGAGGAAAGTACCACGAAGACTCTACGCCTTCGGCGCCGCCGGGGCCGGAGCCTGCTTCGGGGGCCAGTTCTCGAGCTTCATGCCGAGCGACAGGCCCATCTCCGCGAGGATCTCCTTGATCTCCTTCAGCGACTTGCGGCCGAAGTTCTTCGTCTTGAGCATCTCGGCCTCGGTGCGCTGCACCAGGTCGCCGATGGTCTTGATGTTCGCCTGCTGCAGGCAGTTGGCGGAACGCACCGACAGCTCCAGCTCGTCCACCGAGCGGAACAGGTTCTCGTTCAGCTTCGCCTCTTCCTTCGGCGCCTCGGCGATGACCGGCTCCTCCGTCTCGTCGAAGTTCACGAAGACGGTGAGCTGCTCCTTGATGATCTTCGCCGCGTACGCCACCGCGTCCTGCGGGGACACCGAGCCGTCCGTCCAGACCTCGAGCGACAGCTTGTCGAAGTCGGTGACCTGACCGACGCGCGCGTTGGTGACCTGGTAGTTCACCTTGCGGGTGGGCGAGAACAGCGAGTCGATGGGGATGGTGCCGATGGGCGCGCCCACCACCTTGTTCGAGTTGGCCGGCACGTAGCCACGGCCGCGGCGGCACTGCAGCTCCATGCGGAGCTTGCCACCCTCGGAGATGGTGCAGATGTGGTGACCGGGGTTGAGGATCTCCACGTCGGCGTCGGTGATGAGGTCACCCGCCTTCACTTCCTTGGGGCCTTCCGCCTCGATGCGCAGCGTCTTCGGCTCGTTCGTGTGCATCCGAAGGAGGACTTCCTTCAGGTTCAGCACCACGTCCGTGACGTCCTCGGACACCTCGGGGATGGTGGTGAACTCGTGGTCCACGCCCTCGATCTTCACCGAGGTGATGGCCGCGCCCTGCAGCGACGACAGGAGCACCCGGCGCAGCGAGTTGCCCAGGGTGGTGCCGAAGCCACGCTCCAGCGGCTCCGCGATGAACTTCCCGTAGGTGGGCGTCAGGCTGTCCTGGTCCACCTCCATGCGGCGCGGCTTGATGAGGTCACGCCAGTTCTTCGCAATGTACGTATCAGCCATGGTGTACGACTCCTCGAGACGTGCGCCACCACCGACTTACCCACCGGGACGGCGGGAGGATGGCCACGTAGGGGACTGCGGATAAAGCACGACGCCCCGGCCTCGTCGGCCAGGGCGTTGAGTAATTCGTCCAGGCGCCAGTTGCAGCCTGGCGCGGGGGCTACTTGGAGTAGAGCTCCACGATGAGCTGCTCCTGGATCGGCATGGTCAGGTCCTCGCGGTTGGGGACCGTGCGAACCGTGCCCTTGAACGACTTCTTGTCCAGGTCGATCCACTGCGGAATGCCACGGCGGTCCACGGTCTCCAGCGCCTCGGAGATGCGCAGCACCTTGCGGCTCTTCTCCACCACCTCGACGGACGTGCCGGGCTTGATGGAGAACGAGGGGATGTTGACCTTGCGGCCGTTCACCTGGAAGTGGCCGTGGCGAACCAGCTGGCGCGCCTCGTTGCGGGTATCCGCGAAGCCCATGCGGAACACCACGTTGTCCAGGCGGAGCTCCAGCTGCTGCAGGAGGTTCTCACCCGTCTTGCCCTTGGCGGCGGACGCGCGGTGGTAGTAGCCGCGGAACTGGTTCTCCAGCAGGCCGTACATGCGCTTGACCTTCTGCTTCTCGCGCAGCTGCACGCCGTAACCAGAGAACTTCACGCGGCCCTGGCCGTGCTGGCCGGGGGGATACGGGCGGCGCTCGATGGCACACTTGTCCGTGTAGCAGCGGTCGCCCTTCAGGTACATCTTGAGGTTTTCGCGCCGGCAGATACGGCAAGCGCTCGCGGTGTAACGGGCCACAGACTTCTCCTTAAAGGTGATCTGGAGCCGCCCCCACGCTCGCGAGCGCGAAGGGCGGCCCGGACGAAGGGGTTAGACGCGGCGGCGCTTGGCCTGACGGCACCCGTTGTGCGGGATGGG
>Ga0126314_10000088_pt1 | contig 48074 bp, 67 predicted proteins | sample Plot105B_FD_92535 | JGI IMG/M metagenome (GOLD analysis project Ga0126314, IMG submission 92535) | Serpentine soil microbial communities from UC McLaughlin Reserve, CA, USA - Plot105B | ecosystem: Environmental > Terrestrial > Soil > Grasslands | place: USA: UC McLaughlin Reserve, Lake County... | reverse complement strand
TGGCCGCCGTCCTACCGTTCGCCGAAGACGATAACCGGGTTATCATTCGGCCCGGTCTGGTTCGCACCCATCCCGACAAGGCTATGGGCGCGGCGCTTTCGCTCGATACCATCAATTTCACGATTGACCTATCCGGCAAGCGTCTGCTGGCCGTTCGCGACCATGCCAAAACCTACGCCGTGGCGACGGACGGCAACGGTAACGACCGGCTGGTTTTCTTCGGCGATCTGATCCGGGGCGTGATCGCAGCCATGACCCCGCTTCCCGAGCCGGAACCGCAGGCACCAGCGGCGAACTGGGGCGGCCCACAAGCCGCCGCCGGGGGTTGGGGTACGCCAGCGCCTGCCGCCGCTGCTGGGGGCTGGGGAACGCCGAGCGTGGCCCAAACCGTCGCCCCGCCCGCCGAAGAAGCGCCACAGGGCTGGAATGCCAACGAAGCGCCCAAGCGTGACCATACGGTTGCGGACCCGAACTTCCGCCCCGGCCTGACCGGCGCGGTACAGGGCATGGCCACCGACCCGGAATTTTTGGCCGGGCAGGCTGACTATGACCGGGCGCACGGTATCCAGACCGACACCCGCACTGTGGACGACGTGGACCAAACTTCCGATTTCGACATTGGGGCTTGGCTGGCGGCGAACCAAGGCACCGACACGGGCGAACAGGGCTAATCAATGGGCCTATTTGATGGCGTCAATCTAGCCGGTAGGAAGGACGCGCATTTGCGCGCCCTTCCGCCTATTCCTGCAACCGGGTGGAAGCCGCCGACCGAGTTTCCGAACCTTGACGCTGCCGTAATCATTTCCTTTGATACCGAGACCAAAGACCCGGAATTACAACAGGCTGGTCCGGGCTGGGCACGACATAAGGGCCATATCGTCGGCTATTCGCTGGCGGTAGAGGATCGGCTAGGGAATACCGGAAAATGGTATTTCCCTATGCGGCACGAAGTAGAAGGGCACCTTAACCTAGATGCCACCCAATGCCTGCGCTACGCTCAACACGTCCTTGGCGGTAACGATAAGCCCAAGGTCGGCGCAAACCTGTTGTACGATATCGGGTGGTTTGCCGAAGAAGGCGTTGAGGTTAAAGGCCCGTTCCACGATATCCAGTTTGCCGAAGCGATCATTGATAATAACGCATTCGTCGGGCTGGACATTCTGGCCCACAAGTACCTTGGCGAGGGCAAACAGGCTGATCTGGTCCAGCAATGGATTATGGACGCCTATAAGCCGCCTAAAACGCACTGGCGGAAAGAACTATACCGCGCGCCCCCGTCGTTGGTTGGCCCGTATGGCGAGGCGGACGCGGATTTGCCGCTTCGTGTCATCAAGCAACAATGGCCGATCATCGCCGAGCAAGACCTTGGTACTATCTATGACCTAGAGCATGGGCTTTTGCCGATGCTGATAAAAATGCGTATGGCCGGGGTGTTCGTTGACGTTCCATATGCGGAAGCTATGTACGTCGAAATGGACGGCGATATTGCACGCCTGTACCAACAGATTGAACACGAGTTTGGGTATAGGCTGGTCAATACCAAGGGCGACGAAAGCAGCGACAGCCGCCAGATAGGCAAGTTGTTGGATCATCTGGGGGTAAGCTACCCCCGGAACAAGCCAACCCCGACCCAGCCGAACGGGTCGCCTAAGATCGAAAAGGAATGGCTAGAGGCGCTAGAACACCCGGTCGGCAACCTGTTGCACGATATCCGGGAGCATGAGAAGATTAAGGGCACGTTCCTAAAGTCGTACCTTATCGACAAGAACGTTAAGGGCTACCTGTACCCGGTCATTCACCCGCTAAAGGGCGAAAGCAACGGAACGATGGTTGGCCGCTTCTCCATGTCGGACCCGAACGGGCAGAACATTCCCAGCCGTACTAAGCTGGGTAAGCGCGTTCGCAAGGCCTTCAAGCCGGACCCCGGACATTCGCACTGGCGTAAGCACGACTATAGCCAAATCCATTATCGCATTCTGGCGCATAACGCCGTGGACAACGGCGACGGCTCGGCGGAACGGCTACGCCGGTCGTACATTGATGACCCAGACATGGATTATCATTTCAACGTTTACCAGAACGTTGCCCCGCTTATGGGCTGGGATACCAATTATGTGATGGACGGCAACCGGATCGCGAACATGGACAAGCAGTCCGAAGCGATAACCATGAACCGCCGCCCCATCAAGAATACCAATTTTGGGCTACTCTATGGCCAGTCAGAGAAAAGCCTTTCCTATAAGCTCGGTATGCCAATCGAGAAAGCTAAGGGCTTTTTCATGGCCTACCATTCCGGTGCGCCATACGTCCGGGAGACTATGCAAGCGATTGCCAACGAAGCGGAACAGTGTGGGTATGTCACGACCCTGCTAGGCCGCCGTATTCGCTTCAACCTATGGGAGCAACGCGGGTTCACGAAAGGCCGTGAAAAAGGCCCGGCACTGCCCTATGAACAGGCTTTGGCGCATTATGGTTCGTTTATCCAGTTGGCGTTTCTCTATCGGGCCGTGAACTACAAGTTTCAGGGCAGCGAACCGGACATTATGAAACGGGGAATGCTGGACTGTTGGAACAGCGGCGTATTCGATTACACGGGCGTTCCGCGCCTGACCGTGCATGACGAATTAGACTGGTCCGTCATTGACGATAGCCCGTTAATGCAAGAGGCGTTCCGGTTCATTAAACACACAATGGAAAACGCTGTCCGTTTGTCCATTCCCGTTAAGGTGGACGCTACCACCGGCCCGAACTGGGGCACCGCTGACTAAGTTTTCCACCGTGCCGGAAAATGAAAAACCCCCGCGCCATTTCTGGTACGGGGGTTAATTCTATCTGGTTCGGACAAGTCCGGCGCTGCCGGGGTCATTACCGTTTCGCTGCTATGGATCAGTGCGGGCCAATCCAAAGGCCTAGCGACCAAAGGGCGTTTCGGCGAAGTGCTGGCACCCTAGCCCACAGGTCGCGGCCCCGTCAAGCCCCCTTGATAACGTAGGTGGTATTGAGGGCGGCCCCGGACCCGCTGCCAGCCGCCGTTATGGTGGTGTTGTGTAGCCCGGCGTTTACAACCTTGCTGCCGACGTACAGGGATGCGAACCGGCTGCTTGCGCTGGGGCGGTCCGACCCGTCAATAACGTGGTCCACCTGTTCCGCCAGACCGGAACCGCTGTACCCGGTGACCGTGGCACCCGATGACATATACTCGCCATACAGGACGTTGATACCCAGCAGCATACGGTTAGGCCCGGCGATGCTTACGGACGGGGTGTCCGTTGCGGTCCCTATGTTATAGTCAAACAGTTCATACAGTTCTTGTGAACCGATGACCGGCGTTGTCAGGTCCACGCCCCGGATGCAAAGCAGCGCCGCGAAATGCGTGTCCGGTCCCCCGTTCATTCCGTTAATCGTGATCGTTGCCCCGGCGGCGTCGTCGCTGGTTGCGAGGCGGTAGCGTATCCAACCGGGGATACTGTTAGGGCCGGACCGGGACCAACCTTCCATCCCGGAATTGCTGCGGTCAGCGTCCGATATGAAGACCAGCAAGTCACCGGCAGCAAGTTCCGCCGGGGTGTCTAGAACTGCTGACGTTCCGGTAAACTCTCCCGAGCTAACGCTATGAACGGTTGGGGTAGTGGTCCCCCCGGTGTTGGTATCCCCAATGTCCGGGTTGCCCTCGGGTTCCGGGAACGACCGGGTAAAGGTGCGCCATTCGCCCATGGTCCAAGCCGACTGTGTGGGCAGTGTCCATACATCAAACCAGTGGACGCCGTTGCTAGACCGCTGGATACGCCCGTCCTTGATTGAACGGTCATTGGTATGGTTGGCAAGGATACGAACCTCGCGAATGTCGCGCTCGGTTCCTGCGCCGAAGTCAACGCCAATATACTGCCCGGCACCAGTTCCGCCAAAGCTCAACCATGCGGTTCCTGCCGAGAAGATCGGACCAGCATCACCGTATGTATTGTTAATCGCGTTGATAGCATCGCCACCAAACCCGCCGGTCGTATACTCGCTACTAAACAGGACCGTCTTGCCGGTCGTTTCGTCGCTGCCGTCCATGGGCGTGCCGGTAACAACCGACATTTCAAATTCGCCAATGCAAACGTAAGCGTCACCAACATTCTGGGTCTGGTCAACCAGAATACGCCAGAAACGGGTCGGACCTTCCGGCGGCTCAATCGGTGTCGGGAAAGCCATATCACCGCCGACAGCACCGCCGCCACCAATGGTGCCGGTGATGCCGTCATTTGGTGGTGCCATGTCGCCAGACACTTCACCACCCGCACCGACAGCCCCGCGCAACTTGATAAAGTTCGGCTTATCATAGGTGCTGACCGCATTAACAGTGTTCGGGTTTCCGGTCACTTCCCAAAGGGTTGTCCAAGTCGTGTCATCGTTGGAGCCTTGCACCATAAAGCCGGTTGCAATCTCACTAAAGAACGGGCCATTGGTGTAGACAACGCGGGTCGGTTCGTATGCCCCGCCTGTGTCAATCTTGATCCAGCCGTTAACGTCCCCAGAAGCGCACTCCCATGGATTGCCGCCAGTGGTCAGGTTAAAGGCGTTGGTCGGCGGGTAAGATGGGCTATAGCTTGAACTTGCCGTGACATACGTAGCGTTGTTATCAACCGGCCTAATATCAACGTCCATTGCGTCGCGGAATGCGATTTCATGGGCGGCAATATAGGACGTGTAAGACCCCGTAAACAGCAGCCGCAGATAACGGAATGCCATGACTGGTTCGCCAATCTCGCCAGTCAATACGCCGCCGCCACCAATGACGCCGGAAAGCTCAACCGGGGCCACTGGGTCCGCCATGTTACCCATAAGCGCACCACCGGCACCGATGGTCCCGGACAGCGTTACAGCGGGCGTGGTGATCGCGCCAATGACGGCACCGCCACCGCTGACAGCGCCCCCAAGATCACGGCGCACCACGACGGCACCCGACAGGGAACCCCCACCAGCGACCGCACCAGCAAAATCAAGGTACGCCACGCGCCCGGACACCGCACCGCCGCCAACGATCACGCCCGCCAACAACACATAGGCTGGGATCGTCCCCGACAGGGCACCACCGCCCACAATGGAGCCGGTCAGGGGCATGGCACGGAACGCGCCGGACAGGGTGCCAGTGCCAGCAATCGAGCCGGACAGTTCAACGGCCACGACTTCGGCGAAGTGCCCGTCAATCGCGCCCCCGGCGCTGATCGTTCCGGCAAGGTTGGTCACTGCCCGGACGTTGCCGGACACGTTACCATTGGCCGAAATCTTGCCACCCAATACCGCCGCATTGAGGGCATAGATTGGCAGTTCTTGCCATGCACCAAAGCCCCGGCCAACCGTGTCCGCGCTGATCTGGTAAATGGCAAGTTCAATGTCGGTATCGGTCAGCGAAAGCCCGTCACTTGTTTGCTCGCTTGCGGTATAGATCGCGAAATCGGTATCTGACCGCAGCACCCTTACGCCGCTGTTGGTAACGATATTGATTTCAAATTCTTCCGCCGTTTCGTCCAGCGAATAGGTGGTATCGAACGGGGTAGACGGCGAATTGAGAAACCGCGTGCGGCGGGTCCACTCAATGCGCAAGCTGTCATTGCTCGGGTTACGGCGTACCGTGATGTTGACCGGGGCATACGGCTTACGGCTGTTATACTCGACCGTAAGGGAATTTACATCGGCTTGCCAAACTGGCTGCTTCGCCATGTACGCCCGGTACAGTAAATCATTGTTCCCGCTTTCAACGTCGGGAAACACCATATTGACGACCTTGGCGTTATCAAGGAACGACAGGGTTGCACCTTCCGACCATACGCCGCTGTAAAGCTCCGTCCCGAACCGGCCCCGGCGTAGGTTCCACAAACGCCAGATATTGCCGCCGACGTTGTCGGCGTTGGCAAACTGGACAAGCTCAACCGCCGAGCCTTCACCGAGCGCCACGACGTTCGCGCCGTCGTCAAGCTGGCCTTCCGTGGCATTGACGAACTTGGCCGCCGGGATCGTACCGGCGTCCACATACAGGCTGTTGTAGGTGTCCGTTTCAAACGGATACGCCCAATCGCCTAAGTCTTCGGTCAGATAGCCAATATAGCCTTCTTCGGCAGCACCGAATGCCAAGGCTTCGCCCCATTCGCCGGTTCCACGGGACAGGTCCAGCAGACCGCCCCGGAAGCTGTCAGGAACATAGCCAGACATAAGGACAAGAAGGTTGACCACGCCCGGACGGTTTTGTCCGGCGGTACGGTCCGGGATATCGAGCAACACGGCCCTAATGGGCATCGCTGCCTTGCTGGGCACCTTCACTGTGGGCTGTACCGGCACGCGAATGGGGTACTGGGCTTGTGGCGGTTCGGACACGGTAAGGCTAACGCTGTTATCCGCGTTGATCCGGTGACGATCTAGCAGGCCGGTATACGTCGTATTGTCTGCCGTGAACACCAGCACGTCGCCGACTTCCAAAATGATAAATTCGGACGGAAGCCGGATTTGGTATTCAACCTGATTTGCCCACATTCTGTACATGGCCGCGAACAACAGTTCTTGCGCGTACTCGGCATCAATGGTCAGGGGCAACGACATGTCCGAACGGACCGCGCCGAAGTTGTCAAGCGGGCCGGGAACTTCGTTGTAACCGCGCTTGTACCCGTTATCCCCGTCAAAGTAGGTCAACGATAGGACAGACGGAAAGTCTTGGCTTGCCAGCCGCTCAACATTAAAATGCTGGCTGTTCTGGCCATCGGTCAGGTTAGCCAGACGGTCAGCCGGGGCCGTGGCGTCGATGTTAAGAACGCCGTCAACATAGCTGTTCTTATAGGTGATCGTACCGGCACGTTCGGACCAGTTGAACCCGTAAAGCTGCGACAGGCCATTGGCGATCATTTGGAGCGACACCGGGCCGCTGGCAATGTAACCGTCAACGTACATGTCATCCATGCCGAAGGTTGCAATGTCCATGTCGGTGTAACCGGCCCGGATAGAATAGGCGCGCATAACCTCGGCAGCGTTATAACGGTTCGGATCATCGCTAACGCTCGGCACCATACCAAGGACGACATACGGCGAACCGGCCCCGTAAAGGGCCTTGCTTGAGCTTTCCCAGAACAGCGGGCCAAGCTCGGTTACCGTGTCGTTGTCGGGGACCGTGATATCCGTCTTTGTTCCGGCCACCAAGTCAATGCTGGTTACCTCGGTTGAGCTTCCGGCCTGCGACAGGACAAGGGTGCCCCCTGCAAGGTTGGACAGGGCTTCCGCCGTCTTGGTGCGGGCGGTCTTCGCGCCGGGCAGGGTGACGCCCGAGACCGCCCAAGCGGTAACCTTGGTCGCCGCGTCCAGCGCAATGACCTTCCCGGCGTCCGTCAAGACGATTACCCGGTTACGGGCGGCATCATACCAAACCTGTACCACGTCGCCGTCAACGCCAGCCGTATAGAACACAGAACGGGTCACGGCCACGCCAACGGGACTGTGGGTTGTATCGCTGCCCGCAGACTTCACAACCAGTTCTTCAACGCCGTTTGCAGTGGCCACAAACAAGCTGGTTGACCCGTCGTTCTGGGGGCCGACAACGGCCCCGACCATGGCGCTGGTGGTGAAGTTGTCAATCCAGCCGTAATTGATTGAGCCGGGCCGGACGACCATAATACCGATGGGCCATTCACCGGCATAGACTTCCTCTACAGAACCGCAGAACACGAAGAAATCTTTAAACCCGCCAGCCGTTACCGGGAAGGGCATAAAGACTTGGCAGGTTTCCCATTCCAGATATGCAGTTACCTTACCACTGGTCAGGTCATACAAGCGTTTCTTGAATGTATTATCATTGCCTTGCGTGAAAGCGGCATTCATTTCGGGGATAAACGTAAACACGGTATCCGGGTCGGCAATAGTCTCATAAGATGGCGAAGACGGATCACCCATAAGCCGGACACCAAAACTTTGCGCCTTGGTGGACAACCGGGCCTTGTCTACATAGACCCCCTGTTCCGTGACGTGGACGCGGTACAGGGCATCAAAGTCGGACCGTATTTCTGCCGTGTACGCCTCGACCATGCGCCGGTAGAACATATCCCCGGCGTCGTTGGTTTCGGACCCGTCTACAATGTCGATAAGTTCCGCCGTGATGGTCGGAATGGAATTGCCGTACTCGGTAACATTAAAGTCGGTAAACCGACCTGTCATCAGGCCGCGATAGTGCATACCCCGGAAGACGGGGCCTTGGTCTTCGCTGCCGTCAAAGAACTGGAAACCAAACGACCGTTGAGCCTCTACCGGCAAAGGGTTGATACCGCCGCCAAGCTCGGTATTGATTACCGAGCGGCCCCATGGGTAAGACGTGTTAGCGATGGCCGGGGCGGTGAAGCTGGCCGAACGGTCATAGATGATGATATCATTAGCCCACAGGCGGGCAACCTCAACATGGGTGCCGGGCTTGGCAACACGTTCGCCGAACGACACAACGAACGTGGCGTAATATTCCCAGACCGGCGGTTCTGTGGTCTCGATCCGTTCGGTACGGTATCCTATGGGCGTGTTAGGAATGCCGGTTTGATGTTCAAGGTTATCCAACCGGGCATCTTGGATAGGATCGTTATAAACGGTCGTTGTGCCGCCTGTCCATTTGCCCTCGGTCATCAGTCTATGCCGCCGTCGTTGTAATAAATGGGAACCTTTATTTCCGTAACAGTTGTTTTGCCCGGTATCAATACCGGCGTGATATCTGTTGCGTCGATAACGTTTCCGGTTACGGCGCGACGGCCAATAGATACCGGGATACTGACGCCATAGGTTGAAAACGCCTGCTTACGAATGCCCGGATTTTCCGGTACTTGCGGCTTATCGCCTTCCGGTTGTTCGTTAACCTGCGCTTCCGAAATGAGCTTGAAACCGCCAGTCTTGGCGTCCATGCGGAAACGGGCATTCTTGTCGCGCTTACCTGCCGTGAAAACCATGGTTATACCCCCAACCCATCGTCACCCGGCACGTAGGGTTCGCCGCGATAATTGGCAATGTTATTGTACGACAAACAGGCATCAACCGTGTTGGCGCAACCGCGTATCACCCGGCCAGTGTCGCCGGGAGTAATCAGGAACGGCGGGCGGAACAGTAGCGAGATTGCCCCGGCGTTGTTCCCGGCAATCCGTAGCTTGGTCCCCGCGTTCTGCCCGGTCAGCCATTCCAGCGTTCCAAGGATCAACTGGTTTGTCGGCAGTGCGACCAAGGCCGCAGCGGTAAACGACTGGCTAGACGCTACCGTTGTGACGGTAAAGTTGTTGGTATACGGGGTAAGGTCAACCTTACAACGGTCGTCCCCAAACAGCGCCCGGCACTTGGGGGAATACCGCTCCGTAAAGTAACGGTTGGTCAGAGTTACGCCGCCGATAAGCGCAACGGTCGCCTGTTGCTGGTTAGGCAGGGATACGGTAGAAACCCGGCCTTCAAACAGGTCCATGGCACCGGCTGTAACGTCGTTCCAATTGACGACTTGCAGCGACACCGGGGCGTCATCGTACATGCCGCGCTTCATGTCTTCGTACTGGATAGAACCGGGCGACAGCAGCACCGTAACGTCAAGGTCCGCCGCCGCGCTGTTCAAGGTCGCCTGTACGGCGGTTGCCTCGAATGCACGTTCTGCCGAGTAGATATTACCGTCAAATGGGATATCTCTATCATGATCGGTAAACCTAAAGACGGTCCCGTCTTTGCGCTCAATCGTCCACAGACGGCAAAGCCGCGTAACGTTCTGGCCGATTGCATCGCTAAAGTCGGGGGATACCGCGCGCATCAAATCAACTCGATAATCTGGATAGACGGAATGGACCCGGCCCGGTACGTCGTAAGCTGGACCTTTAGACTGTCAATGTCGAACCGGACCGGAATATCAAAGTCAAAGGTAGCCAAGACATTGCCGCCGGGGTCTGTGGGGAACTGAATAACCCCGTCGTCCAATAAGGTGTAATCGTCGGTTATGACGAAATTCTTATAGACCTTAAGGGTTCCGATTACCGGCTTTGTGATGATCCGAATATACGGGACTTCCACGTCCGCATATTGGCGCACAAGCTGGCGTTGGTTTGGCTGACCGGGGATAGTGCCCACAGGTCCAGCCGTGACGCTAAAATCCAGCCAGTCGCGGAAACGGAACCCCCGCAGGCGTCCGCGCCGGGCGTGAAAGAACGCATACACCTTCTCTAGGTCGTCGCGATCTTGGATACCATAGCCAATGTCATAAGTGCCCCGCACGACTTCCCATTCTTGGTTCCGCTGTTCCTTGCCGGACGCCATGGTTATTACAGTCGTCTTGAAGCTGGGGCCGCCCGTGGTGCCGCGCTCAATGTCTTCCGGCAACCGGACGTTATCAAAGTCGTTGGCCATCTTAGCCCCTGTTGAGTGATGCCGCCATGTCGCTTGCCATCTGGCCGCGTGACAGGCGGAAGCTATCGGCGTCCGGTGTCTGGATATTGAATACGAACGTCGGCGCACCGCTGCTAGGCGGCTGTTGGTCGTCGTTCTCCCGCTGTTGCTTGCGGGTTTCGACGGTCACCCGTTCCCCTTCGTTGGCCCGGAAGCGCACAACGTTCTTGTCGCCCGATGACCGGCCCTTGACGATACCCGTACCGCCGCGCGCCATGGCGGGCAGCTTGGTTATGGAGCCGGTGCCGCTGCCGGTCGGCGACCCTAGCGCCGTAAAGCTCCCGCTAGTACCGCCAGCCGCAACCAGTGCGTCGTAATTGGCCTTGTTCGCCGCCGTCCGGGCAGCGGTCAACTTGAAGTACGAACGGATGATATTGTCATTAGCGGCCACGATTTTCTTGGACGCCTTTTCCGTAGCGTTGCCAAGTTCCGACACTTCCGAACTGGCCGCCTTGGCCTCGCCACCCATACCACCGAACGCCTGCGCAAGCGCGTTGGCCGGGGTGCTGCCGGATGACAGGCCGTCACTAAGCAGCCCGAGCTTTACCGCCATATCTTCTACCGGCTTTAGACTTGAGCTAATAAACTTGGTGAAGTTATCCCATTGCCCGGTCAGCATCAAGATAACACCGGCAGCGGTCAGGATGGCACCGGCCAACAATACCCATGGAGCGACCAAGGCAATGGTGGCAACGGCATTGGTGACCAGCACCGGGGCCATGGCAACCAGCGCCGCAGTAATGCCAATAAGGGCTTGCACAATGCCGACCGTCTTAACGATTGCCCAAGCCGCGCCAAGAGCGACAACCAGCGGTACAATGATATTGAGGTTTTCACCAACCAAACCAATTGCCAGCGCGACAAGCTGGGCACCGGCTGACGTGTTCTTGGTCCACTCAATGAACTTGTTGTTTAGAACGGTAATGGCCTGTTCAATTGTGGGGATGGTCCGCGCGAAAGCCGCGTCCGCACTATCAGCCAGATTGGCCATGGCTTCGCGGATCACTTCGGACGTAATCTTGCCTTCCGATGACAGTTGCTTCAACTGGTCAACGCCAACGCCCAACACCTTGGCAAATTCTTCCAAGGCTTCGCGAGGCAGGTTTTCCGACAGCGACCTAAATTCGTCGCCCTGTAGACGGCCAGACGTAAGCGCCTGTCCAAGCTGGACAACGATAGAATTGACTTCGCCGGAAGTGCGACCGGCAACAATAAGTTGCTTATTCAGGGTCTCGACAAACCGCAGAACTTCCACGTCAGACGCGCCGTTAAGGGCCTTGCTAAACCGGACAAACCCGTCCGTCGTTCCCTCGATACCGGAACGGGTAAGATTGGCGACCCGGAACAGTTCTTGCTGTAGAGCAACCTGCCGTTCAATGTCCGGCGTCAAGCCCCGCAACTTGTTCTGTATGGTCGTCAGCGCGTCACTTGCCTGTGTCCATTCACGGGCAATAAACAACAGGCTAAACCCGGCCAGAAGGCCGTTAAGCGAACCACCCAACGCGCTTGAGTTTTTCCGCAGGTTAATGGTGGTATTATCAATGCTCTTGAGCGTTCCGGCCAGCTTCTTGGCTTCGCTGTTAACGCCCGTGACTTCGCTCTTAAACTTACGGGTATCCGCAGCCGCTTGACGTAGCCCGGCGACCGCGCTAAAGCTTTTTAGCTCATTCTTGAGAATGGCAAGGTCGGTATGGGCTTCGGTAGCTGCTAGGGCAATGTCCCGAATACGGGCAGCAATGTCCGTATTGATATTCCCGGATATCGTAATTACGATTTTTTCGTCCATCAGATACCCCGGAACCATTTGCGGTTGCGCAAGAACGACGTGCCCACAAGTAGGGACGCCTCAACGAAGCCACCCGGATGCTGGGCCGAACTACCTTCGTTCAAGGGCACAATATGGCCCGCCGCATTCGAGATTACCAGCGGCAAGGAAGCCGGGGCGGCCTCAAAGATAGCCTTGGCCCTCGATTTCGCTTCGCTGGCGCTGGCGGCCCGCGTGGAGCCTGCTTCACCGGGCACAATTGGACCGATCGCACCGGGAACACCGCCCCCGGTGGACGCTTGCCAGTTGGACAGGGCTTCCGATGTATCAACCGGGGTTTGGTCTATCAGATAGTTGATAACCGCCATGGCTGTCCCAACCTTGGCGGCTTTCTGTTCATCGTCTATTTGATCTGCCAGCCTGTTTAGTCTTGCCGCCAGACTGCTTAGGGTTTTTGCCACCTTTGTCCGCGTCCTTCTTTCGCTTTTCTAGAACGGCGTTATCAACCTGTTCTATAATCTCGATAAGCCAATCTGACTGGTCCGTTGTCAGACGATAGAACCGGCAGTAATGGGCCATGGCTGACCAAGGGATGGGCGCTAGGTCGCTAGGTCGGTCGCCTTCCAACCTTAGATACGCTTGGAAGTACAGCTTCCATTGTTCGGGCACCTTGATTGATGCAAGCCGGTGTTGCTCTATAAAGGCAGTGTCCCCGGCTTGCTTGGCTTGTCTTAGGGCGGCGGCTAGGTGCTTGTTGTTGCCATAGGCATTCAACACCGCGCCCTTTACTATTCCGAGACTGTGACCAGCGCCGCGTTACGGTAGTTGGTCATTTTCTGGGCTTCGGTGACCAACACGCGGTACAGGTCGGGAAGGGCGGTCAGAAGCTGGGTAGCCTGTTCCTTGCTGTACTCCATGACCCTGCCGTCCTTGTCCTGAATGTTGCGCCATTCCACAAGAACAGTATCAACAAACAGCTTGCGCATATGCGGGCGGGCCTGCGCATCGGTCAGAATATCAAGCTCGATATCCCGGCCAAGTTCCTTTTGCAGGGCTTCCAACCCGGCCAGATATTTCGGGTTGGTATCGGCCATGCGCGCCAGCTTAAAGCCGGGCTTAGTACCGTCTGTGTTTGCCGGGAAATCGAACCACCGGCCAGAGACTTCCAAATCGTTGTCCGTCTGGAATGCGCCGAAAATACCGTTAATCATTGAATTTGCTCCATAGCGAGAAGGGGACTAGGTTCGCCCTATCCCCCTTCTACCAGCGCCTTAGTCTGCCGTCCAGCTATCAAACGTCCGCGTTAGGGACCGGGTGCGCAATTGTGGGCAGGAACGGGAACGACGTATACAGAAGGGTATACCCGTTCGGGTTTTCCGCGCCCATCTGTTCCAGTTCGATGGTAACGGGTTCGCCCGGCTCAACGTTAAGTTGGCCGCCGTTAAGGGTCAGCAATGGAATGTCATAGACAAACCCGGCATTGTTGGCCGCCGCGATGATATCATAGGTAACGTCCGCGTTGGCGCGAACGGCCCGGATAGCCGCGACAGTCGAGAACAGGACGGTTGCTTCGCCGCCAACGTCGAAATTGCCGACCGACACGTCAATGCTGCCGAGATTGGCAACGGCCTTGACGGGAGACACGTTGTTGTTGATGGTCAACGTTCCTTCCGTCATATAGGCAAACAGCGCCGTGGCGCGCGAAGTCGTCGGATCAATGATCGACATGCGCGAACGGACAATGTTGGAAGACGTGTTAATTGCGTCTTCGCCGGGTGCCGGGACGAATGGTCCGGGCTTACGTCCTTCCGCCCCGGTACGGGTTTCGTGATCGCCAGACACGAAAGTAACGTCAACGTTCAGCTTGTCAGCGACCGGCACGTTAAGGGTAAGTTCGTTGGCCACAGAACGGGTCAGATATTCCGCCTGTGTGCCGTCCGCGTCCTTGCCCAAGGTGCGCTCAAACTCATAATACCGGGTCGTGATAAGGTCCGGGTCTTTTTCGTTACGAAGCGTCAACCCGGTGTACAGGTGGACGGACTTGCCGACGCCGGTTTCAGCAGCCGGGGTAAAGGTCGTCTTGTCGAACAAGGCGAACTGGTCACCAATGGAAGCGATACGGGCAAAGCCCACAGTCGTTGCGAACCGGGCCGCCGCGCTATCGCCACCAAGGAACACCCATTCACCGACGATAAGGCCAGTTTCGAGCAAACTAAAGCCGGTGCCGCCGGTCAGCGTTGCCGCGCCGAAGGACAGGTTGGCCCCGGCCTCGACCGTGCGGACCAGATTGGAGCCAGTGCCCTTGACAATGGCGGTCAGGGTAACGGCGTTATCGACAACCGTAGCCGTGACCAGCTTGGACGCCGTGACACCGATAACGCCGCCGTTGATCGCAGCCGCGAAGTTCGCTGCCGTGTCATCGTCGGTCGCGCCAATCGGAACCTGCCCAAGGTCGGGGCCGAAGGTGTATTCTTCGCCGCCAATGTCCACGGTATCGCCGTCCGTCACGTTGCCAGCGGCGACGGTCAGGACACCCGTTGCAGCGGTTGGGGCACCGCCGGTAAGGTTGAGCCGGGGAAGGCCGCCAACAACCGTAATCGTGGCACCCGCAGCGGCAAGCTGGAAACCGACCGACTGGACAACAACTCCGTCCGGGGCGTCTTCGTCAACCAGCGACTTGCCAAGCGTGATAGCGGTATCCGTTACCGCCGTCACCAGTGCAACGCCGTTGTTGGCCGCCGTCGCGAAGCCGGACACCAAAACGAGTTGGTTGACGCGGAACATGGACAGGCCTTCCGCAGCCGCGATAGTGTCGGTTGCGGCATCGGCTTCGGTGATGACGATAGCCGCGCCGTTCATCGGCTCGGTCGTCGCCTTTTCGTGGAAGTCGGCGAAAAAGAAACCCTGATACAGCCGGTTAAGGGCCGTCTGGGTCTTGTCTTGGTTGAACCCGCCGGTTGCGTCCATATCGACCAAGACGCCCTTCTTGCGCTGGCGGCTGGCGTTGATAGGGTTCCGGGCCATGGTCGTCGGGTCGCCGCCGAAGTCGGTATATTCGTTCGGCTCCAACTCATACCAAGTCGGGTCAAAACCGTCTTCGGCCACTGTGGGCAGACGCCCGCAAATGGTTTCGGCGAAAGAAAGCCCGGTCGCGTTACTGTCAATCTTGCGGGGGTCGCAATTATCGGCCATGGCCTTTTCCCTATCCTATTTCGTCGTATTGAAATTCGGCAACGACGTTACGCCGGATGAATTTTTCTTCGGTACGGGCGTCCTGTACCCGGACATTCCGAAACTGGATACCACCGGGAAGACATACGCCCCGGAAACAATTGCGGGCAATGATGGCCATGCGCCGGGCATACTCGGCAGCTTCAACGGCCTTGTCGTTGCCCTTAAAGGCGAAGACTTGGACGATAACGTTGCCCTCGACCGTGTACCGCTGGCCCAATTCACCATCGCGCAAAGTGGACTGATATTCCAGCACTGTATTAATGGACAGGCGGGAAAAATGCGTCTTGGGAATATCCCCGGTCTCAACGTCCTTGATACGGATAGGCGGGGCACTGCCCACAATAGCGGGCGTCCCGGCGTTCCATCCCGTTTCAAAGGCGGTAACCATGGCGGTGTAAGCGGCTTCTTGGGTCGTTGGCATTTACCGGGTAAACCTCAAGAAGTAGAGAATGATTTCCCCGTTAGGCGCTAGGGCCTCGATACCGTTCTTGCCGTCTAAGACAAGTTCTTCGGTTCCACGGATGACCGTATCAACCAAGAGCGGTTCAAACGGCACGGTAGCCATAAGGCCTTTAATGCCGCCGGTCGGGACTTCGGTATCTTGGATAACCGATAGGAACGACGCTAGACCGTCCCGCTTGTTTGGCAGGAACAAGATACGGGTATCAATAAATTCCGGCGTGCCGGAAATTGGGTTCGCCAGCGTTCCGGTGGCCGCTCCCGGTTTCTTCCATTGCACCAACTGCCCCTTCTGGGCAATCATGCGAACGGCCAACGCAATTTGGCGGTCATATTCGCCCATGCTACACCCGGAAAACGCGGAAGCCGGACAGGACCGACAGGAAGGGGGCCAACAGCGCGTCAACCGCTGGCATGTCGTCAGTGAGCCAAGCCGTGGAAGTCATAGCGCCCATCATGGCCGGGGTTGCGTACTCGGTTTCCAGCACGTCCACCTTTTCCCGGATGATTGGCAGCACGCCACCGACGGACGGGCTGTCCAGTGCAATACCGGCTTGCTGGGCAATCACAAGCTGAATTTGGGCCGCCTTGATTTCCGGGGGCACGGTCGTAACCGGGTATTCGGTGGTAGCGCCGTCGATATACATGCCCGAGCGCGGGAACACCATGGGCGTGGAATAGGTCTTCGTGCCCTTGAACTGGCCGCGCTTACCGTTCAACCAGTCACCGGCAACGATAAGCCAAGCGGCAACCGTGTCGTCATCTGCCGGGAGAGTGATACCACGGTTGAGCGAATAGGCGCGGGCGTCAGCAACCGACACAAAAGAATTGGCCGTCGCAACGCCCGTGCCGTCTTCAACCGTGATATCTATTGCCATGACTTAGCTTCCGGCGATGGCGGTTACGGCACCGCCGACAATGGTAGGGGTGTAGCCGTTGGCGTAAGAGCCGGTCGCCGCCGGGGCCGCAAATTCCACGCCGGACCGGATGACCTTGGACGTTGCCGGAATGTTGGTCGGATCAGGCAGGGCAGACGGGTCGATTACCGGGTAATCGCCCGCGTCCGCATATGCGGTTGGGATCGTCCCGGCAACGAAGTCGGCAGCTTCCGGTTCGCCGCCTTCATAGTTCTTGCCGGTAGCGTTGCGGACGAACACCGAATAACGGCCATCGTTCTGCAAGGTCTCGATAGCCGTGGTTTCCGGTCCCGTGGGCACGGCAGACGCGGTAAAGTAAAGCAGTACGGCAGGGGTAAACATTGGTCAGCCTTTCTTAGGCGTTCGGGTTCCAACCGCCACCAGCGGGGGCAGGGGTCGCGGGAGTGGTGGCGGGCGCTGCCGGTGTCGCTGGGGGCGCTGCCGGGGTTGCGGGCACGGGTTCCGGCTCGGTCTGGGAAGGACCACCACGCTTGCCACGGCGGCCAGCGGAACCGGGGCCGTTGCCGGTCGAGTTGTCGAGCGTAGCGGGACCAGTGCCCACAGGACGCGCGGTCCCGGCCTTGTCGGCGGCGGCAATTTCCTTGTCCAGCTTGTCCACGTCGGACTTGCTGGTCACGGTCGGATAGGCTTCCGAATAGTTGCCGGGGATAAACTCGGGATCGAGGGCGGCAACGCCGTCCGCAGCCTCGACAGCGCCAACGGCTGACATGGAGCCGTTACGGAAGCCGATGTTGTTGGACAGCTTATAGGCAAGTTCGGTTTCTTCGTCGGTCGGGATTACCCCGACAGTGAAGAACAGGATACGGGTGTCACGGCGCATCATTCTTGGCATTCCTTATTGTTTGAGAAAAAGGCGGGGAAGCCGTTTCCAGCAACCCCGCCTATTCACAGTAGCTCCCGACTGTGAACCCGTGTTACTGGGTCAGGACCATAACACCGGCAAGGTCTTTGTTGCTGGTGACGATCTTGTCCCAGTTCGCCGACGACGCGATAGCCGCGTCATTCGGAGAATGACCGCCGGACGACTTGTCCCAAGCAAAGCCCTTGACGGACAGGTTGTAGGTCCATTCGGACTGAATAGTCCGCTTGATGTTTTCGCTGCCGTTGGACGTTTCAACGTTCTGGTCGAAATCGTTGTTCTGCTCGACCATGATGCCGCCGGACACCAGACCAAGGGTCCGGTAAACGTCGGGGTTGGGTGTCAGGTTGACCAGCGACGGGCTGTCAGTGATGACGATAGGGCGGCCAAAGCCGTCCTGACGGACGTTGATGGTTCCGAACGAGAACAGGCTTGCGTTGTTCGCAAGAGCAACGCCCCAAATGTCAAACATGACCTTGGAATGGGAAATCCAGACGCGGATAGCCTGCGACTGGTCGCCGAACTTGGCAGCACCGCCAAGCAGGTCGCCAAAGTCGGCGGTGCCAGCGGAAGCGTCATTGATGACACCGGCAACGTTGGACAGGGCAGCAACGCCCGCCATGATTGCCGTGTTCAGCATATCGGCCATCATATCGACGGCAAGCTGCTTGCCATAGATGACGCCGCCTTCTTCCGGGTTGCGCTGTATCCAAGTCCACCATGCCGGATCGACGCGAACGGGCGGCGTGCCCGCTGCGACCTTGACCGACGTTTCGGTCAGCATGGAAAGTTCCTTCTCCGTCACGTCGCCGGAACCGTAGACGTTACGGCGGCGTACAAGGTCGGCAACCTTCGCGTAGAAGGTGCTGTCCGTGTAGTCGCCGACGTTAGCAGCCGCCCGCAGGACGATAGCCCCGGCGGTGGCAGCGTTGAAAAGGTCGATCTGCTGGCGCAGAACTTCCGTCGCGGCGGTGTAGGTAAATTCGGTGAAGACTTCAAAATCGGAAAGGCCCATGGCCTGTTATCCCCTGTGGTAATGCGGCGACTGGCGAATGGGTTTACTGCCCGTTCGCCGCTTTGTTTGCCTGTACGGATCGGACATGCGCCAGCAAGTCATTGGTCGGGGCGCTTGCCAAATCTAGCGGCTTGTCGCCGGGGATGGCACTGCCACCCGAACCGGGGATATTATTGGGGGCAGCACCGCTACCCCTTGCCTTGCTGCCGATCATAATAGACGAAAAATCCTTGTTGGCAACAAATTCTTCGCCCAGTTTATCGAGTGTCAACTTGCTGTCCGGCTTGCCGTCCGCACCCAGAATTTCTAGGGCCGGTTCGTCGCCGTCATAGTTGACGGACAGGCGTTTCCCGATTTCACCGGCCAAGAGTTTCGGCACCGTGGAAATCTTGGTTGCCAAGGCTTCCGCCTTACCGCCCTTGATTTCCTTATCAATAAACTTGGTCAGCTTGCCAACCTTGGCTTCGTGGTCCGCCGTCATGTCGGCAATGGTCTTTTCGTGCGCCTTGGTCAGGCGTGCGATATCCTTTTCACCCTTGCCTTGATTGCCCTTGAGGGCCGTCAATTCGGTATCGAGCCGTTCGGCTTCCGCTTCGGCTTCGTCGGCGCGGATTTTCTCGCGATCCTTGGCGCGCTTGAGTGCGCCATCATTTTCCGGCTCGGGAAGGCCCTCAACGTCAAGCGTGTAACCGCCCTTCTTGTCGGCGTCTTCTACATACTCGCCTTTCAGTTCGTCGGACAGCTTGTCAAATGCTGCCTTGGTAATCTTGTGTTTGAGAGCCATTGTTAACCATCCGTTCCGGTTTTAATGCGATTAGTCTTAGATTTGTATTCGTCCAGCGTCAACGGGGCTGGGTCGCTAAACTTGGGTAGATCGGTCGCCCGTAGTTCGCCACGCCGCAAAACCTCTTGCAACCGCCGGGGCAGGATATCCCGCACGAAGGGGGCGGGTTGATCCGTTAACCATCGGTAATAGCTTGTGGGCAGTTCGATTGTCTCCCGCAGGAAGATCGGAACTGTGGACGAACGGCAATTAAAGTGCGCTGGCGGAATGGGGCCTTGGCCGCGCCGGAATGTCCGCCCATTGCGACCCCGGCAAATGTCGGTCGTTGCGCCGTCGATAACGCTATTCCACATATAGAAGTCGGTCAGTAGCCCATAGGCCCTATCCCGTAATTGACTAATGACCTGTTGCATGGTCGTCGCGATTGCCGAAGTCAGGGCATGTTTACCCTTGTTCATAATCCCGTCACGGCCATTAAGGACACCAGTGCCCACAATAAACGCCGTGAACTGGGCAAGGGTCATATTGTCCGCAATGCCGCCTTTAACGCGCCGGGTCATATCGCGGTTGGCAGACAGCCCTAGCGCGGCCAGTAGGCCTAGCAGGGTGTCGCCGGTTGCGCCCATGTCGGCGGTTGAGATTGACGGCCAAAGGCTGGACAGGGACGGCAGCGGTACAACCGGGTTGTCGGCATCTGATAGCAGGTATGGGGTTTCCCGGATTTCGTACACCAGCCAGTCACCCAGAAAGGCAATAAGACGGGTAACCGCCGCCGAATAGAACTTAGTCTATATGCCCTTCAACTGGCGCAACAAGGCCCTAATCTGGGCTTGCGTCAAATCGCCGACGTTCTCGACAGGTAGCCCGGCCAGCACTGCCTTGACTTCGGCTTCCATGGCAGCAAAGGCCAGCAACGCCGCGCGCTGCTGACCTTCCTTTAATCCCTCGATATAGACTTGTTGGCGGGTGATGACGTTGAAAACGGCTTGGGAGCGATTAGCCATAGTCCGGCGTCCTTATGGGGTTGGAGTGTTTGCAGCTTTGGCCACTGCCGCCGCTTCGGCGGCCCGGATAGTTTCGTCCGTCTGGGTCGCCAAGGTTTCAGCGTCGGCGGTTGCCTGCGCTTCCATTTCTTCGTCAATTTCCTTCTTGGCGGTCTTATCGTCCTGTGTGGCCAACCCGCCATGACGCAACCGGGTACGCATTTCGGTCCAGCTAATCGCGCCAGCCTGCCAAGTGGCAATAACTTCCTTCTGTTCGCCGGGCGACAGGGTGTTAAGCTCATACTCGGTATTCAGGGTAAATTCGCCACCCGTCGTACCGGCGTACTGGCCTGCAACCTCGATTGCCCATGTCATGGCCGCCGATACGTTTTCCGCAGACGACACCAGCGTTGACGTTTCGTTGTTGGCATCAATACCGGCTTCCGTCGCCGTGCGCTGTACCTGCTTCTGTTCCACCAGCTTGGCACCAAGGGCAACCATCTGGCGTTCTTTGTGGCCCATGCCCTCAAAGGCCATAGTGTTTTCTTGGACCTGCAACAGTTCCGCCGTCGCGCCAACCGGGAGCGGGACACCGCCCCGGCTACCGAAGTCCACCCGACCGCCAAGAACGTCCTTGTACCATTCGGCAGTCAGGCCCGCCAGAACCAGTGTGGGCTGTCCGACAACATAGCAGGTCTCTTCATAGTCGGCGCTGTTCCGGTAATGCGCAACATTCAAGTCGGCAAGGTCGAACATAGGCGGTTCGTCAATGTCCGGGTCGTTGTTTTCCGCCCCAACGAACTTGAACGGAATATCGTTCAAAGGATTACCCGCCGCATCGGTCGGGTTGAACGTTTTCCATGGGGCGGTACGGTTATCGCGCCAGATTTCGCACGAATAGGCGGACTTGCCGGTCAACTGACCATCAGTCCCCCGTAATCCGGTCAGCTTGAGAACGCGCCACTGGGTCCGCTTGACTTGTTCAAAACCGTCATCCTTGATGACGTAAGGTTCCTTGAGAACGACCAAGGTAGTAACTTCTTCGGCCCCGCGCGCCTCGACCCGCCAGTTGATGATCTGTTCCGGCTTATAATAGTTGATAGTCGGACGGACGCCGTTTTCCTCTAATTCCTGCAAGGTCGTCGCTTCGGCGGCGTCCGGGTAATCGACAAACAGGCCGCCGCGACCCTTGGACACCACCGACCGCGCCAGCCCCTTGGCCAAACCAACGATACCAATGCCGGTTCCCGTGGCATCGGTCTCCAGAACCTTGAGGGCTTCCGGCAGTTTGATGATGGGTTCTTGGTCGAACATTTGGCCCACAAGTCCGCCGAGCGTCCGCCGGGTGACGTTGTAGAACACCGCGCGTTCGCGGTACTGGTCATAGCGAAGCCCGTTTTCCTTTGACAGGTCAGCCGGGGCGGGTTTCGGAAGGTACTTGACGCCCTTTCCCTTGACGGCAATCGACCCAGCAACACAGTCATTGATAAGCTGGTACATGGGCATATAGGCCCGAATTTCCGGCAAATGAAAATCGACGTTTGGCATGGTTTCTATGTTCCGAAGTTGACCCGGATAACTTGAGCCAAGTTGTTGCTGGCTTTAAGGCACCTGTAACGGGTCATATCATATGGGTGGTCTTCCGCGCTAGTGTCCACGTCGTCCAAATTGTCGGGGTCACGCGGAAGAACGGGGATAGTGGCAATGGAAGCCCGGCAAACGTCCATGAAGTACAGCGCCGGGTTCTCATGGTGTTTAGCCGCGTCCAGACGTTCGCGCATTAGCTCAAGGCCAATAGCACGGGTGCCGGACGACTTGTCCGACTTTTCCCAGCGCACGCCAACCTTAGCCATCTTCTTTTCTAGGGTATCGGTGTCGCTTTCGTTGACGTTGGAAATCTGGTTATCCGCAGGACCGGGCACCGGCTGGCTGACAATCCAGCCTTCGGACATAAGCCTAATCTCGACTTCTTTAACGGCTTCCGCCAGTTTCGTTGACGACCACTTGACGCCCTGATTAGCGCCGATCTTGGTTGACCCGTAAAGCTCGGCGATCTGGATAAGCGTACCCTTGGGCGGGCAGAACACCCGTTCGCGCCCTATCTTGGGGTCATAGAACACGGCTTCGGTGCCATCAGCTTCCGCCCACCAGCCCACACTAAACGGGTGCGACGAACCCCAGTCCATGGAGCGATCAACGCGCCAAGACTTCGGAATGCGGAAGCGGGGCAGAACATGTATAGCCTTGTTCCATACGTCATCAAACGCACCACCGGCAACAATATCCCAGTCGCCGTGTATCCAAGCCCGAATAATGTTATCGTCTGTCTGTTCATACAGACCGGCAATGTACTCGGGCGACAGATACGGGTTTTCCGTAAACGAACCAAAGATAGTCATTTGCGTGCGCTTAATGACTTCCTCTTTCTTGGTCTTCGGATTTACGATAGTCCGTTCTTTGGAAGTCACGACACCATAAGGCGCGGCATCAATAAATTCCGCCTTGACCCAGTTATGTCCGGGGCCATAGGGGTTTGTCGTCGCCACTGTCTCAAGCGGGATCGGCGGGAGCGGGCGACCGTCCTTAGTGATGTAATCCCCGACCATGAAGGGGCGGCCTAGATAGTGGTGGTAGAGCAACGCGCCCGTAACCATGTCGGCGGCGTGGTTCCATTCATCCACGTCCGACATATTGCCGGACATGATTTGCCCGGTAAACCGGGGGGTATGTTTCTCGGGATCAAAGCCGGTACGGTTGATCGAGAACATTTTATGGAACAGTTTGATGGTCGGATACTTAGTCAGTTCGTTCCAACCAACGAAAGCGTATTCATGGCCATGGTATGACCAGTAATCATCTTCCTTCTTAGCCTGCCGGAACAACAGTTCTTCGCCGGTATCCCATTTCCACCCAAGGGCGGACGTGGAAGACAGGAACGTTGCGGCTGGACCCTTGGCGTTATAGAACAGGCGCTTGGACTTAACGATAAGATCGTCAAGGTTCTTGTATTCCCGATCAAAGATAATGCCGCGCCAATAGGTGCCGTAACCAAGTCCGACCAACTGCCGATACCGCATAAGCTGGACTTCGGTTTTACCCCAGCCCCGGCCCCCGGTAAGCAGTAGAACGTTTACGTTCGCCTGTAGTGCAATCTCTTGGGAGCTATCAGGAATAAACGCCCATTGCTGTTTATCAATAGGCGGTAATTCAGCGGGCAGGTGCATGATTTGCCGCCACAAGCCTTGCCTGTTGATTTTCCGCCTTGATGGCAAAGGCCGCTTGTCCGGCATCCGTTACCCGTTCCGGGACAATGAAAACGCCCCGGTGATCGTTGTATGTATTGTTCACGGTATTATTGGTGGTGCTGGCCTTGCCGATCATCTGGGTAAGTTCGCCGTAAAGCCGGTAGGCCTCAAGCCGTTCTTTGACAGTCTTGGTCTGGTCAACGGCAAGGTTGTAAACCTCGCGTGCCGTCTGTTCCATTGTGGGCAGGTCTGCCGTGCCGGTCGTGCGGGCCAAACGTTCACGCTCGGCGATGACCAGAACGTCCGCAGGCCAGTACTCCATAACCTGAAAGATCAGGAACGAATTGTCCGGCTCATTGGGCAGGGTCAGCTTTGCAGCCTCAAACCGGCCCTGCTGGCTGTCTGGACGACTGGCCATAAACCGCGCAAACGCCAGCTTTAAAGCCGGGTCTGCAAGGCGGTCCCATACGGTTTGCGGTACTGGTGAAGTCTGGTCCATGGGCGGAACATAGCCCACAGGTTGCCGGGCGGTCAACGGGGGATATTGAACCCGCCAGCGAGTGCGAACGCGACGACAACGCCGACGACCGAGACAAGGAAGGCGGACAGGATCACCATGCCTATACGGTTCCACACGGCAACGCTGTTGTTAACAGCAGTTAGCTTTAGGTCGATAATCTGGCCAAGCGTGGAGATTTTGCTTTCCAGACTTTCGGCGCGTGCTTCCCATCCCGCAACGCGGAACGACAGGTCGTCAACTCGCTTGGTAAGCTGCTGCATATCCGACGCCAGCCTTGTTGTTTCGTCCATAAGTCCCGGTCCAACTAAGGGCTAATTAAATTAGGACTTCCACCCGCAGGCGGAAGCCCCATATTCATTATGCGATAAGATTTGAGCGTCTGTGGAAGGCAGGTTACCGGACGCGGGGGCAAAGCTGTCTTTAACAGACGGGTGGATTGACTTAAACCCGGCGCAAAGGTCAGTCGTCACGCATCCACTTAGCAAGGCGGTCAGCCCGAGCGTCAGGACTAAGGTTAGAAATTTCGGCATCTATCTTTCCCCTTTTGGCTAAGGCCTCGGCGCGGGCCTTCTGGGCGGCCCGGTCGGCTTCGGCGCGTTGATCGGTACGGCCCTTGGTGTAGATGCCGCCAGCGGCCCCCAGCGTGGCGACGGCGACTAGGCCGCGCCAGCCAAACAACCTGTACGCCCCCGCCGCCAAGGCGACAAGGGGCACCAGCCACCAATAATCAAGGATCACGCGGAAACTATTCAATTGCGACACCAAACGCCTTGAGCGCGGCCCTTACCCGGCTTGCGATAAGTTCGGCTTTCCAGACCAGAACAACCACGCCGACGATACCGACAACCAGCAGGGCCGCCTTAATGTACGGATCATCCGGTACGAATGGCGTTGCGACCATCGCGGTTGCTGACAGGCCACCGGCAACCCGGCCCATGGAAACCCGGTCCGCCGACTTCGGCGCTACGGGTACAACTTCGGTAACCGGGGCGGCCTTGGTCTGGGTAACGGGCGTACTGCCCATCAGGACAAGCATTTGATGAATGGCCGCCCGCGTCTTGGGGCCGTCCACGCCGTCAAGGTCGCCGTCATAGACGCCGAGTTCTTGGCCCTTGGTCTGCACCTTGAGCCGATCCGCAGCGGTGTACTTGAACCCGAGAATGGACATACCAATAATGGAGTATCGTTCCAGCCGGTCGCCGTAGCCATTCAGACCACCATTGATTACCCGCGTAATCATTTCGTTGTTGCCGGTGTCGGCATACTTGTTGAGGTTACGGCTGTCCCAATACCAGATTGGGGCAAGGCCTTCCCATGGATCGGTATTCACCGCGTCCGGGTTCGCCTCGAAATCGGGGCAGTTCGGATCAATGTGGGTACGCACCCAGTCGCGGAACGCAATATAGTTTGCGCGGCCCGTAATCTGGATTGTGGTACGCCCCCGGTAGGTATGGGCTTCGTTGGCGACCTTGTTGGAATGGCCAAGGTCTTTACGGTCTTCGTAACGCTGTTGGGCCGGTGTCGGTCCCCAGATTTCCGCGTCGTGAATAAAGCCCATGCTTTCGTGCGAAAGCTGGGCGACGAACTGGGCGAAGCGGTGCGGCTGATCTAGCCCCAGCTTGCCGCCGTACAGGTTGACTGACAGGACCAGAGAAGCAACGTTCGCCTTGGCCTTTGCGCCCGCAGCCGTTACCGGGGCAAGCATTTCCGCTGTAAATTTCATGGTTGGGCCTCTTGATGATCGCGCGACCATAAGCCCACAGGTGGCAAAAGAAAAGGGGCCGGGCGATTAAGCCCAACCCCTTCCGTGGCCAGCCGGTTGCCCGGCTATGGCTTAGACGTTCGCGGGCGGGGTGCCGCCGTTGTCGCCATCGGTGCCGGGCGTGCCGGGAATGCCAGCCGTGCCAGCGTTGGCCGATGCTGCCAGCGCTGCCGCATCAGCGGCCTTCTGCTCGGCAGTCTTGCGGGGTGCGCGCGTCTTGCGTTCGTCCAGCGGACGGCGGTAGAGGCCAGTACCGGCGACACCGGCATAGGCTTCCGGGTTCGGGGTGCCGTCTTCGTTGACGCCGACGAAACCGGCTTCCTTGCCGTCCGGGATGCCGCGACTGGTGAAGAACTTGTCCTTGTTGTTGGAATTGCGGTCCGACATCATCGAACCGAACTGCTTGGACAGCTTCTTGGTGTCCGCGCCAGCCGGGGCCGGGATGAACAGGGCCTGACCGACTTCCAGCGTATCAAGCTGGGGATACTTCGGTTTCTGGCCGCCGCCCTTGGGCGGGGTGCGCTTGATGGCAGGCGGGGCGACGTTGGCAATGGCGAAGGTCACCGGGGCGGCGACAGCCGGGGCAGCGGCGGCAAGTGCGCCGGTCGCGGTGCCGGTAACAGGGGCGTTGGTCTGGTCGGTCATGGGCGGAAGGGCTTTCTTGCCGTTCTCGGTAAGCTGGGCAGCGGCATTGCCGCTTGCGTCCAGCATACCAGTGTTGACGATCACCAGCCCGGCGGTGACCAAATGGCTGGCCTCGGCGGAACTGACGTAGCGGAAGTTACCAGAAGCCGCGCCGCTGTCAATCGCCTGCATAAGGCTTACGTCGTTTTCAGACGGGTTGAACACGGCAGGGGCTTCGGTGTTGGTCTTGGGGGTCTTGGGAGCCATAGTGTTTTCCTTGGTTGAGACAGCGGTTATTCGCTGCCGTTGGTTATTACCCGTCAATGTTTTCCTGTCAACGGGGTAGTCTTATTATGGTTGCCGATTAATCGAGATACTTAGCGCAGGTTCCGCCTTCGGTCGTGTCGCCAAGTTCGGTCATCATTTCCGTAAACCACCGGCAGCTTTCTTCGCGTGCCGCTTCTTCCTGACCGGCAGGAATGGAGAACGTGACGGGTTGGCCCTCGATAACCACGGTTTTGACTGTGGGCATTGTGAACAGCAGGAAGGCGATAACGAAGCTGCCCACAAGTACCAGCAAGGCAGTCAGGACGAACGCGACATTACCCGAGCTACGGGCAACGGTCATGGCAGGCGTTACGGTGCGAAACTGGTTAGACATGTCGTTTCCTCTAGCCGGGTAATTCCGGTATCAGGACAATAGAACAGTCGCCGCTATCGCGCCAATGATTAGCGGTCTTAGGGTTTCTTCTTGATTAACCGCCCCAGCTTGTCCTTGATGAACTTCCGGGCTTTCAGACATTGGGAACAGGGCTTGATACCGCCGCGCGTTAGTCTCACTAGCTGGCATCCTTTCGGAAAGGTAGGCGGCCCGGTAACGCTTTACCCGGCGTCCAGTGGTTGGGGACATGGGAGAGTAACTAAACAACCCCATGCCCGGCTCAATCTGCGACAGGGCATAAGCCAGCCGGTCACTAAATACAGGCCCCCGTTCCCGGTCACGTTCCCGCGCCCGGCGTACCTGCCGACTGTTGCCGGTGTTGTTGATGACCTGCCCCCGGTGCAACATGCTGGGCATAGCGCCTTCCGACGCTATCCGCACCGCCCGGAAATGCTCATAGGACATGCTCAATTGACGATACCTTCAACGAACCGTTGATAGATGCCCGATTGGGTATCCCATTTGCGTTGGCACTGGGCAAGGAAGCTGCCGACAGTGACGGTATTCCATGCGACGGCATTGTTGTTGGCCTTGGCAACGGTCAGGTCGAGGCCGCCGATAAGGTTGCCGTACAACAGGGCATGGTGGTGGGCAGCGTCCACGACGCTGGGGATGGGGTTACGGATCAATTCAGGTTCTCCCATTCTTCCGCCTGACGGGCGGCGGTAGCCGCGTCGTCCAGCGCGCGAACCGTGGACAGGGAACCCTTGGCAGCGATAATCAAAACCGCCCGTTCGCTGGTATGGCTTGCCAAGGCCAGTTCGGCAATGCGCAGTTCTTCGCGCAAGGCAAAAACCCGGTCTTGGGCCTCAACGATCCGTTCTCGGTTTACGTTCAAGTCGCGGACTTGAGCGCCGTACAAGTCCTTAAATGTCTCTAGCATGTTCATGCTATTACCTTTCCCAATTAATGATGGCGTCAACCACTTCTTCGGCATTCAGCTTGGCGGACCAGATACCACGGGTGGAACGGTCAATCTTGTGGTCGTCAACGTGGGTGACGTACCATTCTTCCACGCCCCAGACAGTGCCGCCGCGACCGTTATCGACTACGCCCATCGTATAATCAATGGTGAAGGTGTATTCGATGCCGTCAATCTCGGTTGTGTATTCCATGGGGGTAACTCCGTTTTGGTGTTACCCCCTTCTTACGGGCTATCCGAAGCCGTGTCAACTGCTATTCGACAACCGACTTATCGGTTAAACGATAAGCTACAACGTCGGCATTGGTTGGGCGTCCGGTATTGATCCAGCCCACACTGTCAGCGCGGACGCCGAGCAAATCGGGTGCCCGGTCGCCTGCCGTTGGTTCGCGGAACCGCACGTCAACAATGTCGTCGGCGGAAATGTCGAACGGGTGTTCTAGGATACCGTGCCATTCGGTCCACGGGCGTTCTGGTTTCGGTGGCGTACTGACGACCTGAATATCCCCCCGGCGCAACGCCTCGATTGTCTGACGTTCTTCCACGGTCAGGCCGTCGCTGCTGCCCATAAGAACCTCGCCAACCTTGGTAATCTCAAACCGGGACAGCTTCTCAACCGCGTTGGCGATCCGGTTAAGGTCAATCAGGGCACCACCCAACAGGATGGTAACCGGCCCCATGATTTCGTGCGGGTTGGCGTTCTCGCCACTGGCCACGGCGTTGGCAAGGGTTGCCAAGGCACTGTCAATGTCTTCCGTTCTATTCATAGTCCCGATCCCGTTAGGTAGATTTTGATTGCGTTTGCTGCTTCTACCCATGAGTAGCAAACCACGCCCTTGTAGCCTTGGGCGGTTACGAAGTCCAGAAACTCTTTCTGGTCATCCGATACCCCACCATAGTCCCAAGGACCGGGACCGTTCGGTCCCCGCTTGAGCTTGGCGGCGGGTTTCTTCATTTCGATGTACAGGCCGTGATACCAGTTACGGGCCAAATGCAGTTCGCCCCTAACGTATTCGTCCTTGTTCCATATGGGCCGTGGGCACGGCAAGAACACGTCAACCACGCCTGTTCGCGCCCCTTCGGCCTTCATGCTGGCCGCGACAGCCTTATGGCGTTCCCCGCCGTTGGGGATGGCATGGAGCCAGCGCAATTCGGGGGCGTTCTGGACGTTCAACGCCGCCCAAGCAAACAGGGCGACTTGTTCGCCGTGTTCCGTGCCAGATCGGGCATAGACTGCCGGGTCTACCATGGTCACTTATCCTCTAGTTCGCCGAGCCGTTCCCGGCCTTCCTTGGTGATGGTCAGGTTACCGTAGGACGTGGCATAGATAAACCCGTCTTCAATAGCCTTGCTTAGGGTAATCGCGTTGGCGCGGGACGCATGGGTAATCTGGTAGTCCAGCACGGCCCGCAGCAACCGCCCTTCGCTAGTCTGTATTGTCGGTGTCATGGTCTTCCGCCTTGTCCAGCACTTCGTTAGCAGTCAACGTCAGGGGACTATACAGCGCCCCGGCGAATTGGCTAGGCATAATGCCCATTTGCGTTTCCGTGTTGCGGTACTTCATATACCGGGCGACCTTGGACCAGTTGTCCCGCACGCCCTGCAAGATCGCACGGTTAGCGGCCTCGGCATCAGCCGCCGCGTTGAATTTGTCCATATCGAGAATACCCACAATAGCCGCGTCAATGAGCGCGTCGATATAGCGGGGCGTCAAGGCGTCAAGTTCCCAGCTTTCATCTGTCTCATAATCGCGAATGTACCCGGCTAACCGGCTATCCTTTTCCTTGGCATAGTCCGGGGCAAGGTCCAGTTCTTCAATCTGGTCCATGTTGAGGCCAAGGCGGTGAACCTCTACCGCGCCCGAGCGGGCAAACCAGTTGACCAATTCGTCATTGTTACGGGTCATGTCAACGCCGCTCGGGTCATGGTCACCCAGATAGAACAAGACGCACTTCTTGCCGTTCCGGCGTTGCTCGGCAAACCGTTTGCCTGCCCGGTATTGTTCGGAAGTGGACATGTAGCCGCGACATGCCATGTACGGCACCCGGTACTTGTTGGCCGGGCGTTCGACAACGCCGATAAGCGCGTCTTTCTCAACCCAGACTTCGGCATAATAGTCCTGATCCTGCCAAAGGTTTTCAGCGTAGTTGTCCACAACCGAGCGCATAAAGTCGGTCGGGTCTTCATAATTCGGGATGGACATAAGGTTTCTAACCCGGTCTTCCACGCCGTCCCAATCAATCAACCCGGCCTTCCGGCCTTCGTCCACGATATAGCCAAGCCGGTCATAATTCTGCTTGGTGTTTTCGTACCATTTGTTATGCACAAACTGATAGTGCATCTGCCGCAGCGTGAAAGTATAGCCGTCCGCCGCCGCCGCTTCCAATACCGCGTTGACCTTGGCGATCATATCCAACGTCTTGCGCTGGAATGCCCTTGTCTGGAATGCCTCTTTCATGACGGGAACTGCCCTTCAAGGTACATGGCCAGCTTATAGGCCTTGGACGACTTGGCCAACTTCTTACCGATTACCCCGGCGGCCATAACCTCGATCATGGTGCCTACCTCGGTCGGCTCTAGGATAATAACCACCGTGGCGTACTTGGGGGCGTTGTCATACAGCACCTTTGCCATGGTCAGTAACTCCCGCCATAGGGTACGGCCTCGGTCAGGTCGCTATTGACCCGCACCACGTCGGCCAAAACCTCGATCATCCCGCCGGGCGGGCCATTATCCGGAAACCGCGTCACGGTATCCGTGCCGCCGATACTGCCGGTTGCCATGGCCATATGAATGGCATTAAGAGCATGGTACACGCTCTTGGCTTCCCGGACCTTCCAGCGCCGTTTAGCGCGATCCGACTTGACGCGAACATAGTACAACATTGTGGGCACTCCATAAGAGAATAGCCCGACCATAGGGCCGGGCTATCTGAAAGTCCACCGTGCCGGAATAATTAGGTTAATGGCACGTAAACGGGTAGCGATAGCAGAACCAAAACCAGTACAGGTCGGGAGCGTATAACCAGATGGCGGCAACCGCCAGCCAACACGCCAGTAACGCCGCGCCAACTGACCAGTGCATTACCCGGCCTTGCCCGTTGACCCCAACTGCTTGTCAACGTCGCTGATAAGGCCGGGGCGCTGGTGCTGCCCCATAATCAGGGCTTCCATATACGTGAACGAGTGGTCCAGCACGACGGCCCGGCCATCTGGGAACACCAGTTTGGACCGATCCTTTTTGACGCCCCGTTCCGTGACCGGAACGATGTAGACGCCCGGCCCGAGAAAGATTAGCGCGTCAACGCCGGGGTCGTTCACGTCGGCTTTGGCACCGTCTGGCAGGATCGTTACTTTGACGAACATTGTTCGGCCTTTCTGTCTATCGCTGCCCACAGGTAGCGCCGGGCCGCCATGGATGCCGTGCGCTGGTTGGCTTGTGCGTCTTTGCGTTGCTCGGGTGCATAGACGTACACCATGGCGTAGCGGTAGGCAATCGCCGCCGCCGCTTGGAAGTCCATGGCTTTGGCTTCCATCGCCTCTATGGTCAGTCCGCGCATAGCTAATCCTCTATGTCTGTCTCGGCAAGGGTCTTACCGAACACGTTGTACATGGCTTCAATAACGGTCAGCTTAGGCGTGTCGCGCGTCCGGTAGTTGTCGAACGTCTGTTCCGATATCCCGACCCTCTTGCAGAGTGCCCGCCGGGATATCTGGTGTTCATTCATCAGAACGATAATGCGGCGAAACAGGGGATGGGCGTGGTTCGCCGGACTGATCTTCTTGAACCGCAGGGTATACGACTTGCGGGGCTTCTTGGGAAGCCGGGGTTTAGGTACGCCCGCAGCTTCCCGTTTCTTGCGTTCGGCTTCTCGCAGGCGACCTATCCGGCCAGCTACGGCGTTCTTGGTCACGCCAAGCGCCGCAGCCATTTCCACATAGCTTAGGCCCTTGAGGTACATGCCCCAAAGACTTTTGGTCGCCGCGTCTGTCCATCCGGGGCGACCTGTCCGGCCCTTAGCCACCGAACGGATACCGGACCGGCCTTTTCAGGCCACGGGACAGGATACGCGAGACACCGGCCCCCAGTGGTTCGGTCGCCAAGTTCTGGGTATCGCCGGGGTGTTTGTGGCCGGGGCGAATGGCACGGCCCACAGTCTGGACGTGACGCCCGAACACTTCGCGCGGGACTTCCGGGTAAGCGTCCTTCGGCAGGGGCTTCCCGATGCCAAGCGGGTTGTTGTCCTTGCCACCAAGGCGGGCAGGCTTTGGGGCGCGCGTAGCCGGGGTTGCAGTGATTTCACCGATTGGCGACTTGGGGGTAGGGGTAAGCCAACCGCCGATCTTGGCAGTGGGTCGGGGCATCAGTGCCCGGCGCTGCTTACGATTGACCATCTGACTTTGCCTCGCTTGTCTTCTTGGCGTGGTAATCTCGCTTGACCACCAATCGCTGTTCCTTGGTCACCGACTGGGGCCGGGTCTTGAACCGCTTGGCCGCCATCATAGTGAACTTGTCTCCGAATGCCTTGGTATATCCCATTATCCGTTCTCCATTACCCGGACATGATAAACCCGGCACTTGGCCGGGTCCATCGGGTTAACAGTGAATGGTTAACGTCAGTTGAAGTTGACGTTAAGCGAGCCGGTCGGGAAGACCACCGGGTCAGCCGCCACGATGGTCCGGGGCGTATCGAGCGGGGACCAGCCCAGCATGTTGCCCGCGCTGGACGCATCGAACAGGCCGAAGTGGGTAACCGACGCACCGCCAGCGGCGGCCCCGAAGTCCACGTCTGCGCTGTTGGTGATGGCCCGGCTGGTCACCGCGCCCCAAGTCACGCCGACACGACCGGCAACCCGGATAGTGGTGGTGACTTCGTTGGTCAGGGTGCCCGCCGCCGTTGGGTCTGCCGAGAACAGGGCCACGTAAACGGTAGCCGGGGCCGTGGGCATCGCACCGGCCTTGAGCCAGTCCAGAATTTCATTCGCAAGGTAGTTCGACAGTTCAGACGCCATGGAGAAACCCTTTCAAGGTTCGGCAGCTTTAGAAGGCAATTGAAGTATGGTAAATTCCTTCAAACCCGATAACACAAGCGTTTACCAGATTTGCATTCGATATGGCAAGGTCATTGCCGGTGCCTGACGACTGGAACACTTGGATAGCGTCAAACGTCGGGGTTACGGGATCGTAACCAGCTTTACCGCCGAGCGACCCGCTAAGGCCGGTCATGGCAGAACCGTAAACCCGGAACCCGCCATGCACGCCGTCCGGCAGATAGTACGGGCCTGATTGATCAACTTCGTATGGCAGTTTACGAATGGTCACGTAAGACCCGGTCGATGAACCCTTGTTCGTAATGCGGACGTTGCCCTTAACAAGGACCAAACTACCGATACGCAAGAAGTAGCCGCCAGTACCGGCGGCCAACACAACGCCGGTTGGTTCGCCACTGCTAGGGATGCCTAGTTGCGGCGTAAAGAAGCCCTGTTTGATCTGTAGTTTACGATTGCTGCCCGGCGAACCCGGAATGGCACCGGCCAAGTAGGCAAGCGCTCCAAGCTCGGTATCGGTAAAGGTCGTAAACTCGGTAATCTTTGCGTCTGCCATGGTTATACCTCAAGCAAGATTTTGTCGCCGCTTTCCAGAAGGGCATAACTGTTGTCTTCTTTCAGAAGACGGTTAGACGTAGCCCCGACAACCAGATTGCCGGTAAGAGTTCCCCCGGCAGCAATGACGCCAGCCAGACGACGCGAAACTTTGAGATTGCCTGTTACCGTGCCACCCAATGCCACGACACCAGCAAGGCGCTTAGAGGCGACAAGGTTGCCGGTAACAGTGCCACCAGCGGTAACGGTAGCGGCAAGAGTACGGCGCGAAACTACCGTGCCCACAATCGAGCCGCCGCCCGAGACCGCACCGCTAAGTAGCCGCGTGACCGGGGCAGTGCTGGCCAGTTCGCCGGACACAGTGCCCCCAGCGCCAATTGACCCGGCAAGACGCCTAGAGACTTTCAGGTTGCCCGATAGTGCGCCACCACTTTGGACGACGCCGGACAGGTCGTTAGCCGGGGCCTGCATAGCCCCGACGACCGTTCCCCCTGCAATGATCGTACCGGCCAGCGACCGGGATACAATGCGGATATCGCCCGAGACAATCCCGCCAGCACCGATTGCACCTGACAGGGTGACGGGGGCCTTACGGATACTGCCGACAACGATACCGCCGCCCTGTATGAACCCCCGCAGGCGCTTAACCCCGTCGTCCGGGGCGCGGGCAGCGGTAGCCTGTCCACCGAATGAGAAGTTAAGGCCGAACTGCATTAGACCGCGCCTTCCAGCCCGGACGCCGTGGCAGCGGTTATGTGGGTCGCGGCAATCATGCGGGTTTCGCCATCGGAGAACGCCATAACGCGGCTTTCACCAGATGCCGTTGTCACGGTCACGTTGCCGCCACCATTAGCACGGATTGCCCGGATTGGGTGGGTAAGCGCGTCCACGCCCGGCGTAAGCGGCACCCAATCGACCGGCACAAACAGGCTGGTCATACGGGCCGCAGCGGCCATGCTTGAGGCTTCGGACATAGGAAAGTCCCCTGATTTGGTTATCAGGGGACTATGGGCACGTTTTACGCCTTGGCGCTAGGGGTTTAGGCCCTATTTCGCTAGATGTTCGTCAATCAAGGCCATCCACTTGCGGAAGCCCTTCGCCTTGCCCCAGAACCGGGCTTCAAGTTCCCTGCCGTGGGTGTCCACTTCCGCAACGGTCGAGCGTTCCCCGATGACCTGCATAACCGCGCGACAGTCGTTAAACTCCCGCATGATTTCCAGACCATTGGTCCGGCCTTCCTGCGCCGGGCTTGTGCCGTCCAGACCTTGAGCGGTGGCCCGGCTGCAAGCCTTGGCCAGTTCCGCCGCTTCCTCGCCTAGCTTGGAAATCAGCGCCAAGGCGTGCGGATCGGTCATGGGTATCCATGCCGTAATAATGCCCTCGATTGGTTCGGCCATCTTATTCCCCTGTACCGTAGTGCAACAACCAAGTGTTGCGACCGCCATGGTTATCCGGCAACTGCTTGATAAGCAATTCCGCAAACCGCACCCGATCAAGCCCAGACTGTATTTCGGTTTGGGTTAGCTCGATCACGGTAGGCTTGTAGCCCCAAGCCTCGATAAATTCCAGCGCTTCCGCGTAACGGTTGGCCTGTAGCTGTTGGCAGGCCTTCGCCGCCACGAATGCGCTTTCCTGCCATCCGATATCGCGATTGTGACACATACCGCTTGGGTACTGGGTGAACGTGCCACCCATCGCCCCGCCGTCATAGGTACTTGAACCAGACGAACGGCGGTCCTTGATGATGTAGTCTAGACCGTTTAGGTTAGTGGTTTCGCTCATAGCGGCGTTATCCCTTCACTGTCAAAGGCGTACTGTACGCCGTTATCCGTATTTATGTTATCGAATAGACTAGCAAGGTTAACCGGCTCTTGCCATGGGGCAAGCTCTACCGGCTTCGTTACCGGGTTCTGTGGCCCGCCCATGACGGCCCGCGCGATGGCGTCGGCTAGGTCAGTGCCGTAATAGACTTCCCAGCCATCCGTGTTGCGGCGTACCGAGACCTGATAGCCGCGCGAAGACCTGCCCACAGACAGGGCCGCTATGACGTTCTGGTCTAGGGCGGTCTCAAGGTTGGCAAGCGGTTCCCATCCTTCATCCCCTTGCCAGTGTTCCCATGGGGGAAGCTGGGTCATTTGAGGTACACCCGCACAATGCTGTTAGGCTTGAGTGCGACCATAAACCCGAGCAACCCGGCCCGGTGCTGGTTGACCCGTCTTGCCGCTTCTGACCAGTCATAGCGCCACGGCCCGTATTCCGGGAACGGTCTGGCACGGCAGACAGTCGTACCGTCCGGCTTGACGAATACCGGGACGTAATAATCTGGTTGTCTATCCATTGGTGTTACCCCATTCGGCTAGGTCGCCGTGATACAGTCTGCCTATCATTTCGTCCGTACTCTGGACGACGGACAAACCAACGTCAAGCATCAGTTGGCTAAGGACTGGCCATCCTCTATCGTCCATGGGAATGAAGCGATAATAAACCGTCCTACGGTCTGACAGCAAAACCATTAGTTCCCTACCATCGCCCGGCTTCTCCCGGTCGTGGAACAACTCAAAGCGAACGACGAACGGCAGGCCCGAGTTATCGCGCCCGCTCACTTGGCGCACCCATAGCAAACGCCCTTCAACAAGAGGATATGCGGCTTCCCGCATACCCGGCACTTGGGCAAAGGCTTGTAGGCTATCGGGCGTCCGAACTTGTCGCGCATGGTCTTGGTCCTTACCGTGTCGTGTTGTAGCGTTCGCGGATCGCACGGGCGCAACGTAGCTCCGTCTTAGCATGGGTGATATTGTATTCCTGCCGTGCCTTAACCGCGCCGTCTACATAGTCGTGGTAGATCAACAGCCAGTTGCTACGCTCGGTATGCAGGCGTGGCATTTGCTTCTTATTCAGCTTTGTCATGTCAGGCCTCGGTAGCTGGGTGGGTGAATACGACGGTCTGGCCATCGTCTTCCAAGGTGAAGGGCACTTCGCTCATAACCAGCGCAGCAGCCGCATCCGGGGGCACTTCGTACCCTTCGTGAAATACGTTGATCCAGTACAGGCGATCCGTCTTAGCGGTTGCGCGTGCCGCCCGGACCAAGCCGGGGGTGTAGACCATGGGAACAGATGTTAGACGGTACGTTGTCATTGGTATCCCCTATCGGTCAAATGTGTGCATGACTTCATCACGGTCGCCCGTAACGTCTACCAGAATGTTCCGGTGCTGGTCAACAGCGAGGTACGCCCGCTTGGACCAGACCCCAAGGGTCAACTGGGTATAGAAGCCGGGTTCATAACCGACCGGATTAACGTACACCGTGCAACCGTACATCTTTTCCAGAATGGACAGCGCGGCGACTTCAAGTGCGGTAAGCTCGGTGAATGCGGTTCCGGTCGTGACTAGGTTGCTCATTTGGTATTCCCTTTCAGTTGTTGGGTACACCTTAACGGCCATGCGTGGCCGGGTCTATAGTGACCCGACCACTAGGTTAACTGTTGGCTAATACGTCGTTGCGTAGTACTTCACGCCGTCGCGCTTGTCGGTGTAGTCCCAAGAAGCATCCCGCCCACAGGCCATTCCGTGGAACATGCCGCCGTTGTAGGTCGCGCCCTTGGTCTCGTCGGCGTGGGCCAGTGCATCGGCTTCATTGGTGAAGTAGGCGATGGCAAAGCAGGTCCGCACGTCTTTATGGTGCGGCTGGGTCTTAGCGTCATAGCTGTTCATGGCTTGGGTTCCTTACTCGGGTTGGGTGGTCGGGGATTACCCGACCATGTTAACGCTACGGACCCTATGACCATCGCGTTCAATGATCCGGGCGGCTTGGTCGCGGTTGTTGGCAACCACGTTAGCGAACGTCTTGATTTCGTCCGACGTGCCAGCCATGTAAACCTCGATATCGTAGGCGTGCTTGCCCTTGAGTGTGGGGGCCATGTCTGGATGCCAAATGCGGTTGGTCATGTCGGTATCTCCGTTTACTGGATACACCTTATGGGTCATCGTTGGCCGTGTCTACCCATGTCCGGGAATAATGGTTAAGGATGCCCTAATCCGCTCGGGTGGAGCTTGTGGCCCGGATAGTTCCCGCCAGCCGTGCGCAAGCCAGCTTCCTTCTGTTCCATGCCCCCAGACATGAGCCGGTCGATTTCTTCGTGCCGCTTGGTGGTGTTGTGCGCCCGCAGGGCATCCCATTCGGCATCAATGGCGTCTTGCTGGGCCGCAAGCTCGGCAGGGTCAATGCCTGCCATCATGTCGGTGCGGACCATGGCTTCCACCAGTGAGGCGACAATAGCCGGGTCCATGCGTTCCCGCCTGTTGTTGAACTGCTGGCGGGTCCGGGCATCGCGTAGCGTGTCCAGTTCTGCCAATGTGTAGGCACGGGCTGCAATCTGGGTTTCCATCTTATGGTGTCCACTTCGCTGACGTGCTTTCGCCGTCCTGTTCGACGGTCTCAAGCTGGATGAACCGTAGGTCGTACCCGCGTTCCATCAGGAAGGCTTGCACCAGATCGGGCAAGCGCTTCTTTTCGTTCTCGGTGCTGGTCTTGTCCGGCGCTTCGTACAAGATCGTTAGTGCGTACCGCTTCATGGTTCTACCCTTTCGGGCCGGGGATTACCCGGCCACCGCTTCCAGAATTGTAATGTCGGTATAGTAGCTAGTGACGCCTTCCTTGCTGTTAGCCAGCTTCACGGCCAGTTCATAGCGACCGCACCAGCCAAGGTTGTGGTAAACCGTGAAGTCGGTAGCCTCGACCGCTGCGATACGGGCGGCAAGCTGGTTGGCGATGTACTGTTCACGGGTGACGCTGACCAAGCCCACAGATTGGGCGACGCGCTTGGCATTGTCTTCGTCGGCGCGGACCTGACCTTGGGCGATCTTTTCGGCGCTGTACATGTCCGGGTGATCGGCAAGGTAGTTCTTGGCCGGGTATGGGTCGTTACCGTTGGCAATCCGGAAATTATAGTCCCAGTTGTTGCCGTCGCTTTCGGTCCACGCGGGGCGCGTTGCACGGGCCATATGTTCCGCCCTGCTGTACCGAGCAACGACAGTGTGCGAATACGTGCGTTCGGTCGAACGGGTATGCTTGGTGCCGTTTGCGTCGATTGCGTGGTACTTGGTCTTGGTCATTTGGGTAGCTCCGTGTTTCGTTGTCCCTTTGTAAGGCCTACCCATGGCCGTGTATATAGTCAGTCGGTCCAATGGTTAACAGGCTATTGCTTATAGGGGTTCGGATACCCGGTCTGCATTCTCCAAATCCGTACATAGGTGTTGTCCCTATGGTTGTGTAGCAGGGCATATTTACGGTCTTGTGGTTTCCGGCGTTCGTATGCCCGGCGTTGAGAAATAGAAATCAATTTCAATTCCATGTATGAACCCCTGTTTTAGAAACCTAATACACCCGGAAACCCCCGGAAACCTTAGTCTTTCTCTTCTTTTGTATTAGTGTATTAGGTGTATTAGATCAGTAGGACATTTAATTGGATTGAATTGTTTAATTGAAATCAATTCCATTAGGCGGGAGATATATACCGACCCCCCTAATCCACCTTATACACTCATACAAACCCCGGAAATCCTAGTGTTTCGCCTAATACAAACCTACAACACCTACTACATACACCCGAGCGCATTTAATGCGTTCAATTATCCTCGACACCACCGATAAGCCAAGCCGGATTAGTCACCACGTAATAGACCCCGGCTGACTTCCCGTAAGTCGCAAGCTGGGTAGCACCAACCTGTTGAATGAAACCCGCGTCCAACAGTGACCGGATATGACTTTCCAGCGCGCGGTTCATTCCTTCCTTAGCATTCTTGTATGAAGCGATATTCGTTAAAGCCTGCATAATGTAACGCTTAGGGATAAGCCGGTCCTGTTGCATCTGCCAAGTCATCCCGAGCGAGTGGCAACGCTTGTCCGACAAACGCATTGCGCCTTGGAATGCCTTTTTCATATCAAGCATTTGTTTGGACACGCCGTCACCGATATCCCCGGTAACAAACCGGGCAACCAGACGGGACGTATCACGCTTCACCATCGTTACCGCGTATTCGGCCAACTCCAATGTGATGACCGGATTAGTCATGTTGATACCGATTGCGATAAGCGAAGCCAGTTTGGCGGCCTTGAGATAAGCCCGGTTCCAAAGCTGGTCGATTACGTCATTGTCGGCCTTGTTCATTATGCCATCAACCGTAAGGTCGAAATGGTGTAGAAATGCCTGCGCTTCGTCGGTCAACTGTACGTCAACCGGCTTTGACTGCTGGTTCAACATTAGGGCGTAACCGCATAGCTGGGCAACGGCGTGTACCAATTGTGGGGATGGCTGGACGTTGGCGCGTTCGATATTCAGGGGCACGCGATCACCGTTATATTCAATGATCGTAAAGCGCGGCAACAGACCATCGGCAACAAGGTCTTCGTCAAGCATGGCGTAAAACCGGGCCGGGGTGCCTTCACCCACAATCGAGAATGCCGGGCTAATGATTTCGGACGTATTCTTGTCCTTGTCGGAATAGATGGTCTGGCCCAAGGTCTCGCCACGACCGGACGCCGAATAAGCCCGCAACATGGTTTGCTTGAGTGCCACAAGACCGGCATTCGCATTCCGGGAAGTCATGTTCTTTAGCGTAAGATCGACTTCACCCAACACCGACACAAAGGACTTGGAACCCTTGTCCAGATGCTTCACCAAGGCTTGACCACTGGAAATAGTGGTTGGGCCAACAAACTCCCGAGCGCCGGGGCAGTTACCGCCACCATCGCCAACCAGACAAACGGCATTCATCAGCTTGGACATGCCCGAATTAATGGCTTCCTTGCCGCGACCCGTCCGGGCCAACAACAGGGTGTACTGGTTGAGGCCGGTGCCGGACACGTTATAGGCCCGCCCACAGATACCGGCCATCAGGCCAATGGCACCGGCAAGGGCTATCTCGGGCACCGGGCGCGGGGCCTGCGCATAGATATAGTAGGCGATCTGCCCCAGAAGGCCGGGGACCGGCTTACGATAGGGGTTGTCTTCGTCTTCAACGAATGTATATCTGGGTGCGTCGTCCCCAGTTGGCGAGACAGGGGGCGGCAGGCCGGGCGCTTGAGGAACATTAGGGGGGTTCATATCCCGACCCTGACCAGTACCGACCCCGGCCACCTTAGCCCATTCAGCATCTAGCGCGGCCTTAACACCGTCCATGTCCAGCGGCGGCGGGTGAAGGTCAAAGGCCTTGTCCACCATGCCGAACACGTAAGCGTCACGGGCGGCCTTATCACGCTGACCGAGTGCCGACAGCCGGAATATGCGGGCGATCTGGAAACGGCTTTCCGTGAAATAGGCAAGGATATCAATAAGCGCGAAATCGGCTTCCGACTGACTGCCATAATACTGTTGCCAGTCACCGTTAGCTAGGTCGCGGAACTTCTGACCATTGGCCGCAGCAAGGCACTTGTTAATAACGGTCTGGTCGTCGTGAACGTCTTCAAAGGTGCCGGTGTACCCAACCACCTTTTCCGCGCTAGTTAGCTCGGTATACAGCCAGTTGATGGCCTCTTGTTTATCGGTGATGGGCGCGGCTTCGTAAACGTTGCCAGTGACCACCATAAGCCGCGCATGACTGTACATTTCGACAGCCGCGACATGCTTACCCTTGGGCGTAAGGCCAAGGCTGATAATGTGGAGACCTTTGCCGGACTGCGATATCTCCATATAGGTGCCACGGAACCGATTATAGATATCGAGTTGCACGCGGGCGATACCAGCCGGGTCCGCATTCACGGGCGAACCATCCGGGTGTTTCTTATAGGGGTCGTCAAAGTCGATAAAGCAGAACGGGTCAACGTCGTTTATCATGTACCCGATGCCGGAATACCCATAGACGTTATTGCCGTCATTATAGAGGGCCAACACCTGTTCAAACGTTCCCCAATGTTGTGGGTTCGTTGAACTGGCACGGCCACCATGGATAGGCGAATAGGGAACCTTAGTGGTCCGCCCATTCTCAAGGGTCTCTAGCTTCCAAACTACCCAATGCGGGTAAGCCCGTAACTCATTCGGTAGATTGTGGAACACAGGTATTGACCAACTGGTTGCCGGTAAGCCGGGTGTAAAGTTTTTCGATGACGACCGCAGACGGGTTGTCATATTTGCCGTTGGCGAAGCCGCCGAGCCAGACAGGCGTTACGCCCATTTCAGCGGCTAGATCGCGCAGCAAGAGGTTGGCAGGCCGCTCTAGCACAAGCCTTTGTACACAGGCCAGCAGGGGGCTACTATATGGGGTGGGCGTCATGGTGGGCGCTCGGGTGGGGAAAGTCGCACCATATCGCCTCAACTCTGATTTGCACAACCTAAAATTCGTTTGTTTTGGGGGTTGACCTTGGGAAACGCTGGGAATACCTTGGGGCATCAAGGAACAGCCCGAACGGGCACCACTCAAAGGAACGGCCCCCATGACCCAACAGCCTAACGCGCTTCACCTTCTGATTGTCGAATGGCAGACAATCAAACAGCAGATTGCCCGCGAAGTTACCCCGCTTCTCGCCAAGGAAATGGAACTTCGCAAGGCCATCATGTCGCAGGCATTCCCCAACGCTGTTGAGGGAACCAACAATCTGGACCTTGGCAGCGGCTACACGCTCAAGGGCGTCAAGGCCGTTACTTATGACCTGACCAACAGCGACAAGGCCGGGTGGAAGACTGACGAAGCTATCGAGGCTATCGAAAAGCTCGGCAACGAAGGTGCATTCATCGCCGAACGTCTGGTGAAATGGAAGCCCAGTCTTTCCGTCACCGAGTACAAGGCCCTGTCCGTCAACGACCCCGTACAGGCCAAGATTAAGGCTCTTATCGACAATGCCTTGACGCTCAAGGACGGAGCGCCGACACTCGAAATCTCGGCCCCCAAGGCCTAACAAAACCCAGCGCGCGGGTAGGGGAACAAGGCACCGGGTAGGTAATCCGGCCAGCCACGGATAAGGGAAAGAGGCTTTCCCCCGGTTCCCCGCTTTCGCGCTAACGCGCAAGGCATACGGGTAGTACTGAAACCGTATGTCGAGACCAGTACCGTTACAGGGCGTTCACACAACGCAACCAGCGGCATATGTATTATAGGCCGGGTAATGCTAAACTCGGATACTGGTCACCCTTAGCCCACAGGACAGTCACCCATGAACTACGTTCCACCGCCGAGCATTCAAATTCGCCACACAAATGACGTGGCGAACAACGGCGTTAAGACGCTGGTTTACGCGCCGTCCGGTGCTGGCAAGACAACCCTTTGCGCGACGGCCCCCCGGCCTATCGTGCTGTCCGCCGAAAACGGGTTGCTGTCCATCAAGGCCGCCAATATCCCGTATATTCAGGTCGATAGTATCCAGATGCTCGGCGCTGCCTATACCTATTTCGCCGCCAACCAAGACGGCGGCCAGTACTGGACCATATGTCTGGACAGCGTGTCCGATATCGCGGAACAGATATTGGCCTTTGAAATGAAGAACAACAAAGACCCTCGGAAAGCATACGGCGAAATGGCTATGCAGGTTATGCAAATCCTTCGCGACTTCCGGGGCCTCAATCGGCGGCATGTCGTGTTCACGGCCAAGCAAGGGCGTTTCGTTGACCAGTCAACGGGACTGACGTTGTGGGGTCCGATGATGCCCGGTCAACAGCTTGACCAGCAGTTGCCATATATGTTTGACGAAGTTTTCCAACTGGTTGTTGGTAAGACCAACGAAGGCCAGACCTTCCGCGCCCTGCGCACTGGTCGCGACAACCAGAACGAAGCCAAAGACCGTTCGGGGCTTCTTGACCCATGGGAGTTGCCGAACCTCTCCCATATTTTCGATAAGATAATGAAAGGCTAGGTCATGGACCAAGGCGTTAATTACGGTTTCAACAGTCAGGGTATCGACCCGGCAACCTTCGGTCTGCCCAATTGGGCGGACGGTTGGCACAAGGTCGTTATTGTCGGCTCGGCAGCGAAGCCGCTGTCCGATCCGTCCAAAGGTGGGCGGTTGCAGTTCAAGGTTAAGTGCATCGAAGGCCCGGAAGCCGGGAAAGAACACTTCGTCGGCCTCAACCTGTACCACAACGACCCGGACACCAAGAAGCGGGCGGAACAGGAAATGGCGTCCATTTGCGCCGTGACCGGGAAGCCGGTATTCCAGAACACGGCGGAACTGTACAACATTCCGTTCTACATTCTGGCGGAAACCCAGACCAGCAGCCCAACCCCACAGTACCCGAACCCCAAGCCCCAGACGAATTTTCGCGGCTATCGTGACGTGAACGGCAATGAGCCGGGCAAGTCCGGTCAGGGCGGCGGGCAGATGGGCGGGCAGGGTGGTCCACCGGCCAACTTTGGCGGTCAGCCAGCCCCCCAGTTCGTTCCGGGGCAGGGTGGAAGCCCGCAGGGTGGACAGCCCCAGTTCAACCCCGGCCAGCCCCAGCAGCCAGCGTTCAATCCGAACGGGAACAACGGGCAGCAGAACGGGCAGAACTTCGGCGGTCAGCCGCAATTCGCTGCCCAGCCGGGGGCTGGTGCGCCTTTCCAGCCGAATGCGGCAACGACTGGATTTCCGGCCGGGCAAAATGGGGGGAATGCTCCATTCCCTTCTAACGGTCAGCCGGGCGGCCAGCAGGGCGGACAGCCCCAGCAGTTCCAGCCGCAACAGTTCCAGCCGCAGGGCGGCCAGCAGTTCCAGCAGCCCCAGCAGGGCGGCGGACAGCCGCAGTGGAACCCGCAGGGCGGCGGCCAGCCTGCCCAAGGTGGCGGTTGGCCCGGCCAGTAACACAATACCCCGTTAGGGCGTTCCTCTAGCGGTAACTTGGGGCGCGGTTCGCCGCGCCCTCTTTTTGTCTGGGGTTACCTATGTCCGGTCTTCTATATCCGCACCAGCGCGAAGCATTGTCCCGCCAGATTGAGGCGGACATAGAAGAACTGACAGCCCACAAGTACAACGACGGCCACCGGAACCACTTGGGCGCTTCGCTCATTGGTGACGCCTGCGACCGGCGGCTATGGTATCATTGGCGCTGGGTCATGTTCCCCCGGTTCTCGGGCCGTATGCAACGCCTGTTCAATCGCGGCCATAAAGAGGAAGCCCGGTTCATAGAATGGCTACGCGATATCGGGTTTTCTATCTGGGAAGGCACCGACGACGGTAAGCAGTTCCGGGTATCCATGGTTGAAGGCCACTTCGGCGGATCACTGGACGGCATTGGCATTGCCCCGGCAATCGAAAAGTACGCGCTGCTGTACCAAATCGGTCCGTTCCTGACCGAGTATAAGACCCATAACGACAAGAGCTTTGACAAGCTCAAGAAAGATGGGGTCATTAAGTCCAAGCCCCGGCATTACGCCCAAATGTGTACCTATGGCCGCAAGTACGGTTATCGGTACGCGATCTATTGCGCCGTTAACAAGAACGACGACGAATTGCGCATAGAGATAGTAGAACTGAATTGGGATATCGGGACCGAGCTAGAGCGGAAGGCAGAACAGGTCATCACTGCCCAGACACCGCCCAAGCGGTTGTCGGAATACCCGACGCATATTGAATGCAAGTTCTGCGACTTCAAAGACATATGCCACAAGGGCGCACCGTATGAAGTTAATTGCCGATCATGCGAGTTTGCAACCCCGGTACAGGGCGGCCAGTGGCATTGCGGGCATTACCGGGCAATCATCCCGGCTGACGTGATCCGGGCAGGTTGTGGGCAGTGGCATCCGATAGGGCGGGCCAAATGAGCGTTCGCGACTATCAGACATACGGCGAAGACCAAACCTTCAATTGGTTGAACAACTCAACCAGTTTGGGCGGCGTGCTGGCTTACCCGACAGGGGTAGGCAAGTCGCACGTACAGGCGAACATAATGCGGCGGGCGCTGTCATACCGGCCCCAGTCCCGGTTGATGGGGCTGGTTCACGTCAAGGAACTAATCCAACAGAACGTCAATAAGCTGGTTGAGGCATGGCCCCAAGCGCCCCTTGGTATCTATTCCGCCGGTCTCGGCAAACGGAACATGGAAATGCAAATCACTTGGGGCGGTGTTGCATCGGTCCATAAGGTGATTAAGGATTTCGGCAGACAAGACCTACTGTTCATTGATGAATGCCAGTTACTCAATCCGTTGAGTGAAGGCATGTATATGAAGATCATTGACCAGTTGTTGGAAATGAACCCGTTTTTACGGGTCATCGGTTCAACCGCTACTTGGTGGCGGCTCGGACTGGGTAGCATCATTGAGGGAACAATCTTTCAGGACAAGATTGTTGATATGACCGGGGTTGACGCCTTTAACTGGTTTATCCAGCAAGGCTATCTTACCCGGCTAATCACCCGGCCAACTGCGACCAAGGTAGACCTGTCCGGTGTCGGGGTATCGGACAACGACTATAACCAGACGGAAGCCGCCAAAGCGTTTGACCAAGCGGCCATCACCTATCAGGCCATACAGGAAATCTTATATTACGGCCAGAACCGCCGTAAATGGCTGATCTTTGCTACCGGCATCGCCCATGCCGAGCATATTTGTGACCAGCTAAACTTGCTTGGCATTCCGACAACCGTTGTTCATTCCAAGATACCGGCCAAGGAACGCGATAAGCGCATTGCCGATTACAAGGCCGGTAAATACCGGGCTATCGTCAACAATAACGTTCTGACCACCGGCTTTGACGATGACCAAATTGACCTTATGGCCATCCTTCGCGCCACCATTTCCCCGGCGCTATGGGTCCAGATACTCGGTCGCGGCGTCCGGCCCTATTACGTGTTGGGGGGTGCCCACAGGTCAATTCTTGACACCCTAGAGGGCCGCCTTTGGGCAATGCAGAACGGGGGCAAGCTGGATTGTCTGGTACTGGATTTCGCCGGTAATGCTTCCCGGCTCGGGCCGATCAATGACCCGGTGTTGCCCGAGCGGAAGGGGCAGGGCACGGGTGACCCGCCCATCAAGATATGCGAGACCAAGAAGCTGCACCAAGGTTATACCGGGTGCGGGAACTACAACCATCCGTCCGCCAAGAATTGCGAGGTATGCGGGGCACCGTTTAATTTCGCCGTTAAGTTTGCGGAAACCAGTTACACGGTAGACGTGCAAGCCAACGATGCCCCGCAAATGCAATGGTTTGACATTAGCCATGTCTTTTACGAAAAGAAGGTTGGGCCTTCCGGTAAGCCGTTCTTGCTGGTAAGCTACTGGTCAGGTAAAAGGAAGTTCACAGATTTGGTATTCCTTGGCAGCGACGGGTTCTTGTTGCACAAGGCTAAAGGGTGGTGGGCCGCCCGGTTTAAAGTCGAGAACCCAGAACACCCGGACAACCTGCCCCCGTCCGTTGACCAAGCCTTGCCTTACGCCAACCGCCAATGGCTGAAAGAACCAAGGCGGATCATGGTACACGTTAACAAGAAGCCGTATCCCGAAATCCATCAATATGAATACGAGTGAAAGGAACTGACAATGGCACCGAGAACAGGCCGGGGGCGTAAGCCCGCTAAAAGCGAAATGGCCGCTGGCCTTATCGCCGCGTTGAACTTCATGGGGGCATTGAAGCCCCCGACCGGACAACAGCTTATGCCGTACATGGAACACACGTTTCTTAACGGCGGCTGGGCTATCGGCACCGATGGCGTACTAGCCATGGGCCACCCGATCACCGGCGAGATTGCCGGTTACGTGCATACCAAGCTGTTTGCCGATGCACTGGACAACACGTCCAAGACTTTCACCATGTCGGTTACCGGCACCGGGGCGCTTCATATCCAGTCGGATAAGTACGAAGCCCTAGTCCCGGCACTCGACCCGACAACCGTGCCGGAAACGTACCCGGACTTGAACCAGTGGCCACTTGCAGACGGGCAGAAGTTCATTGACGCATTGGTTGCCGCTGGCAAGGTGGTGTCCGACAATGCCGAAACCGTTCTTGGCGCGTCCATTCGCCTTAACGGCGAAACCGTCATGGCTACCGATGGCGTGACGGTCATTGAGGCGTACCACGGGAACGGAATGCCGATTGGTGTTGTCGTCCCCAAGGTGTTCGCAACGGCGCTGGCCAAGACCGGCAAGGTGCCTGTGGGCTTTGGTCTGCATTCCAATTGGCAGACATTGACGGTTCATTTTGCCGATAACTCATGGCTCCGTACCAACTGCTATGACCCGGCCAGTTGGTCGAACGAAGTCTTGCAGATTTTCGGTACGCTGTTTGGCGGCATTCAGGCGGAAGAACTTGACCCCAAGTTGTTTGATGCCGT
>Ga0126314_10000087_pt1 | contig 48083 bp, 35 predicted proteins | sample Plot105B_FD_92535 | JGI IMG/M metagenome (GOLD analysis project Ga0126314, IMG submission 92535) | Serpentine soil microbial communities from UC McLaughlin Reserve, CA, USA - Plot105B | ecosystem: Environmental > Terrestrial > Soil > Grasslands | place: USA: UC McLaughlin Reserve, Lake County... | reverse complement strand
TCCGCCACGCTGCGGCCCAAATCCAGCAGCACGCCCTCGGTGCGCGCCTGCTCCAGCAGCGCCCGCTCCGCCATCACCAGCCGGCTGCGCGCGAGCTCCGGGTCGTTCCGGGCCCGCACGGCGATGACGTCGCCCCGGCGCGACATCGTCAGCACGGCGCCCGGCTTGCCCGCCAGCGGCAACTCCATGTCGCAGCTGGAGCCATCCACGGGCACGCCCGCGGCGGCCAGCGCGCGCGCGACATCCTCCACCGACGCCTGATGCTCCGCGCAGAAGCGGTGGAAGGCCTCGTTGACCGCCACCAGTCGCAGCGTCGGGTCACACAGGGCCGCGGGCGTGTCGAGCGCCTCGAAGAAGGCCTGGAACGCCTCGGGCCCCGGGCCACCGGGGATTCGCACGACGCGGGTGTCAGTCTTCATGGGAGGTCGCCTTGTCCAGGTCGAGAATCTGCTGCTCCCCCATGTACGCCTTCGTCTCGTAGCGGGTGATCTTCCCAATCTTCCGGACGATCTCCGCCATGCGCTCCGCCTCGCGGTAGATGATGTCCACCGGCTTCCAGGCGAAGTCGTCTTCCTTCAGCTTGCGCTTGAGCAGCTCCGCGTAGCCCATCACCGACGTGAGGGGCTGGTTGAGCTCATGCGCCGCGGTGCCGGCGAGCGCGACGATGACGGCGCTCTTCTCGCTCTCCTCCAGCCGCGTCTCCGCGTCCGACAGCTTGCGCTCCAGCTTCATCCGGTCGCGCATGTCCGTGAAGATGCCGACGCTGAAGACCTCGCGCCCGCCCTCGTACACGAGCGACGCCGTCATGTTGACCGGCACCCGCTCCCCCGCGCGATTCACCAGCTCCTCGCGCGTGAGCGACATGCGTCCCTTGCCACCATGCTCCGGCCCCCGGAGCGTGGCCATGATTCGCCGCGCGACGCCTTGGGGATAGAGCTGCTCCACGGTGACGCCCGCCATCGCCTCCTGCGCGGTGTAGCCCACCAGTGCCTCCGCGCCCTTGTTGAAGAGGATGATGCGCCCCTTCAAGTCGGCGGCGATGATGGCATCCACCGACGAGTCGATGAGCCGCTCCAGGAAGTCCTTCGTCTGGCGCAGCTCGTCCTCCATCCGCCGCGCGTCGGTGACGTCCCGGAACGACAGGATGGTGGCAGCGTCCTCGTCACGCAGCGGCGCGGCGGACATGGACAAGGTCAGCCGCCGGCCCTTCGCCGTGCGGACCTCCACGTCCACGCCCGAGCGCGCCTCGCCCCGCGAGGCCGCCGTCACCAGCTCCATCAGCACGCCGTCATCCACTGGCTGCGTCACCTGATGCAGATGCCGCCCCCGAGCCTCGGGCGCCGGCATGTCCAGCATCGCCGCGCCGGAGGGGTTCAGCGACAGCACGCTCGCCTTGTCGTCGAGGATGGCCACGCCCTCGCTGACGTGCGCGAAGAAGAGCTGGTAGGGCTTGAAGGAGGCCGCCTGCTCCTCGGCCGCCAGCCGCGCCGTCTTCTCCGCCTCCGTCTGCCCCCGCACCGACTGGAGCACCGACGCGTTGCGCAGCGCCACCGCCGTGGCATGCGCCACCGTGGTGAGGAAATCGATTTCCCGCGAGGTGAACGTGCGCCGCCGCCCCGCCGCGCGCAGCAGCAGCACGCCGCGCACCTGACCTCGGATGGGCAGGGGCAGCGCGGCGATGGCGTGGATGCCTCGCGCCGCCACGGCCCTGCGCTCCACGTCGCCCAGCAGCGGATGCGTGGGCGCCTCCTCCATCACCACCGGGCGACCCGTGCGCATCACTTCGCGGATCTCCGGGTAGCGCGACAGCTCGATGCGCAAATCCTTGAGCGTCGGGTCATCGCTGGCCGCGACGATGACACCTTCGTCCGCGTTGCGACCGAGCATCACCAGCGTGGCCCGCGCGATGTCCAGCTTCTCCGCCAGCCGGCGCGTGACGCCGTGGAGCAGCGCCTCCACGTCGGAGGTCTCCGCGTAGTCCGCCGTCAGCTCCAGCAGGAGCGCCAGGTCTTCCTGGCCGCGCTCCTGGCCCTCGCGCTCCAGGTGACGCCCGGCGGCGCGGTGGAGCCGGAAGACCAGCTCGTGCGGCGACACCGGGGTGGTGAGCACGTCCGCGGGGCGCAGCGGCTCCGCGGAGGAGAGGCCCTGCTCGGTCGGCTCCACCAGCGCCACCAGCGTGATGTGCGAAGCGCGAGGCGAGTCGAGCAGGGTGCGAAGCGCGGGGCCGCTGTCCGGCGAGGTGAGGTCCACCAACGCCAGCGCGGCGCCCTCCATGCCATCCACCACGCGCAAGCCCGCGCGCGAGGCCGCCGCCGCGAGGAGCTCACGTGCGGGCGAGGCCGGAGGCACCAGGGTGATGCCGAGAGCGAATTCCAGCGAAGACGGCACGTGGAGGGTCGGGGCGAGAGAGGGGAGCGGGCCCACTCTACACGCCCCGACGCCTCAGGGGCAGTCCGACTCGAAGGCCCCCAGGTCCGGGGCCGCGCCGCAGAAGGTCAGTCCCAACCCCAGGCCCGCATTGCGACCCACCGAGCCCGACCCCAGCCGGAAGTCCCCGGTGTCGATGTTGACGAACCCGGGCGACTTCTCCAGCGAGCGTTTGTCCAGCCCGCTGCGCGAGCGCCACTCCGTCAGGTTCACGCTCTCCCCATTCAACAGGAAGGAGGCGGAGCCGGAGGCGCGGAAGAAGAGGTTGCCATCCATCACCGTGCCGGTGCGCGCCGTGCCCGCGCGCGTGGACACACCGCAGCCGGCGAAGACGTTGTTGCGCACGTCCAGGCCCGCGCTCGGCCCCGTGTCGCCATGCCCGAAGGTGAGGCAGGGCCCCGGCATGTTCCACACCGTGTTGTGCTGCACCTTCACGTCCGTGGACGTGTCCACGCGGATGCCGCCGCCATCCTCGCTGCCCCCCAGGCCGTCTCGGATGAGGTTGCGACGGATGACGATGCGGGCGGGCGGGCCGTTCACCCGGTTGCCGCCGACGTTGATGGCCCGGCCGTTCCCATAGAAGACGTTGTCCTCCAGGGTGACGTCTGACGCGGAGAGGTGCACGACGACCCCTTCGCCCCGCGAGGAGGACGTGGCCTTGTGGCCCCAGATGATGTTGCCGCGCAGGGTGACGCGGGTGCAGGTCTTCACGTCCACGCCGTTCTCCCGGTTCTCGTGCAGCTCGTTGTCCTCCACGAGCAGGTTGTCGAAGGGCGTGCCGGACACGGTGGCGCCGGCCTCCGGGCCGATGCACTGCACCGCGTCTCCGGAGTTGTGGTGGATGTCATTGCCGCGCACCACCACGTTCTTGGACGTGGTCTGCACGATGATGCCGTGGCTGTCGCTGCTGCCCCGGCTGAAGTTCGAAATCGTGTTGCCCTCGATGAGGATGTCGTGGGCCTTCTCCGACACGTTGAGCCCCGCGCCCGCCGTGCCGTTCTTCGCCACGCAGTCGCGCAGCACGCCATGGTGCGCGGCGGTGCCTCGCCACAGCACGGCGAAGGCGGCGGAGCCCGCGGCATCCAGCGTGAGTCCCTCGACGTTCCAGTAGGCGCCGCGCACGTCCACCAGCGCGGATTCACCGCTGGGCTTCACCACGGGCGAGCTGCCAGGCGCGGCCTTCACCGTGAGCCGCTTCGCCTCCGTGCCGCCGCGCTCCTCCAGCTTGAGGCGCTCCGCGTAGTTGCCCGTCTTCAGATAGATGGCCTCGCCCGGCGCGATGAGGGTCAACGCCCGAGTCACCGTGCGCAGCGGCGCGCTCTCCGTGCCGGCGGCGCTGTCATTGCCCGACGGCGCCACCCAGAGGATGCGCGTGTAGGTCGGCTTCGGCGGCTCCGGAACAGGCTCGGGCTCGGGTTCGGGCTCCGGAGTCGGCGTGGGGTTGGGATTGGGCGTCGGGGTCGGCGTGGGCTCCGACGGCTGCTCGGTGTCGTCGGGGTCCGTGGGCGTCGGCGTGGGAGTCGACGGTGTCGTGGGGGAAGGTGAAGACGGTGAGCCCGTGGATGGCGCTTCATCGGTGGACGGACGTGAGCCCGTGTTCTGGGTCAGCTCGCTCTTGCCGTTGCAGGCCAGCAGGGCAAGCAAGGCAGCGGAGCAGTAGGCCGTCAGCAGCGGTGAGCGTTGGCGCATCCTGTCAGACTCCATGTGTGGGTCGCGGCTTGTGGGGCGCTCGCGAGGACGGCCGCCAATCGGGGCGCGCGGCCTGTTCATTCCCCGACCCGATGGCAACCCAGACTTGCCAGGCCGTAGGGCAAGGAGGCAGGAAATGGGATTTCGCGGGGTTGCGTTGAGCGCGAAGAAGTCAGGCTGATGCGCGCGGGGCTGCACATTCGCGCTGTTGCCTGTACAGGTGTGCGGATGAAGGCGGTTTCATTCCCGCTTCGGGCCGGCGGGACTTCACTCGGAGAGCAGGTCGCTCAGGGCGCGGGCATGCTGGCGTGGGCGCGGGCCCCGTGCCATCTAGCGCGCGGGCATCGCACTCAAAGGGAACGCTATGAACGTGCTGGTTACGGGAGCCACGGCCGGGTTCGGCCTGGCCATCGCGCGTCGCTTCATCCAGGAAGGCGCGCGAGTCATCGCCACCGGACGCAGGACCGAGCTGCTGGAGAAGCTGCGCGCGGAGCTGGGTGAGCGGCTGCTGCCGGTGACGCTCGACGTAACCGAGCGCGAGGCGATGGCGAAGGTGCTCGGCACGCTGCCGGCGGACTTCGCCGAGGTGGACGTGCTGGTCAACAACGCGGGGCTGGCGCTGGGGTTGGAAGCGGCGCAGTCGGCGCACCTCGACGACTGGGAGGTGATGGTCGACACGAACGTGAAGGGAGTCCTCTACTGCACGCACGCGGTGCTGCCTGGGATGGTGGCGCGCAACCGGGGCCACATCATCAACATGGGCTCGGTGGCGGCGGACTATCCGTATCCGGGTGGCAACGTGTACGGCGCGACGAAGGCCTTCGTGCAGCAGTTCAGCCTCAACCTGCGCGCGGACCTGCTGGGCACGGCGGTGCGCGTGACGGACATCGAGCCCGGACTCGTGGGCGGCACCGAGTTCTCCAACATCCGCTTCAAGGGCGACGCCGCGCGCGCCGCGGCCCCCTACGCCAACACGCAGCCGCTGACGCCCGAGGACATCGCGGACGCGGTGCACTGGGTGGCCTCGCGACCGGCGCACGTGAACATCAACGTCATGTCACTGATGCCGGTGGCCCAGGCCTTCGGACCGCTCGCGGTGAAGCGCCAGGGCTGAGCCGCGCGGTGGGCACCCGACGGGGTGCTCGCCTGCCCTCTTGGTGGCGGGGGCCTCCCGAGGGCCCGCCAGCCCCATCCCCGACACGCCATCCCGTCCGAGGCCCGCTCCATGGCCTGGCGGCGTCACAGCCCCGCCCACCTCAACTCCAAGGAGGGAGAGGCCTCGCGCTCCACGCCGGAGTTCCCGGCGGGCCGATGCTCGCGAGGCGGGGGGGACGCGCGATGAAGCGCTACGGTACGACCATCTCCATCATCCTCGCGGTCTTCGGCGTGTACGCGCTGGTGATGTTCGGAGCGTCCTTCGCGGGCCTGACGGGAGAGACGCCCATGGTGCTCTCCTCCGTGCTGGGGCTGCTCGTCTGGGCCGCCTTCATCGCCCTGGTCATCCAGGCGCTGCGCTTCTCGGTGCCGGTGGCCAGGGGAGACGGCGACAAGGTCGACGAGAGCCTGCGCTGGACGTCCAGGACCTTGCTGGCGGCGGCCATCGCCTCGCTCTTCACCGCCGTCGCACTCGCGCCGGGAGCGTTCGCCGCGTGTGGCCCCACGTTCCTGGCGAACCTCTACCACTGGGGCGGCATCGTCGGCAGCATCGCCGCCTTCGCCTTCTGGTTCGCCTTCCCGCACATCGCGCGGAACATGCTCCAGGGGCGCGCGGCCCAGGTGGAGCTGCACCGGGTGCGCGACATCGTCCTCACGGGCGCCATCGTCTACGGCGTCATCGGGCTGTTCTGGCTCGGCGCGTGGCTGGTGCTGCGCGGCTCCATCGACAGTGGCGAGTACCCGACTTCGTCGAGCTCCCCCTACCGCCTGCCCTACCCCGAGGGAGACCGCTCCTGGGTCATCCAGGGCAACAACTCCCACCTGAACCACAACGACGACGAGGAATACGCCTGGGACTTCCGAAGGCAGTGCGGCACCCCGGTGCTGGCGGCGCGCGCGGGCACGGTGTCGCGCGTGGTGGACACGAACAGCGGCAACGGCGGCGACAAGCCGAACAACCGCATCGAAGTCGCGCACGGCGATGGCACCGTGGGCCGCTACTTCCACATCTCCCAGGGCACCGCGAAGGTGGCCGTGGGCGACACGGTGAGTCAGGGACAGCAGCTCGCGGAGGTGGGCAACGTGGGCAACAGCCTCACCGGCCACATCCACTTCGACGTGGAGAAGGGCGGCGACAGCATCCCCGTCACCTTCAACAACGTGGACGAGGACAAGGGCATCCCCAGGACTTTCGAGGGTTACGCCTCGAAGTAGCGGGCCCGCCATGACATGACGCGGTGCTCCCCACCCGCCCGAAACATGAATCACCATTCACTTTTCGGACAAGGGGCCCTGCGCCCCTGGGGCGGCCTGGGCTAACGTTGGAGGCATGAGCGACTCGGACCGCCCGCCTCCGCCCAGGGGACTCCTCGCCCGGGGACTGAAGCTCCTGGGCCACCTCACCCACCCGGAGACTCGCACGGGCAAGGTGTTCACCCGCGCCGAGCAGGGCCTCACCCGCGTCCTCACGCGCGTCTCCGAGAGCCCCACCTACCTGCGCGCCAGCGGCACCGTGCTGCGCCAGGGCCTCAACGCGCGCATCCGCCGCAACAGCCTGGTGGAGAACGCGCTCCATACGCTGCGCCTGCCCACGACGTCCGAGGTGGAGAACCTCCGCGACCAGCTCCGCCGCGTGAATGACCAGGTGGAGGCGCTCGGCTCCCAGTTGGAGGTGGTGGTGGACCTGCTCCATCGGAAGGAGTCCGCCGCCGCCGAGCCCGCGCCCACCGACAGCCCTCCCACCAAGCCCGGCGTCTGAACATGACCGCGTCCACGCCCCAGCGGCTCCGCTCCTTCGTCACCGGGCAGTTCGAGCTCACGCGCGCCGTCGCGCACGCGCTCAAGGCCCGCCCCTTCAATCCCTACCCGTACCTCAAGCCCTTCATCGAGCGGGCTTCCGGAGTGCGTGAGCCGCCCATCAGCGCCACGCCCCACACCGTGGTGTACACGCGGGGCAGCATGCGGCTGTTGCGCTACGCCGCGCCCCGTCGACGCCACAGCACGCCCATCCTGTTCGTCTACTCGCTCATCAATCGCTGGTACATCCTCGACTTCCTGCCGGGTCGCAGCCTCATCGAGCACCTCACGCAGGAGGGCTTCGACGTGTACGCCATCGACTGGGGCGTGCCGGGCCAGGAGGAGGAGCGGCTCACCTGGTCGGACCTGCTCGGCGGGCTCATCCAGACGGCGGTGCGCTGGACGCTGCGGGTCAGCAAGAGCCGGGACCTCACGCTCTACGGCTACTGCATGGGCGGCACGCTCGCGCTGGCCTACACGTCGCTGTATCCCGAGGGCGTGCGCAACCTCGTCGCGCAGGCCACGCCCGTGGACTTCAGCAAGGGCGGCGTCTACACGCTGTGGACCGCGGCCAACCACTTCGACGTGGACTCGCTCGTGGATGCCTACGGCAACGTGCCCACGCCCGTGCTGGAGAGCGGTTTCCTCATGGTGGCCCCGGTGCAGCGGCTCACGCGCTGGCTGGAGGTGTGCCGGCGCATCGACGACCCGGACTTCGTCAGCACGTTCCTCGCCATGGAGCGCTGGGGCTCCGACCCGGTGCCCTTCCCCGGCGAGGTGTATCGCCAGTACATCAAGGACTGCTACCAGCAGAACCTCTTCCACCAGGGCCGGATGAAGGTCGGCGGAGAGAACGTGGACCTGGGCCGCATCCAGGCCTCGGTGCTCAACGTCATCGCCGAGCATGACACCATCGCCTTCCCCGCCATGAGCGAGCCGCTCGTCGACCTGGTGGGCACCAAGGACGCGCAGACGCGGCGCTATCCGGTGGGCCACATCGGACTGTCCGCCTCCAGCAAGGCCCCTACCCATGTCTGGCCCTCCATCTCGGAGTGGATTGCCGCGCGCTCGCGAGCGCTGGAGCCGTGATGCACTCCGCTTCTGAATCGACTTCGGGCCCGGGCGTGCAGGTCCGCGAGGGTGTGCTCCGGCTGAAGGACGGGCGACGGCTCGCGTATGTGGAGTCGGGAGACCTGGACGGAGTCCCGGTGTTCTTCGTCCACGGCAACCCGGGCTCGCGCTACATGCGCCACCCGGATGACCGGCTCACGTATGGGCTCGGCGTGCGCCTCATCACCCCGGACCGACCTGGCTACGGGCTGTCCGACTACCAGTCCGACCGCACGCTGTTGGACTTCCCGGAGGACCTGGAGCAGCTCGCCAACGCGCTCAAGATTGGCCGCTTCTCGCTCTTCGGGGTGTCCGCGGGCGGCCCCTATGTCGCGGCCTCCGCGTGGCGACTGGGCGAACGAATCATCCGCTCCGCCATCGTCTCCGGGGCCTCGCCGCTGAAGCGGCCCGGTGGCATGGAGGGCGTCAATCGCGACTACCGCAACGCCTACGCGATGGCCGCGTGGCCCGAGTGGCTCCTGCATCCGCTGCTGGCGATGCATGACCGGCAGGTGCGCGCGAATCCGGACCGGGCCCTGGCGGCGCTGCTGGCGCATGCGTCGGAGGATGACCGGCTGGTGCTGTCGGACCCGCACATCGCCGCGCAGGTGCAGGGCTGGCGACGGGAGGCCACGCGCCGAGGCGTGGCGGGCATGCGCCGCGAGGCCCACATCCTGGCGTCACCGTGGAACGTCCCGCTGGAGGAGCTCCGCGGCGAGGTGGACCTCTGGTACTGGGACGGCGACAGCATTGTCCCGCCACAGATGGGGCGTTATCTCGCTTCGCGAATCCCGCGCACCGTGCCCCACTTCCTCCCCGGAGGCGGACACTTCTCCATCTACTCGCACTGGCGCGACATCCTCACCCCGCTCGCACGGCGCTGACGACGTTCAGTCCCCGACAGGAGCCTTGCCTCCGGGAGCACCACACCCCAGCTTCGCTCCGGCCGGAGGGTGAGCGGACTCGCGGAGAATGAACATGGGACGGTGGCGGGCAGGCGCTGCGGGGCTGGTGCTGAGCATGTGGGCAGCACTCGGCTGTGGGAGCGGCGCGTCCACCGAGCCTCCTCTCCCCGAAGAGGAAGACCCGGGCTCCCCGCCCCAACCCCCCAAGCCTCCGACGCTGGAGCCGGGGGATGCGCGGTGGACCGTTCACTCGCGAACCCTGGGACAGCAGGACGCGGTGGCCGTGGCCTCGGATGGTCTGGGCGGCAGCGTGTTACTGGGAAGCACCCGTCTGACGAGCACACCCGATGCGTCCTCGACGGACAGCAGCGGCACCGGGCTCACCCTCACCCACCATGACGGCGCGGGACAGGTGCTGTGGACGCGGAGCTTCATGCCCGAGCCCTCCTCCGAGGGCGGAACGGCCCATGCCCACGCGCAGTTCCTCGCTGTCTCCTCCGAGGGAGAGCTGTTCATCGCGGGCAAGCTGGAGGGCCGGCTGCGCCTCGGGGAGACGCTCATCACCGACAGCCACTTCGTGGCGAAGCTGTCCTCGGACGGCACGCCCCGGTGGGCGCGCGCGACGGGCACGGTGAAGGCGCTGACCCCCGATATCGAAGGCGAAGTCGTGGTGGCGCACGGCCGCCTGGTGACGCGCTACGACACCCGGGGCACGGCGCGCTGGTCCCAGGAGATGCCCGCGCTCGCCTCCGCCTCCGCCGTCGCGTTGGACTCCGACGGCGGCGCGGTGCTGGCGGGACAACACCCTCTGTCGCCCGTGGAGAGCATCGGGTTCATCGCCCGGCTGTCGCCCGTCGGCGAGGTGTACTGGGAGCTGGAGGTGGGACCGGCCGCGCCGTCCTTCACCCAGGTGATTTTCGCGGCCGATGGCGGCCTGCGGCTCACGGGTGACTTCAAGGGCACGCTCTACTGGGGAGGCACCGTGCTCAAGTCCACCTGTGCCGAGGAGAGCTGCTCGCGCGCGGCCTTCGTGCTCGCGGCCGACGCCGCGGGGCGCCCGCTGTGGGGACACGCACTGGCCAGTCCCGCGACGGGCGAGCCCCAGGGCGCGCGCCTGGCGGCGGATGAGGACGGCGGCGCGGCGGTGCTCTGGAGGCACGGGTGTGGCTCGGAGCTGGCGCGGCTGTCACCCCTGGGTGAGCTGTCGTGGCAGGCGCCCTACGTCACCCAGCCCTGCGACGAGAGCCTCCGTCTGCGAGACGTCACCTTCCTGTCGGGAGGAGACCTGCTGGGCACCGGGGTGTTCTCCGGCACGCGCGCGCTGGGCGGCGAGGAGCCCTTCACCTCCGACGACGCGGACGTCTTCCTGCAACGCCTGGTGCCGTGAAGTCCCTCAGGCGGCGCGCGTCTCGGCCGGGACGCTGACGCCCGTCGGGGACTCGGGGAGCGGCTCGCCGTCCGCGCCCAGCACCACGGGCTTGATGCCCAGCTTGCGCTCCACCAGCGTGTGGCCCAGGTAGACGAACGGCGTCAGGCCCACCGCGATGAGCAGCTTCACGATGTACGACGTGGCGATGATGTTGAAGATGACGGCGGTGGGCAGCACGCCCGTCCACGCGACGAACTGCACCACCGTGGTGTCGATGAGCTGGGAGACCAGCGTGGAGCCCGTCGCGCGCAGCCACAGCATCTTGTTGTTCGTGATGCGCTTGAGCAGGTTGAAGATGGAGATGTCGCAGAACTGGCCCACCAGATAGGCAATCATCGACGCCATCAGGATGCGCTGCGAGCCACTGAAGACGTTGTTGAACGAGCCCTCCACCGTCCCCGTGAAGTCCGGCGCGCGCGTCAGCGGAGCGAAGGGCACCTCCACCGCAATCGCAATCACCGTGAAGGCGAAGATGGCCATGCCGAAGCCCACCCACGTGACGAAGCGGGCGGCCTTCTTGCCGTAGAACTCGTTGAGGATGTCGGTGAGCAGGAACGTCACCGGGAACGGCAGCATGCCAATGGACATGACCGCCACCACGAAGCCCAGGTTGACCTCGAACAGCTTCACGCCGATGAGGTCTCCCACCACCAGCGAGGTGACGAACACCGCCGCCAGCATCACGAAGAGCTGCATCCGTCTGTCGAGGTTCATGCCGTCGTTTCCCCTGGGCTCCCAGGTCGCGTCATACCGTGCCTCGCGGCCCGGGAAACAGTCCCCCCCACCGGGGGTGCGCTTCTGCCTCAGGGCTGCTTGTCGGCGGACAGGCCGGGCGCGGCGGGCTCGTCATGGGGGTAATAGGACGTGCCGGTGATGGACAGGAGCACGGACGCGGGGGCGCTCGGCTCCACCGCCTTCGCCTCCGGCTCCATGAAGCGGGGCCGGTACACACTCAGCACCGTCTGCTCCTGCTCGGTGGGGTTGTCGTAGCGACGCGGAAAGCCTCGGGGCCAGTGGAACGCCATGCCCCGCTCGACGGGATGGCCCTGCGCCACCAGGCCGGGCCCCAGCACCAGCTCGCTCTCCTCCATCTGCGCATTCGAACTGGCGGGAACGGTGCCCCCCGGCATCACGCGCAGCCGATACACGCCGTAACCCGCGCCCTCGTGGATGATGTCCATGCGACCGAAGGAGCGCTCCTCCGAGGTGTAGCCCATCTCCTCCGCCGTGCGGTGCACCTGGAGCGAGGGCACCGCGAGCCCCCCCAGCGCCTGGGGCTTGATGACGCGCACGGTGGCCGCGTGCACCTGCGCGCGCGGCACGTCCACGGTGGGCGGGACGAGGAGGTAGCGACTCACGGCCTCGACGGCGGACTCCAGCAACTCGAAGCGACACGCCTCCAAGAGGAAGCGCAGCTCTCCGGCCAGCCGCCCGTAGTTCACCGTGTGCGCCAGCCTGCCGCCCGTCGCCGCGTTGCGCGTGTCCAGGAAGAGGGCCACGTCCAGCCGGAGCGGCTGCGCGGAGACCCGCTCGCGGTTGTACACGCCCACGATGCAGTCCACGGTGAGCCCCCGCAGCTCGATGACGTCCAGCGGACGGCCCTTGCTGTCATTGACGACGGGCGGGTGGAAAGCCAGCTCCGCGCTCATAGTCTCGCGCTCCTGCCGCCATCGACGGCGATGACCTGTCCGGTGACATAGGGGGCTTCGCGCGCGAGGAAGACGACGGTGCGCGCCACGTCCTCCACGCTGCCCTCGCGCCCCATGGGGATGTGTCGCAGCACCTGCTCGCGCGCGGCGGCGTCGAAGCTCTCCGGGAACGCGGCCACTCCGGGCGACACGGCATTGACGCGCACGTGCGGCGCCAGCTCCACCGCCAGCGCGCGCGTCAGCATCAACAGACCCGCCTTGCTCACCGAGTAGTGAGCGAAGTGGCTCTCCGGACGCTCGCCCGCGATGTCGCCCACGTGCACCACCAGCGGGTCCTTGCCGGCGCGCAGCGCGGGCAGCAGCGCCTGGGTGAGGAAGAAGGGCGCGTCCAGGTTGACGGCGAGCATGGTGCGGTATTGCTCGCGGGAGATGTCCGCGAAGTCGACCCGCTCGTAGAGGCCCGCGTTGTGGACCACCACGTCCAGCGCGGGCCAGGCCTCGCGCACGCTCGCGGCCAGGGCGTCGACGGCGTCGGGCTGGCTCAGGTCGGCGGCATGGAGGGTGACGCGGCGGCCCTCGGCGCGAAGCTCGTCCGCCAGCGAGGCCAGCGCGTCCAAGGAGCGGTGGGCATGCAGCGCCAGGTCGTAGCCGGCGCGCGCCAGGGCTCTTGCCACCGCGCGTCCGACGCGGATGCCTGCTCCGGTGATGAAGGCGGTACCCATGTGCGCGCACTGACTAACAGGCCGCACGCGGAAAGGCACCGGGGACCTGAAACACGAAGGGCGATGCCGGATACCCCCGTATCCGGCACCGCCCCTCGACCCCCGGTCTCTTCAGCGAAAATTACGGGTGGTAGCTGGCCGCGTGCACGCGGTTGGAGCTCCAGCCGCCGTTGTTGCGTTCGTAGGACACCCAGACCCACTCGGTGGACTGCTCGTAGCGGCCTTCCACCCAGCGGTTCTCATAGAAGCCACCCGAGCAGCGGGAGACGCGGTGGTGACGACCGCGACGCTCCTGGCACACCTCGGGCACCCACACCTTCTCGTAGCGGCCCTCGACCCAGCGGCTCACCGTCTGCATCTCGTAGCGGCCCTGAGCGCGGGCCGGAGGACGGGGCGCCGGAGCGTGGTGGCAGCCGTGGGAGTGGACGTGCGCCTCGTAGCGGTCCGGGCGGTGGCCGCGGTTGTCGTTCCGGTCATGGTTCCGGTCATCGCCGCGGCGGGCCTGCTGAGAAGCCCAGTCACGAACGCTGCCGTCCGCCGCCAGCGCCGTCGAGGAACCAAGAAACAGGGTGCCGAGAGCCAGGGTGGTGAGAGCAGTCTTGAAAGCCATGGTGTCCGTCCTCCGTCGTGTTGCAACTACTGACGGGGCACCCTCCAGAACATTCACCGCCGGGCACCCGCCCCGTTCTCGCGGACCTTCGGCGCCTATGTAGGCCAAGCGCCAATCCCCTGGAAAAGCAGGGACTTACCGGGTGACGCGGGGTGCCACTTCCGCACAGGTGAGGCCCTCCTCCGGCGCGCAGTTGCGCCCCACGAGACAGCCTCCAGCGCCTTCATGGTCCACGCAGCGGATGGGCCGGCAGTCCGCGTCACCGACACACGCGCGACGACTCACCGTGCACGTGCCCTGGCTGCAGGCGTCCTGCACGCAGTCGGTGTCCTGCTGGCACGAGCAGAAGCCCTCCACGTCGCCCTCGGCGATGGAGCAACGTCCCGCGCACGCGCCCTCGGGCTGTCCGTCCTGCTTCACGCAGCGCCCGCCGCGTCCGCAGTGCGAGTCCTCGCGACACGGCAGCGAGGGCGACGGCGCGCACTCCGCATCCGAGCGACAGCGCGCACGACTGGCGACCACCACCACGTCCGAGCACTGGTAGCCCTGGGGACAGCCCTGTCCCTCCGAGCAATCCGCGCCGCAGAAGGCGCTCCCCGGGCTCGCCGTCTCGCGCAGACAGAAGTTCGCGCCGCGCCCGCAGACCTGGAGGCCACCCCCGTAGGTGCAGCTCGCGCAGTAGGGACGTCGCACCGGGTCGAAGTCACTGATGCACGTCCCCGCTTCCTCGCCCGCCGTCGTGCCGCAGGACTCACCGAAAGCGCAGTCACGCGTGTCCGCGCAGAAGCTCGCGTCGCAGACCCCCAGGGCACACGCGGCGCGCCCCTCTGGCGTGGTGGCGTCGCAGAGACACGGCGCATCGCCGCAGCGGCAGGCCGTGCCCGCGCAGTCTCCCGAGGACCGACAACCTTCCACGCACGTGGTCCTCGCGGTGTCACAGACCTGGCCCAGCGAACAATGCAGGTCCGTGGCGCAGCGTCCCCGCGTCAGGCAGGTGCCCGTGCTCGTGTCGCAGAAGAGCGAGTCCTCTCCACAGTCCGCGTTCGACTCGCAGCCCGCGCGGTCCTGGCAGAAGCCCGCTTCGTTGCACAGCTCTCCCGGCGCGCAGGCGCCATCCGTGCGGCACCGACAGGCGGCGGTCCGCGTGTCACACCGATACGCCTCCGACGGTGTGCCGCAGTCCGCGTCCACGCGACAGCTCGCGTCCTCCACGGGAGCATCACCGCGACAGGCGGCGAGGAGGAGGAGCAGCAGCGGCACGGCGAGCTGGGGCCAGCGGCGCATCACGGGTCGAAGACCTCCGAGCGCCCCAGGACGTACGCCGTCCAGGTCGCGGTGGACAGCGTGTCGTAGGTCCACTGCGAATTCTCGAAGCGAGGGACTCGCGCGAGGGAGAGCTCCGCACGGAGGCGTGCGCCTTCGGGAAGCTGGGCGCGCAGTGTTTGGAGCGCGGCCTCCGGGAGCGTCACCTGTGTCTGGCCTCCCGGAAGCACGGCGGTCCAGCGGATGCCTCCTGTCGTGCCGGGCGCGGACAGGGTGAGGAGCTGCACGTCCGGGGAGACTCCGGAGGACGATGGAGTCCAGGCCACCGCTCCCGCGAATCGGGCATCCCTCGCGGGCTCGGTGAAGAGAGGGAGCGCGAGTATCGGCGGGAGCGTCACGCCAGCCTCCAGGGCTCCCGGCTGACGGTGGTACAGCAGGCTTTGTGGATAGGCCGTGGTGCCTCGAAGCAGGTCGAGGAAGAGCAGGCTCGCTCCGTCCACTCGGGGAAGTTGAGGGAACGTGAGCAGCGGACCAGGCCCTTCGACGGAGGAGAAGAGCCGCGAGCCCGTGCCCCAGTTGTGCGGATGCGGCACCAGCCCCTCGGCGCCCAGGTCCAACCATGCGTAAACCTGATGCCGGGCTTCCTCGCCCGCGATGATGACGGGGCCCGCAACGGAGAGAGGCGCGGCGACGTCGAGATGCACGTCGAACACCACGTCCTGTCCCTCGGACACCCGCGTGCCCGACGCCGCGATGCCGCGACGCACACCGAGCAGGTACGGCTCGAAGTCGACCTCCTCCTTCAGCACGCCGAGCACCGCGTACACCGCGCGCAAGCCGGGCTGGGCCTGCACGAGAAACGCTCCGCCCTCTTCGCGAATCCGCCATGTCTCCGCGCGCCGGTCTGCTGGCCCCACGAACGGAGGACCCGACGCGGGGCTCGGCTGCGCCACGAAGACGCGGGCCTCCAACACCTCGCCGGGCTGGAGCGGCCTGGGCGGCTTGAAGCCTCGCACCCGGCCCGTGATTCGAGCACTCGCTGGCACGGGTGGATTGCCCGGGTTGCCTTCACTGCCGAGACGGCGCAGGTACACCGTCAGGTTCTCCGAGCGGATGCCCGCCACCGTCACCACGTCGTGGCCCGGCTTGAAGACGGTGGCCACCTGCGAGCCCACCATCCGAGAGTCCGACAGCGTGAGCTGACCGCGTGCGTCCGTCTCGCCCTGAAGGAGCGGTGTCGCGTCCGTGCCGAGGAGGACTTTCGCACCCACGACAGGCTGACCATAGGCCCCCGAGGACGTGTCGAGCACCGTGACGTTCAGCGTGCCCGTGAGCAGCGCTCCCGAGAGACCTCCCGGGCCTCGCGGGTCGAAGTACGTGAAGGACTCGGGGAGCGCCGAGCGCGCGGAGCCGTGGATGACTGCCACTTCCACGGGCCCCTGGCTTCGCGACGCGGGCGTTCGACACGTGAGGGTGTGGGTGTCCTCCACGTGCACGTCGCTCGCGGGCTCGCCGCCGAAGGTGACCTGGACGCCGTCGACGAAGCCGGCTCCCCTCACCGTCACTCGCGAGCCTCCCGCGATGGCACCGCGCGCGGGCTCCACCTGCGCGAGCACGAGCGCGGGCTCATAGGTGAAGGCGTTCGAGAGCAGGGCTTCATTCTCCGGGTCGCTCGCGGAGGAGACATGGAGCGCGTGCGCTCCCGCGCCACCTGGGGGTGTGGTGAAGCGGAGCTCCGTCGTGCCCTGCACTGTCGCCCCTAGAGCTTGGAGCGCGCCGACTCGCACCACGGCATCCGGAGGCAGTGCGTCTCCTTCGAGGTGGACCTGGGTTCCTCCGGCGGAGGACCCCGTTCCAGGTGTCACTCGCGTGAGCGCGAGCCGATAGGTGTAGCCCCCTGGGAGGTGACTGCGCAGCGACAACAGGCTGACCGTCACGGGGACCGTGCGCGGAAGTGCGCCTCGCGGGGGAACACGGACCGTGAGCGTGAACGGGGTCGCCGCGACAATCTGGGCGGGTGTTTCATCGAAGGTGACCGAGAGGTTCGGAGCGTCGAACGCCCGTCCCGTCAGCGTCACCGTTCCGTCCTCGCGCGTCCCCACGTGAGGAAAGACTCCCAACACACCGAACAGGATGCCCTGTGGATTGTCCACGTAGGTGAACCCCTGGCGCACCGTCCAGGAGCCGCGTTGGGTGACGATGCGCACGGGGACTGCTTCCGTGTCCATGTGCCGCGGCGAAGTCACCACGAGGCGCGTGGGAGATTCCACGCGGAAGGAGGGAACAGGCGTCTCTCCGAAGAAGACCTCCGTCGTGCCCTCGAAGCCCTGCCCCGTGAAGACGACGGACGTGCCCCCAAACATTGTTCCCGTCAGCGGCTCGATGTTGGTGACGCGGGTGTCCTCGACATAGCGGTACGCGCGTCGCAGCACGTCTCCCACGCCATGGCCCTGCACCCGCACGTCGACGAGGCCGACCATGGAGCTCCGAGGAGCGACGACTCTCAACTCCGAGGAGGAGACACGCGTGACGGAGGGACTCTGCGTATCGCCGAAGAGAACCTGGAGCCCCGGGCCGGAGGGGAAGCCCGCGCCCATCAGCGTCACGGTGTCGCCGCCCGACTGTGCGCCTTCCGCTGGTGAGACAGCACGGAAGTCAAAGACGTCGAAGTACGTGAAGCACGCCGCGCAGACCGTCGTCCCGTTCGGGTTCTTCACCGAGAGGTCCGCCGTGCCTTCGACACCCGGAGGCGTGCGCAGGTCGAGCGTGGTGTCGTCGATGAGCTGGAAGTCGCGAACCGCGCGCGTGCCGACCCGCACTTCCGTGCGCAGCGCGGCTTCCGAGGGCGTCGTGGCCACTCCGTCCACGAAGCCACGGCCCTTCAACGTCACCCAGGTACCGCCGCCACTCTCGCCTCTCGTGGGAAGTGCCGAGTGAATGATGGGCGCGGCCGAGATGCCAGCGTCGGTCCGCGTCCCCCCATCCGTGCTGCCTGCGTCCTCCACACCCGCATCACGTGCACCCGCGTCAGGCGGGTCACCGGGTGGTCGGGACGAGGCTCCGCAGGCCGTAAGACCCAGAACCCACAGACACAGGCCCAGCACGAGCCCACGCCGAGGGTGCTCCAGGTGATTCACGCCGTCAGGCCAGGAGGAAACCCTCATGGGAGCCACTCCACCTGGAGCGTGTAGCCATTCGTCGTGCGCGCGTCGTCTCCCACGACTCTCACGGTGAGCCGCTGGCCCGCCACCGCCGACGCCGGCAGCGACACCGTGGCTCCTTCCGCGTCGTGCGAGCAGCCCAGCTCCGCGCCTCCGCTCTCGCCCAACAGACACAGGCGCAGCAATCCGCGCTCCGCTGCATAACCCGACAACGACACCTTCACGCCCTGGGCCGAAGGCACCGTGAACCGAACGTGGTCCTGCTCTCCCGGGCAGAGCATCCCCTCCAAGGACAGCGCCTCCGGCAATGTCGTGGCCGTGTCCACGGTGTCATTGGGCTCGTGGACATCGTCATCACAGGGGGTACCTCTCGCGAGGAAGAACCCCACGTCGTAGGCGCGTGGCAGCGCGTCGCGCGAGGCGATGCGCACGGTATAGACGCCTCGCTCCGCCGCGACGTGCGACATGCGGAGACGCCCCGTCGCGAGCACCCGTCCCCGCGCGTCCTGGAGAGCCGTGGAGAACACCGGCTCCGCGAACACCTCCGCTTCCACATTCACGCCGAGCTGGTCCCCTCGCTCCAAGGCGAGCGAGTAGTGGTCCGCGTCGCCCGGGCACAACGTCAGCTTCACGTAGCGACTCGCGCTCACGGGGAACGCGGTGGATACCGCGTCGTTGGGCTCCAGCGCATCCGGCTGGCACGCCCTGGGGCCGCAGGTCCCAGTCCCGAGGTCACAGCGCTGGTCCACCGCGCAGTCATCATCCGAGCCACATGGCGGCGGCCTGGGCAGACACGCTCCGCTCGCCAGATGGCACACCCGAGGCACCTCACAGTCCCGGTCCGAGTAGCAACGCGGCGTCGATGAGCACCGTCCCGCGGCGTCGCACAAGAAGCCCACCGCGCAGTCCGTGTCCTCGTCACACTGGACGCAGAGGCCGTTCGCGCAGTGTTCACCCGCTCCGCATGAAGTGGTGTCGATGCAGCGGGCCACGCACGCGTGCAGGCCCGGATTGCAGCGCTCGTCGGCACCACAGTCCGCGTCCTCGACACACCCCAGGTCCTCCTCGCAGACGAGCGTGGACCCATTGCACCGCTGCCCGGTGGGACACTCCTCTCGCGCTCCCGATGGACATAGCACCACCTCCGTCCTCGCGAGGCAGAGTCCCTGCTTGCACCACTGCCCGAGCGCACATTCCGCGTTCGTCGAGCAGTCCGTCCCCCAGCCGTCACGAAGGACACAGGCGCTCACCTCGGCGTCACAGCGTTCCTTGAGCCGACACTGACCGCTCGACACACAGGCGTCGCAGACACCCGCGAGCGTGCAGACCTGTCCTCCCTCGCAGTCCTCGCGCCTCGCACAGGACGTGGGGCTCGGTCCGGCATCCGGGACAGGTGGCACCATCTCCTTGGAGCAGGCCAGCACGCAGCACATCATCGCGAGGAGCCACCACCGCATCGTCACGGCACCTCCGTGACCACGCCCGAGGGCCACTGCACGTCCGCCACCGTCCACACCTCTCCCTGACTCGACAGGGTGCGACGGAACTCGCCTTTCAGCACGCCCCGGTCATACACGCGCACCGTCGCCTCGCTGCGCGGATCCACCGCCCCATTCGCGCGCGCGAGCACCACCGCCACACGGTACGTCCCCGCCACCGGGCTCTCGTAGCCGAACACCTCCGGGCCGTAGCCCGTCAGCCGGTCCCTCAACAGCTCCGGGTCTTCCGCAGGGCCGGGCGCACCCCAGTCCGGACGCGGATTCGCGTAGTGACAGTCGTCCACGGACCCTGGCACCGCATCCACGCCCCGTGACACATGCAGGTCCAGGTCCGTCTCCACGTGGTTCCACGACACGTCCACCAACAACCGCTGCGCGGGCACCGCGACGAAACGCGCGCTCGCGGGACGCGGACTTCGTGCCCCCGCGGCATCCGTCACCGCCAGCTCCACCTCGTACGCTCCCGGCACCACCGGGTCCAACCGCAGCACCGTGCGCGCCGCACCCGGCTCCACCACCTGGGCTCGCGCGCCGACCGGTCGCTCCTTCAGCACCCACTCGTACGCGAGCGGCCCATCCCCATCCGGGTCCATCGAAGCCGCGCCATCCAACACCACCTCCGCACCCGGGACACTGTCTCCCAAAGGGCTCACCACCGGCACCGGCCCCAGGTTCACCCCTCCGTGCAGCGACACGCGTGCTTCTCGCTGGTCCGGGTCCGTGGTCCGCAGCAGGAGCGCTCCGCTCATCGCTTCCGCCGCCGCTCCCTGGGGCACCGCGTAGCGCACCGACAGCTCCACCTCGGTCGACACCTCCAGCACCGCCGGAGTCTTCGTGGAGCCCACAAGCTGGAAGACAGACGCTCCAGCAAGCGTGAGCGACTCCAGCACCAGCGGCGCGTTGCCCCGGGCGCTCACTTTGAATGAGCGCACCACGGCATCACCCTCCGCGACGCGTCCGAAGTCGAGCCGCTCCGTCTCCAGCTCCAACAGCGCCGCCGTGCGCCCCTCACCTCGCAGAAGCACCTCGCGAGAGGGACGACTCGGGTCATCCGTGTGCAGCTCCAGGGTCGCCGTGTACGGGGATTCGCGCGGCGGGATGAAGGCCAGCACCAGGGGAGCCTCCGCCTGCGAGGGAACCTCCTCCGGCGCGGAGACGACTCGGAACGGGCTGTCCGCCTCTCGCACCGAGACCCCCACCACGCGCAGCGGCGCACGCCCCGCGTTCACCAGGGACAGGGACATCGCGCGCTCGTTCAACGCGGGCACCGCTCCGAAGTCGAGCGTCGACTCGGGCGCCACCCAGCGCGGCACCACCGACAGCGAGGGCGCGTCCTTCCCACAGCCTCCCGCCAGCAAGCAGCCCACCACGAGCCACCACCTTCCGCGAGCCGCCCCCTTCCTCACGACGCGTCCTCCTCCACGTACTCCAGCTCCACTCGCGACCCGAGCCCCGGCACCGAGTCCCCCGCGAAGAAAACAGTCCTTCGCTCGGGCTGGTACACCCACCCGTCCACGGCTCCACCCCTGGGCGTGCAAACAGCCTCCAGTACCTCCACTGACTGCCCCACGCAGCCCTCGCGGTCCACCGAGGCACAGGCGCTCAGCGCATCCTCCGTGGCCCCACAGGGATACCGCACACGGACCCGCAGCGAGTCCGCGCGAGGGACTCGCTCCAACGCGAACGTTCGCCGCAAGCCCACCGCGCTCGTCGCCAGCGCGCGCAGTCCTCGCGCGAAGTCCTCGTCACAAATGCTCCCCAGCTCCCCGCCCATCAGCGTCACCAGCTCCGCGTAGCGGCTCCCTGGCTCCGCGCCACAGCCATTCGCGGGCACGTCGCCGATGATGGCCGAGGCCACCACCGTCCCGTCATTCCCCAGCCCCTTCACCTGCTCGAACGCGCGCCAGTACATGCGCACGTCATGCGGCGAGCGGTCGTCCTCATCCGTCACGAAGGCCAGGTAGAGCCACGCCTCCGGACGCAGGAAGTCCACGGCGTGCTCCGTCGCGCAGCCCTCGCGACAAGCCTGTGTGGAGCAACGCGACACACACGCCGCGCGAGCCTCCAGCACCGGCGCGTTCTCTCGGGAGACCTGCTCCAGCACCAGGTTCGCCGCCTCCAGGCCCGCCTCGTAGGCGCTGCCCTGGATGCCCACTCGCACGCTGTTCGCGAAGGCCTGTTCCAGCTCCGGCGTGTCCGGGCTCAGGATGCGCGGCGTCCCCACCAGCGCTCCCGGCCGCGTGAAGATATCCGTCGTCGCCACGCCCATCCGGTAGTCGACGCGCCCCTCTCGAAACAGCGAGATGAACGCCTGGAAGTTGCGCGCGAGCGACTCCTGCCGGGGCGCCATGGACGCCGAATCGTCCACCACCCACAGCACATCCACCGCCGGGGCCGAGCGCTGCGCATACGTGTCGACGTGAAAGCCCTCGGGAAGCGAGGGCACGAGCCGCTCGTCTCGACAGGCGACGGAGTGGAGCGCCAGGAAGGCGACGACGGCTGCACGGCGCATGAGCAGGGAGCCTAGCAGGCCATGCCAGGGAGCGTTCATGGCACACAGAGGCAGAGAGAAGCAGTCCTCGCGAGCCACCGGGTGCGGTACACCCGGTGGCACCATGTTCCACCGCCAAGGGCCCACCCTCCTCGAGCTGGCCGAGCAGGCCATGACCTCCGTCGAACACGGCTACGACCTGCTGGCCCCCAAGTTCGACTACACGCCCTTCCGCACGTCCGACCCGGTGGTCCAGGCCGCCATCGACGCCCTGGGCCCGGCCGGCTCCGTCGACACCGCCCTGGACGTGTGCTGCGGCACCGGCGCCGCCATGCGCTTGTTGCGGCCCCTCGCGCGGGCGCGCGTCGTCGGCATCGACTTGAGCCAGGGCATGCTCGAGGAAGCGGACCGTCGCCTCTCCGGCGCACCCGGCACCGCCGCCTTCCAGTTCGTCCGGGGTGACGCGCTGGCGATGACCTTCGACGCGGAGTTCGACGTCGTCACCTGCTTCGGCGCCTTCGGCCACATCCTCGAAGAGGACGAGTCACGGCTGGTGCAAGGCATCCATCGCGCACTGCGTCCTGGAGGCCGGTTCCTCTTCGTCACCGGCCATCCGCCGTCACGGCTGCGTCCCGGCTACTGGGTGGCCAAGGGCTTCAATGCCGCCATGCGCGTGCGCAACGCGCTCTGGAAGCCGCCCTTCGTCATGTACTACCTGACGTTCCTGGTGCCTCGCGCGCGGGCCCTGCTGGAGGCCCAGGGGTTCACCGTCGAGGTTCGCGACGGCATCCTCCCCGAGCCCTTCACACCGCTGGCCACCGTCATCGCGACGAAGCGCTGACTACTTCGTGTCCGCCGCCTTCGCCGCGCCCTTCTCCAGGGCCTGGAACACCGTCTCCAGCCACACGTCCGTCTTGATGTAGCCCGTGCCGAAGGACTTGAGGTGCTCGGGCAGGCTCTCCGCCTTCACCTGCTCCAGCGTCTTGCCGGCGTCCTTCTTCGTGCGCACCAGGGCCACCGACTCGCGCAGCGCCGCCACGAAGCGCTCCAGGCCCGCCTTGTCCGTCAGCGGCCCGTGGCCCGGAATGATCTTCACATCCGCCGGGAGCGTCTGGAGCAGCTTCTCCACGTTGCGCATGTACCCATCCACCGAGCCGCCGCTGTTCACATCGATGAACGGGAAGGCGTCCACGAAGAACTGGTCGCCGGTGTGCACCACGTTGGAGCCCGTGAAGTGCACCAGCGTGTCGCCATCCGTGTGGCCCGCCGGCAGGTGCGTCAGGCGAATCTCCTCGCCGTTGAAGTACAGCGACATGCCCGTGTCGTAGGTGATGACCGGCAGCGCTTCCTTCTTCGCCGGAGGGACGACTCCGCGGGCCCCCCTGTCCTGCCCGACCACCAGCCGCGTGCGCACCTCGCGATGCGCCACGATGCGACCCTCGCGGCCGAAGACGGCGTTGCCGCCCGTGTGGTCGCCGTGCCAGTGCGTGTTCAGCACGTAGGCGATCTTCGCCTTGCTCAGCTTGTCCAAGGCCTTGTGAAGCTTGGGCGCCAGGGGCTCGAACTGGTCATCGACGATGAGCAATCCATCCGGCCCCACCGAGACGCCGATGTTGCCGCCCGCGCCGACGAGCATGTGCACGTTGCCCGCGACGGGGCTGCTCGTCACCGGCACCTTCTCCAATTCCTTGGACTGCGCCAGGGCCAGCGAGGGAACCGCGACCAGGACCGCCAGGAGGCTTCGCATGTCGGGGACTCACACAGACAGGGGTGTCGAAAACGGGGCCGCAGCATAGTCCACGGCGACCACCGTGTATTCCACCGCGCCCCGAGGCCGCTCCACCTGCACGGACTCCCCTACTTCCTTCCCCAACAGCGCCCGGGCCAGCGGAGACTCCACGCTGAGCCGTCCCGCCTTCACGTCCGCTTCATCCAAGCCGACGATGCGGTAGCGCACCCGCTCGCCTCCCTCGTCCTCCAGCTCCACCCACGCGCCGAAGAAGACGCGGCCCACCTGCGCCGGGTCCGGCTCCACCACCCGCACCTCCTCCAGCGTCGCCACGAGGTGCCGCGCCCGCCGCTCTCGCTCCTGACGCCGCACGCCCGCCTCCAGCGGCGTCAGCCCTTGCGCGCCGGAGTCGGGCCCCTGCGCGGACGCCAGCTCCTCCTGCAGCGCGCGGTAGCCCTCTGGAGTGATGTAGCGCTTGTCTCCCGAAGCGGACCTCGGGCGCGGCGGTACCAGCGCCTCGTCCCCACCTGAGTCTTCCTTCGTGAACGCCTTCGACATTCCCGCCTCCACGACGCGAGGTACTTCGAGGCCCCGAGTTCAAGGTACGCCGCTTCCCCCATCCCTCAAGGGGTGCACGCATGGCAGGGCAGGCAAGGCTGACTGGCAAGCAGGGCCAGGTACTGGCGGGCTCTCCGCGTGAAGCCCCTGCCTCGGGAACGAAGGGCGCGGTGACGGGTGCACGCACGCGTGGACGCGCTGGAGCAGAAGCTGAAGGCCGCTCACGTGCCCGCCGAGCTTCACCGCTACGACGCCAGCCACGCGTTCTTCAACAACACGCGGCCGGAGGTCCACTCGCCCGAACATGCGCGCCTGGCGTGGCGGCGCACCGTGGACTTCCTCCACGCGAAGCTCGGCTGAGCCTCACGCGGAGGAGTCGACACGCGCGGCTCAGGTGCCGGGCGTCGGCGTCGGCGCAGGCGTCGCGGCAGGCTGCTGCACGGGGCTCGGCGCGGCCTCCGGGGTGGTGGCGGCGGGCGCGTCGGAGGCCGGGGTCTCCGTCGCGGGAGCGGGCTCCGGAGCGGCGGGCGCCTGGGGCGCGGTCTCCACCGGAGCGGCGGGCGCCTCACCCGAGGGCGCCAGCTGCAGGCGGTACGTCTTCACGCCCTTGGGCAGCACCACCTCCACCAGCGGGTTCTCCTTCAGCAGCGCCTCGTTCGCCTCCAGCTTCACCAGACCATCCGCGTCGCTGACGGCGTTCAGGCGCGTGCGGAGCTCGCCCGCGCGGACCCGGGCTCCCTCCACGGGCTTTCCGTCGCCGTCCACCACGCGCAGCACCACCATCTGCCCGGGGGTGATGCCGGCGGCGCTCGGCGGAGCCACCAGCTCCTTGTAGGTCGGCCGCAGGGCACAGGCGGTCAGCAGCGAGGTGGAGGTCAGGACGACGGTCAGCAGGGCTCGGCGGAGGCTCATGGGAATTCCGTACGGACGTGAGGGGACTAACGGGCGCGGCAGCATAGCCGCAGACGGCGAGCCGCCAAGCCCCACGGCGCCCGCCCTCTTGGGGAGCCCTGCCTGTTTTCCCTGGCTTGCCCCGAGGGAGCACCAGGGGTTCGCAGGGCAGCCCGCTCTCCGGTGGAGGCAGCGGCCCTTCCACATGTCCGTCGCCGCCCCCACACCTTGAGGGACGGCGGAGGTGCCGCGCCCGCCCCTGGGAGGCTCGAAAGCCATGGTCGAATTGACTCGCTCCGATAGAACCACCACCCCGCCCCCCTATGCGCGGGATGTGCACCGCGAGCTCAGCTACTCCGAGCTCCCCGCGGGCATCGGCATGAAGAACGAAGACTTCTACTTCAAGCACAACCGGTTCCTCGTCAGCGTGGCGACGATGCTCGTCACCGGCTTCGTCGTCTTCTTCGTGCCGCTCTTCAATGGCCTGATTGCCGGCGCGTTCGGCGGGTTCCACGCGCGGACGATGAAGCGCGCGCTCGGCGCGGCCCTCGTCACCTCCATCGCGCTGCCGGCGTTCATCGGGCTCTTCTCCTTCCTCGCCGGCCCCCACCAGCTGCGCATCTTCGGCGGGCTGGGGTTCTGGGGTTGGACGGCCCTCTTCGTCATCGGCACGTTCATCGGCGCCGCCACGGGCCCCTACTCCAGCCAACTGCTGACGGAGGACTTCAGCGCAACTCCAGACCCAGTGCCAGCCGACGGTCCAGCGTACCGGACCACCACGACGACGGAGACCGTGACTCGCGAAGTGCGCGTGGAGCGAGTGAGCCCTCCCAGCGAGCCTGTGCGCGAGGAGTGAGCAACACACCGAAGGGCCCCGCGCGGCCCAGGAACCACTCCACCTGGAGCCAGGCGCCCGCCTCGTGCGTGAGGCGGGCATCGCCCATGCGCCACGTGGGAGCATAGGCCGCCTCCAGTCGCACCGCGTTGGCGCCGGAGCCCGGCAGGCCCGTGCGGTGCGTCAGTGACAGTCGGGGCCCCGCCGCCGGTGTCAGGGCCTGCTCGCTCCAGTGCATCCGCGCGAGCCCTCCCACGCCCACCGCCGTGAAGCGCGAGAAGCGCGCCCCCGCGTCCAGCACCACCAGCGCCTCCGCCTGCACGGTGGCCCGGTAGGGCATGGCCCGGGCCGTGTCCGAGGCCACGCGCGCCTCCGCGCCCCACCCGAGCGAGTCCCACGCGGACTGACGGAACTGGGGCAAATCCCGCTGCAAGGTGCGGTAGCCCACCAACGTCATGTCCGTGGACACCACGCGCGGAGGACCCCAGCGCGGCTCCAGCGAGAGCTCACCGTCCAGGACGCGCAGCTCGCTGCTCGACTGGAAGCCATGCAGGCGCGAGTCACCCAGGGCCTCCGCCATTCCCGCGGTGCGCACGCTCACCACGGGCCGCGCCGCGCCCACGTCCGGGAAGTCCATGCCCACGCTCACCACCGTGCGCGCCGCGCCCGACTCGCGCAGCGCCGTGGCCGCCCAGCGCGTCTCGGCCTCCACCTTGCGACGACGGTCCGCGCCCAGGAAGGCCACCGCGTCGACGTCCGCGAACACACCGTCATTCAGCTCGCCCTGGGCCTCGGTGGCGCGGATGAAAGCGGCCTCGGTGCGCTCGGCGCGGACCAGGACCTTCAGCTCCTTCGGCGTCGGCGGACGGCGCGGCGCCCTGGCCAGCGCCTCCTGGAACAACGCCGTTCGGTCCAGCACGGCGAGCTTCCGCTGGAGCGCGTCTTCTCGCTCGAAGACCCGCTGACGCTCTCGGATTCCCGCCTCCGAGGAGCCCTTCAAGGGCGTGTTCACCGCGAGCAACCGCTGGCGTTCGATGCGCAGCCGCTCTCCCTCCAACCGGTCCAACGCCGCGCGCTCCACCCGCACCGCATGGGCGACGTAGGCGTGCAGCGTCTCGCGCACGGAGGCCCGGACCTGGGGCGAGGCGGAGTCGAGCACCGCGTGCACCGTCTCCGGCAACGCTCCGTAGGCCTCGCGTCTCGTGTCGGGCTCGGGGGACTGGAGGCGCGCGTGCAGGTGGAGCAGTCGCGACAATGGGGCGGCGTCGACCTGGCCCGTGAGGGCTTCGAGGGTCTCTCTCCGAAGGGCGTCCGCGCGGACGGCGCGGTCTCCGGTGGACTCGAAGGCATCGGGGATGAGCTCCAGCAGGGGACCCGCGGCGCCCTCCTTGCCCAGCACCTCCAGCTTCGCCATTGCGTCCAGCGTCGCGGTGGGCAGGACCCACATCACTCCGGGGGGGCGCACCTGTCGGCCGTGCTCCAGGACTCCATTGAGGAGGAAGAGGAGCGCGCTCGCGCAGTTGTCGGTGAAGAAGTAGTAGCCCATGTACCCGCGTCGCTCGAGCTCCCAGATGCGCTCCAGCATCCGCTCCTCCTCGCCGCGAGTCAGGCGCAGCCGGAAGCGGCGGATGGTGCGTTGCTCCAGCTCCAGCGACTCGTGCGTGAGGTCGCCCATCGTCCCGGTGAGGAAGACGGTGTCGTAGCTGCCCGTCATCCCCTTCACCACGTAGCCCAGGCCCCTGGGCTCCATTCCCGTGAGCGCCACGAGTTGTACGACGCGCTCGAAGGAGGGGCCTCGCACCTGAGCACCCTCGCTCCAGACCGGGCGCAGGAGCAGGTGGCCGAAGAGGGACTCGGGCTGGCGTCCCGTGGCGGCCACCAGGAGGACCTCCACGTGGGACAGGAGGTCGAGCTCCGCCCAGGCGTCGAAGGCGGGGCAGGCTCCGCGCGAGTCCAGCGCGCCAAGGCCGGTGGCCTCCACCGCCTCCGCCAGGGCTCGCGACTTGGAGAACTCCTGACAGCGCACCTGCTCGTCCACGGAGAGCGCGTCGTCGCGCAGGGACTCCACGGGGAGGAAGAACTCCTCGGCGAAGGTCACCAGGTCCAGCGAGGCGCTGCCCTGGCCCCGCGCGCGACTGAAGGCCCCGGCGTAGTGCAGGCGCGCTTCCTCCTTCCAGACCAACGGTCGCTCGAAGGGCCTCATCCAGCCCGACAGGCGACGCCAGCTCTCGGACTGGCTCCACTGCCAGGCGTCGTCCCAGCGCTGCACCACCGCGTGCACCACGGCGCGGCGGCGCCACAACTGCTCCGACTCCTCGTCCGTCAGGCGCGCCAGGCGCAGCGTCGCGCGGCGCTCCGAGGACGGTGCGTACCGGTAGAGGTGGAAGCGGGTGCGCCCCTCGGACCAGTCCGGACGCGCGGCGGTGCCATCACCCAGCCCCAGGGGCTCGGGCTCCGGGTGGAGGACGAACTCGAGCGGCCCCCCGGGAAAGCGGCGCATCGCGGGCGGCAAGGCGCCCAGGCCCGCCTCCACCTCACGCACCAGGGCCTCGTCGTCCGCGGCGGCGCCTCGCAGCAGCACTCCGACCCGCTCCAGGGCGTGCACGCGTTCCTTCAAGGAGCGAGAGGCACCCGTCTCACCGTGCGCGGGAGCCTCGATCTGCATCGTCGCCTGCGCGCCTTCACTTGATGCGGGTGCGACCTCTGGCTTCAGGCCTTGCGATGCGGCCTCGGTGTGCATCGGGGCCCGCGCGTCTTCTCGCGGCAACCTCCCGGCCTCTGTCGCGGCTCCTTGCGATGCGGCCTCGGTGCGCATCGGGGCCCGCGCGTCCTCTCGCGGCAACCTCCCGGCCTCTGTCGCGGCTCCTTGCGATGCGGCCTCGGTGTGCATCGGGGCCCGCGCGTCCTCTCGCGGCCCTCCCTTGGCTCCTTGCGCCGCAGCCTCGGCGCACATCAGCGCGTGCGCGTTGTATCGCGGCACCGCCGCGACCTGGAGCGCCGTACCTCCCCGAGGAACTTCATGCGCCCCGTTTCGCGGCGCTCCCATCCCGACAGGTTCCGCCCACGCGGGCAGCGTGAACGCGAGACTCAGCAGCCACGCCGCCCGGCGACTCACTCCATCACCCCCGCCGTCACCTCCTCGTCACCATGTGCCGCGAGGAAGGCACGTCGGTCCTCGTCGAGCCTCGGGTCCGTGCGCGCCAGCTCCCCCACCCTCGCCAACCAGGCCAGCGCCCTGTCTGGCGTCAGGGTGCGCGTGTCCGCCATCGCCAGCAGCTCCTGCCGGTTCGCACGCAAGAGTCGCCCGAAGGTCCCCAGGTTCTCCCGACGGATGCTCGCCGCCGACGCCAGGTCCTCCACCGTGGGGCCCGCCCCCAAGGCCAGGTCCTCCCGAAGCTGGTGCGTCCGCGAGCGCAAGTACACCTGCGCCGCGCGCCCCACCTCCTCCGGCGGAGGCGGAGCCTGACGCCGCCGCTCGGCCGCCGCCACGACGCGCCAGATGACCACCCCCAGCCCGATCACCGTGGCCGCCACCGTCGTCGCCGACACCACGCGCCCGTCGTTGTTCTCGCTGTTGCTCGTCTCCGAGCGCGAGTCCTTCCCCTCCCCTCCATTCTCCGACTCGCTGGTCCCCGTGTCGCTCTTGCTGGAGCGCGACTCGCTGGAGCCCCCCTCTTCGGAGCTGTGGTTCGAATCTTCGCTGGAGCCCGCCTCCGACTTGCTGGAGTCCCCCGACCCCTTCGACGAATCCCCAGATCCGTTCGACGAGTCCCCGGACCCGTCCGACGAGCCATCCGAACCCGAACCATCCGAACCCGAGCCAGAGCCTGAACCATCGGAAGACCCCTCCGACGCGCTCATCCCTCCGCTCCCCATGGCCCCCGGCGTCCGACATCCCGTCACACCCAGCAGCACGGCCATTCCCAACGCAAGTTTCCCGGTGTGCTTCAAAGTCATCTCAGACACCCCTGAATGAGCACTCGTTCGTCACGAGCGCATGGACAGACACCGCGCAATGACACGGTAGGAATTCATTTGTCATGAATCTTATAGCCAGCGACGTGCCGGCCGCGAACGGGCGTTGTTTCGCGGCCTTGCGGACGACGCCACGCGTCAAAGCGCGAAGCGGACGCGCCAGGGGTGCGTCGCGGGCTTCGCGCCAATGTGAGGAAAATCGCGGGGTTCAAGGGCGGCGCGCCGGGTATCGACTGTCGATCCCCGGCGCGCGCTCACATGAAACCTACCGCGAAAGGCCCTCCCCCCCGGTGGGCCTGCACTTCATTGTCGCGCTGTGCGCACTGCGAAATCCATGCGGGGAAGCCCTGATGTCGACTTCCACCCGGACACCCCAGACTCCAGGGCATGTCGCCGATAAATGCTAAACAACTCACAACTTCGGCGTCCTGGTAGGATAGTGGAAGCCACTCATTGCCAGCTTATACTCAGGATATCGTGATTCGTTTGAATTCCGAGGAACAGCGTATCCTGGCGGACCTGGAAGCCCTGCTCGCAGAAGCGGAGCCGAGCTCGGAGTCCCTCCCCACGGTCCTGGGTGCATTGCGCGACACGCTCAAGGCGGAGCGCGCGGTGGCCTATGGCGTGGACGTGGGGCCTGACCGCTTCCATGTCAGTTATTCCTTCAGCTCGGGCTTTCCCCAACAGCCCGAGGTGGTCTTCGACGCACTGGAGACCTTCCTGTCGGACCGGGAGAGCCTTTGGGGCTGGTATGATCCGGCGCGCCCCGCACCGGCCCAGCGCAACCGGGCGCTGCACTTCCGCTCGCTGCAGGAGTCGGAGGCGCGGCAGATGCCCTTGCATGACCAGCCCGCATATGAGGTGGCGCGGCGTCTGGGATTGAACGAGGCGGAGCTGGACGCCCAGAGAGACCGCGTCAACACCCGCTCCGGCGCGGTGTACCGGCAGTTGGGCATGGAGCGCATGGCCTTCCTGCGCACCCTGGTCTGCGAGGGGCCGTCGCTCCTGGGGTGGCTGGGGTTGGCGCGCGAGGAGCCCTTCACGGAGCGCGAGCAGCGGGTGCTCCAGGCGCTGACGCCAGCCCTGCAGCGGCGGCTGAACATGGAGACGCGGCTGCGCGAGTCCGGGCTGATGTCCACCGCGCTGGAAGTGGCGATGGAGGCGCTCGGGCGCGCCGCCTGGGTGGTCAGCGGCAGTGGCCGGGTGGTGCACGCCAACAGCGCGGGCCGGGTGTGGCTGGAGCGCGGCGAGCCGGAGCTGATGGAGCAACTTCGCCGGGGCGCCCAGGGCATTCCCTGTTCGGGCCCGCTGACGCTCACGCCGCTGCGCACCACGGGCGTTCCCCCGCACTATCTGGCCATCGACACGGGCACCGCCTCCAGCGCCGCCGCGCGCGTGCAGGCCCATGCCGCGCGCTGGTCGCTCACGGCGCGCGAGTCGGAGGTCCTCACGCACATCGTCCAGGGCGAGACGAACAAGTCCATCGCCGGCAGGCTGGGCTGCGCGGAGCGCACCGTGGAGGTCCACGTCACGCACCTGCTGGCCAAGGCGCACGTGGAGAGCCGCTCGGCCCTCATTGCCCGCTTCTTCCAGACGTCCTGACCCTAGAATGGGGGAGTGAACGACTCCCCAGACGCCCGCATCCAGGCCGCCCACGCTCGCGCCCGAGAGGCGGTGGAGGCAGGTCCCCGCTCCGCGCCCGCGGACGGTGTCCCCCGCGGGCGGCGGCTCGCGCTGGGTGACCCGCAGGCGGACTTCGACAAGGTCCTCGCCATCCTCGACCACCACGGGCTCCTGGGCACCGACGGCTGGCTGAAGCCCGACGTGCAGCTCGTCTCGGTGGGAGACCACTTCGACTGGGGCCGCCCCGAGGAGCGCGTGCACGCGGCGAACAGCGCGCTGGCGCTGGTGGCGTGGCTGGCCGCGCATCCCTCCGACCAGGTCATCCTGATTCTGGGCAACCACGACCTGGGCCGCGTGGGAGAGCTGGCCGACTTCGACGACGCCCGCTTCACCACCGCCCAGGCGGAAGCGGACCGCGTCTACCAGAAGGGGCAGACGGACGAGGCCGGGGAGCGCGCCTTCCTGGAGCGCTGGCCTGGTGTCCCCACGGCGGAGCTGGTGGCCCGCGACTTCGGCAACTTCCTGCGGGCCCAGCGGGCCTGGGTGGAGCACCTGCTGCGCGTCCGCCGCTTTCGCACCGCGCACGCCGCGGGCCCCGGGTTGCTGGTGCTGCACGCGGGCGTCACGCACGAGGACCTGGACGTGACGGGCCTGCCTCGCGAGCGCCGCGCGGATGCGGACGCCGTCGCCCACGCGCTCAACGCGAAGATGGACGCGGCGGTGGAGGCATGGACGCATGGGCGCCTCGAAGTGCCCGGACTGCACCAACCGGGCGACGCCGCGCGAGGCGAGGGCACGGGCATCTTCTACCAGCGCCCCAGCACGAAGCCGGAGGACGCCGAGCGCACGCGCCAGACGCCGCGCCGACGCTTCGACCCCCGGCGGCTTCCTCCAGGGCTCACGCAGGTGGTGGGGCACACCCGCGACAAGCGCATCCGCGAGCTGATGGGCATCACCTCGGGCACGGCGCTCGACGGCGTGGTGCGCCACCTGGTGACGGACGGCGCGCGGGTGGACTGCGCGCACGGAGCCCCGCCGGCCACGGGCGCGGCGGAGGCGGTGCTCGTCTTCGTCGACGGAGGGATGAGCCACTGTCCCGTCGAGGCGTATGAGCTGTTCGACCTGGAGCAGCGCGCCGCCGTGCGAGCGACGACGCGCTGAACCCGAGGCTGCTTCGACCTGCTGGAGCTGCGCGTCGCCGTGCGAGCGACGACGTACTGAATCCGAGGGTGTTTCGACCTGCTGGAGCTGCGCGTCGCCGTGCGAGCGACGACGCACTGAACCCGAGGCTGCTTCGACCTGCCGGAGCAGCACGCCGTGCGAGCGACGGCGCGCTGACCCGACGCTACCTCGGCGCGGGCTGCGCCTCCGCCTGGAGCCCGGCGAGCTTCTTCTCCAGGCCCTTCATCATGCGCGGCGATACCTGCGAGGCCGGCAGCGTCTTGGCGTAGGCGACGGCATCCTCCACCGTCTTCGTGGCGCCGACGACGTCCTTGCGCGCGACGTGGATGTCGACGCGGTTGGACAGCACGTTGATGCGGCGGGAGCCCTTCACGCGCTCCAGCGCGCGGTCATTCGCCGCGAGCGCATCATCCAGGCGTCCCAGCAGCCGGTACAATGTGGCCAGGCGCACGGGCGGGTTGTAGTCCTGGGGCAACTCCTTCTCGCTCTGCTCCAGCGCCGCCACGGCGCGCTCGGGCGTGCCCAGCTTCATCGCCGCCGCCATGCGGTGCGAGTCGAAGACGGTGCGCGCCTCGGGATTGGGCGCCTTGGCGGCCTCTGCCTCCAGGAACGCCAGCCACTCCCCGGCGAGAGCCTTCATGCCGGCCTCGTCCTTCTCCATCTCCCGCGCGCCCACCCGCATCTCGTAGAGGCCGGAGCGGTCATCCCCCGACATCTCGATGGCGGGAGGCCCCATGGCATCGATGACCTTGGCCTCCAGGGCCGCCCGCAGCTCCTTGCTCGCGGCCTGGTCCGGAATCGACAGCGCGCACATCAGCCCCATCATCGAGGCATTCGCCCACGACAACGAGCGCGGCGTGGTCGGCAGCAGCTCCAGCGCCTTCTTCGCGCACGGCTCCACCTGCATCGCGCCGAACATCGCCGTTATCAGCGACTCCACCGCGCGGCCCCGGCGGTGCCAGTCCGCGGGCGCCTCGGCCAGGGCCTCCGTCAGCGTCTCCACGGCCTCCGCCGAGCGCCCCTCGCCATAGAGCGCGTCACCACGCGCCAAGAGCGCCTCGGCGCCGGTGATGCCACCCTTGTAGGCGCGCTCGCCGTCCTCGAAGAGCTTCACGAGCTGCTCCACCGTGGCGCTGCCGGCGAAGCGCAGGAGCGGCTTCTCCTCGCGCGGGTCGATGACGTACAGCGTGGGCCAGAACTCGATGGGGAACTTCTCCTGGAAGGCCGCGTTCTGGGTCAGGTCGGTGTTCACCTCCAACCAGACGAAGCGGTCGGCGTGGCGGGCCAGCGACTTGTCCGACAGGACATATGCCTTCATGGAGCGACAGGTGTGACACCACGGCGCCCAGACATCGACGAAGAGGGGGATGCCCTTCGACTTCGCCTCGGCGATGGCGCGAGCGTAGTCATCCTCGATGAACGGCAGGGGAGCTCCGGCGTGCGTCGCGTCCGCGGACACGGGGGTGTTCGTGTTCGCGGCGGTGCAGGCAACGAGCCCCAGCAACAACAGGCAGGCGGCGTGGGTGCGCATGGCGGGGACCCTACCGCGCCACCGCCACTCTGTCCCCCAGTGACCTCCACCGCGCAAGCAACTGGGAACCCGCGCCCGCACATGCTCTGGTGTGAGTGAACCTCCGATGACGAGAGACCCCTACACCCTGCGCGAGTCCCTCGCGTCCGCCCTGGACGCCCTGCCCGCCCCCGAGCGCTTCCCTGAAGCATCGGACGCGGACCTGGCCCGTCGTCTGGCCGAGCGGCTGCGCAGGGACCTGCTCCCCCGCCTGGGCTCCGCCGACGCGCCCCTGCTGCTGGTGGCCATCGCCGGCCCGAACAACGTGGGCAAGTCCACCCTGTTCAACGCGCTGGTGGGCGCGCCGCTGTCGCCCGCGAGGCCCGAGGGAGGACTGACGAAGCAGTGCCTGGCGGCGGCCCACCCGGAGACGTGGACAGGGGCGCTGAAGGACTTCCTCACCCGCCGCTACGACACGGTGCCCGTTGCTCCGGGAGAGCTCGCGCCCGTGGACCAGCCGGGGCCGGCGGGGCGGCTGTACCTGGTGCTGGCGGACGCGGTGCCTCGCGGGCTGCTCGTCATGGACACGCCGGACTTCGACAGCGTGTACCGGGAGAATCGCGAGCGCGCGGAGGCGCTGCTCGTCACCGTGGACGTGCTCGTGTTCGTGGTGAGCCGGCAGACGTACCAGAACGCGGCGCTGGTGGACTTCCTGCGCGCCGCGGTGGGCCATGGCCGGCCGTACCTGCTCGTCTACAACGAGGCGTCTCGCGAGGAGGTGGCGCGCGGGCACCTGGACAAGCTGGCCTCCGACGTGGGCCACCCGCCGCTCGCGCGCTACCTGGCGCCGCACCAGCCGGACGTCGAGGCGGGACTGCGTCCCCTCGCGACAGAGCCGCTGGACGGGCGGCCTCCGCTCAATTCGCTGCTGGGCGAGGCCGAGCACGCACGGGAGCTGAAAGCCCGGGCGCTGGAGGCGTCGCTCGCGGATGCTCGCGCGGAGCTGGAGGCGGTGGCGCGCGCGTCCACTCGCGCGGCGAGCGAGCCGGAGCGACTGCGGCAACGACTGCGTCACGAGCTGGAGGGCGTGGGCAGCGCGGCGGCGCTCAAGGCAGTGCCCGCGGACATCCTCATCGACGCCTTCCGCGATGAGCTGGATGCGCGCAGCCAGTTCCACAAGTGGGTGCGGCTGCCCTTCCGGGGACTGGCCACGGCGCTCACGTACGTGAGTCGCAAGGTGCGCCAGTCCTTCACGGGCCCTGAGCCGGAGGGCTCGGAGACGCCCACGCGCGCGGTGGACGCGACGATGACGGATGGGGTGCGGCGGCTGGTGGATGCCTTCGCGCCGGAGGTCGCCGCGTGGCGGGGAGACGCCGAGACGCGCGAGAAGCTGGCCGAGGCCTTCGGTCCCGTGACGCTGGCGAAGCTGGAGGAGCCGCTGGGCTTCGAGTCCCTGCATGCCCACGCGGCGGACCGCGCCACGCTGTACGCCTACTGTCGCGAATTGGTGGCGGGCGAGCTGCAAGGCGGCATGCGCGAGGAGTTGCTCCAGGCGCTGACGACGCTGGTGTACTCGGTGCCGTCCGGCGCGGCGGCGGTGGTGACGGTGGCCACCGGGGGCTTCGGCCATGACGCGGTGGTGTGGGCGGGCACTTTGTTGTCCACGCCCCTGATGGAGCGCTTCGTGGACCTGCTGGGTGCCCAGGTGCGCGCCCGCGTCACTCGGAAGTGGGCCGATGCCCACGGAGCCACGCTGGCCCATGCGCTGGAGAAGAGATTCTTCTCAGGAGTGCTGGGTCACCTGGACGGGCTGGCGGAGGACTGGAACCGGACCGCCATGCGGCTGGAAGCGACGCGGGCCGAGCTGTCCTGACGGCTGGCGGGGAGGCGAGCCATCGGCTTCCCGTCCCCGTGAGCCATGAGGTGTACGCACTGAGACGCCGAGGCGAGGCCGCGCGGACCCGCGGGGCGGACGATATTCGGCCCGTGCGTGTGCGGCGACAATGCGCCATGCTGGGCGCGTCATGAATGGCTCGGATTCCGGCGCACCGGGCTCCCCACCTCCCGTCCTCTCCTTCCGCCACCTGCTGACCGACGCCGTCGGTACGTTCCTGGACGAAGCGGGGATGACGTGCGCGCAGACGGCCGACTCCCTCGGCGAGCTCATCGTCACGCTGTCGCGCTACCGCGAGGAAGGCGCACCCCTGTTCCCCATGGCGTTCATCGGGGACGACCTGGGGCAGATGCTGGCGCTGCTGGGCGGACATGACCCCATCGCCATCGGCATCGGTCCTCGCTCACGGGCCACCGTCCAGCGGGCGCTCAAGCAGTGCGCGCCGCTGGGACAGGGGCGGTGGTGGGCGCTGTATCTGCTGCGCGTACCGGAGGGCTTCGCCTACGGCGTGTTCCGGACGGACCCGTTTCCGCTCGCGGAGTCACCGCTGGAGCGGCTGCGGCGGACGGAGGAGCCTCAGGCGGGTGTCGTCGGCGTGCTCCAGCTCGCGGACAACATGCTGGAGCTGCGCGCGGGCGGCGGGCTGTGCCGGCACGTGTACCTGTCAGGTGCTCGCGTGGAGGGGGCTTCACCTCCCGCGGTGCTGAACGAGCTGGCGGAGGCCATCACCGACGGCGTGGCGAGCGCCAGTCTGGAGCGAGCCCGGGGGTTCTTCCGGCGTGTGCTCTTCGAGGTGATGCAGTCGTCCCATGGGGCGCTGGTGGCGGTGCTGCCCCGGGAGCGCGCGGGCTCCACGCTCTTCGTGGACGGCATCATCCTGCCCCGTCCGCTGGATATCGTGGCGCTGCTGGACCGTTATCACGCGGACCCCACCGACGCGGCGGCCACGGCGGTGCGCGCCACGGGGCAGCTGCTGCGAGGAATGATGGCGACGGACGGCATCACCGTGCTGCGCGCGGATGGCTGCATCGTCGGGTACAACATCTTCGTGCGACATCCGGAGTCGCTCGCGCATCAGCCCTCCGTCGTCGGAGGAGCGCGTCGGCGCACGTACGAGGTGCTGGGCGCCGCCGTGGGAACCGAGCTGACCGCCGCGTTCATCCGCTCCCAGGATGGTGACGCGGCCTGCCGCCGCGCGTGAGTGCGTGACGAGATTCGGCGGGTTGGCCTCCAGGGTGACTGGAATGACGTCCCGCGTCTCGTAGGGGGCCCGCGCACACGACATGGGGACGGGATTTTCGCGCTGTTCCGGATAACTGATACAGCCGTGTGTCGACAGGGGTACGGGTTTGCCGTCAGAAGCCCGACGTGCCACGTCACAAAGCGCGCCTGACGCCCAGATGGCCTGAGAATTGAGTTTGTCAGGGGCTTCCCGCATGCTGGCGCCGCCTTGAAATCCCCCTTGTTCCGCATCGCGCGATTCGCGCTCGCTTCCCTGGCCGTGTGCCTTGTGGCTTCCCCTGCGTGGGGCCAGAAGCTCGCAGACGTCACCGTCTCCGGCCCCCCGATTGCCCCCGCGTTGAGCGGAAATGGGCAAGGCATGTGCGTCGCTTCCAACGTGTGGACGCGAACGCTGAACGAGTTTCCGCAGACTCGTGGCACGTACCTCGACGTCATCAACGGCTACTTCGAGGAACCCGTCAGCAAGCAGAACCGCGTCACGACCGTGATGCGCACGCCGTTCGACCTGTCCAACAACCTCAACGACGGTCGCACGCTGAGCTACGGCGACTTCGTGAGTCAAGTCTCCGCACCGGGTTGCTCAACGGGTGGCTGCAGCTTCAACGTCATCAACGATGGCGACGCGTTCACGCCGTTCGTCTCGCGTTTCCGCGGTTACTTGAATGTCCCCGCGAGCCTCGCGGGTCAGACACTGCATCTGGGTTACTACTCAGACGATGCCGTCAGCCTCGTCATCTACGACCGGTCTCAATCCTATACGGTCATCAACAGGCCGCCTCAGTTGGGTGCGCCCACCTGGCGAACCACCAACAGCGTGACCTTCGTCCAGGCGGGGCTCTACGCCGTGGAGATTCTGTACGCGCAGGTAACGGAGCACGCCGCGCTTGAGATGTCCCAGTCCACCGGGGCCTTCACGGACTTCGAGCGCGCCGCCAACCAACCGCCAATCATCAATCTGTTCAGCTCCGGCTTCCAGTTGCTCCAGCCCGCGCAGTTCTTCCAGACGGAGAACGGCCTCCCCTCCTTCTCGACGGACCCCAACCGCTGCGAGCAGTGCAGCCGCTCCAACGTCAACGCCCCCAACAACGGCGGCTGTGCCTCCTACTTCCACTGCAACGCCGCGGCCCTGTGCGCGCCCTGTGACTCCGCCCTCTTCTGCGGCGCCTCCTGTTCGCCCTGCGGTCAGTCCTCGCCCTATTGCGCCAACATCAACGGCAACACGCAATGCGTGCAGTGCACGGATGATGGCCAGTGCCCCAACGGCCGCTGTGACTTGGGCGACAACACCTGCCGTGGCTGCAACGGCGATGACGACTGCCCCAACGGCCGCTGTGACTTGAGCGACAACACCTGCCGTGGCTGCAACGACGACGAGGACTGTCCGTCCACCGGCCGCTGTGACCTCGGGACGAACCAGTGCTCGGGCTGTAACGACGACGCGGACTGCCCGGGCGCCGTGTGCGACGAGCCCACCGCCACCTGCGTTCCCTGCACCGATGACGAGCACTGCCCCAGTGGCCAGGTCTGCGCGACCGACATCCACCAGTGCCGTGAATGCAACGACGATTCGCAGTGCGAGCGTGGCGAGGTCTGCACCAACAACCAGTGCCTCCCCTGCGCCACCGATGACTCCTGCGCTGGCAACTCCTGCAACTGCTGCCCCAATGGAACCCAGTGCGCGGCGCTGACGGCCGGGGGCTCGCCATCCTGCGTCGAGTGCACCGCCGACTCCCAGTGCGCCGAGGGCCAGAAGTGCGATCCGCTCAACGGCACCTGCGTCACCACGCTGCCGGAGTGCAACACCGCCGATGCCTGCGGCCCCGCCTGCGCCAAGTGCCCCGGCGAGCGCCCCTTCTGCCTCGACGGCGAGGTCTGCGTTCAGTGCCGCACCGACCTGGAGTGTGGCGACGGCCAGTTCTGCCTCAGCGGCGAGTGCAGCTCCTGCACGACGGACCGTCACTGCGGCTCGCGCTGCGAGGCCTGCGAGACGGATGCGCCCTTCTGTCTGTCGGACGGCTCGGTCCAGAACAGCACCTGCGTCGGCTGCCGGAGCAATGAGGACTGCGGCAGCGGCCAGTGCAATCCCACGACTCGCACCTGTGAGAACGCCGGCGCCTGCGCGGTGACGTGTGACGCGGGCCTCGTCTGCGACGGCGAAGCCTGCGTCCAGTGCTTCGCCGATGCCCACTGCCCCTGCGGCGGCACCTGCGACCTCACCAACAACACCTGCTCCTCCTCCTGCGAGGACAGCGGCGACTGCCTCGGCGTGCAGCACTGCTCGGCCAAGACACAGGAATGCGAGCGAGGCCGACGCAAGCCCGGCACCGACCCACAGGGCGGCGCCTTCTGCTGCGGCACCGCCGCTGATGCCACTCCGGCCGGCAGCGCCACCATCCTCGTCCTGCTCGCCGCGGGCCTCCTGCTCCTTCGCTCCCAGCGCCGCGTCCGATGAAACCCTTCCACCTCCCGCTCCTCCTCCTGGCGCTCGGAGGGGCCACTGTCGCCTCCGCACAGCCGGACGCCCGCTTCGACGTGCAGTTGTTCCGCCCGTCCGCGGCGCCGCAGGACCTGGTCGTCGTCACCCAGTCCCGCCCGCTGTCCCACATGTCCGTGGCCTTCGGCCCGTACTTCAGCTACTCGCTCAACCCGCTCACGCTGGTGCCCGAGGGGGGAGACCTCGAGAAGATCAGCCTCGTCGGCAACCGCCTCCAGCTCGACGTCATGGCCATGGTGGGCCTGTTCGACTGGGGCGAGATTGGCGTGGACCTGCCGCTCATCCTCGCGCAGGGCGGACAGAACCTGGAGGTCATCGGCACCGAGGGAAGCGTGGAGAGCTTCGTGCTCGGTGACCTGCGCCTCTCCGGCAAGGTGGCCATCCCCGGCCTTCGCCGTCCCGCCGAGGGCAAGGGCTGGGGCGCCGCGCTGACGCTCAACGTGTCCTTCCCCACGGGCGCGCAGGACGCATTCGCCGGTGACGGAGAGCTGACGTGGGCCCCCGGGCTCGTGCTCGACTACCGCTTCGGCAACGGCATCCTGCTGGCGTTCAACGGCGGCTTCTGGAAGCGGCCGGACCGCGTGTTCGACGGCGTGGCGCTGGGGGACATGGCGCCCTTTGGCCTGGGCACCGAGGTGCCCATCCTCCGAGGCAGCGGCATCACCGCGCTCGCCATGGTGAATGGCGCGGTGGGACTGAAGAAGGCGCCTGGGACGGAGCGGCAGATTCCCGCGGAGCTGCTCATCGGCCTGCGCTGGTACAGCTCCACCGGCGTGACGTTCACCTTCGGCGGAGGCGCGGGCTGTGGCTGCTCGCTCGCGTCACCCACGCTGAGCTTCTTCACATCCATCATCTGGATTCCGGCGAAGACGCGCGAGTGGGAGGCGCTGGAGCGCTTCAAGGAGCCGCCCGAGCCGGCGCCGCCGCCTCCTCCTCCGGTGGACCCGGATGGCGACTCGGTGATTGGCGTGGGCGACAAGTGCCCGGAGGTGCCCGGCCCCGTGGAGAACGCGGGCTGCCCGGACACGGACCGCGACGGCGACGGTACGGTGGACCGGCTCGACAGGTGCCCGGACCAGCCGGCGGGGAGCCGGGGCCGCGATGGCTGTCCGCTCGCGCGCCGCGACGGGAACAAGATTGTCATCCTGGAGCAGGTGAACTTCGCCACGGACCAGGACGTCATCCTCTCCGAGTCCTTCCCGATTCTGGAGGAGGTGGCCCGGGTGATGAACGAGAACCCGGAGATGGACCGGGTGCTCGTGGAAGGCCACACGGACGCTCGCGCGAGCGATGCGTACAACCTGGAGCTGTCGCGTCGGCGTGCGTCCAGCGTGATGCGCTTCCTCGTCCAGAGTGGCGTGGCGGCGGAGCGTGTGTGCTCGCAGGGCTTCGGCCGCAGCCGGCCGCTGTCCGACAACGCGACGGAAGAAGGCATGGCGCTCAACCGCCGCGTCGAGTTCACCATCCAGCCGCCCAGCGATGGCCCGCGTCCCCCCTGCCCCGAGGACCCGTCCGACAAGAAGGGCAAGCGCCCCTCTCGGACGAAGGCACCGGGTCCGAAGGCCAGCCCCGCGCCGAAGCCGTAGGCGCGGTTTCAGGCAGCATCTCAAGCTCGCCGCGCTGATATCCTCAGCGCGGCCCGCGCCACCGAGGCAGGCACCTCGCCGCCACGCTACGGAACGACGAACTCCGCGGCGGAGCGGCGCCGGCCCGCGACGACGGAGACGACGGCGCGACCCGAGCCCACCGCCGTCACCCGGCCATCCTGGGACACCGTCACGACGGCGGCATCCGACGAGAACCACTCCAGCGGCACGCTGTCGAGCACCGCGCCGTTGCGGTTGAAGGCCCGCGCCAGGAGCAACACCGACTGGCCCGGACGCGCGAACTGATGGTGGGTGAGGTTGAGCCCCAGGCGCGCGAAGTCCGCCGGCACCACCTGCACGGCGATGTGTCGAGCCAGGTGCCCCAGGGTCGCGCTCACCGTGGCCGAGCCGGGCTTCACCGCCACCACCTGCCCGTCCTCCACCCGCGCCACCGTCTCGTCCGACGAGCGGAACTCCGGTGTGACTTCAGGAAGCGACGCGCCCTGCTCATTGCGCGCCACCACGCGCAGCTTGATGGTGCGCCCCACCTCGAGGAAGTCGGCCCCCGGCGCGCGCACGTCGAGCGAGTTCAGGATGACCAGGTCCAACGGCAGGGCCTCACGCACCTTGCCTCCCGTCACACCGATGATGGTCTTCCCGGACTTGCGCACCGTCACCACACCGTCCTGCACCAGCGCCACATCCGTCGCGGAGCTGGTCCACCGCAGCTTCGGCTCGGACATGCGCTGGCCCTCGGCGTCGAGGACCGTGTAGTCCAGCTTCACGTTCTGCCCCGGCGTGCGCAGGAACTTCGACTCCAGCGGCTGGAACGTCAGCGACTCGGGCGATGGCCCGCATGCGCTCAGCAAGCCGAGCGAGAGAACAACGACGGAACGAAATAGGAAACGCGGCGTCTTCACGGCGGCGGAGACAGACAACGGAACGGGGTGGGAGTGACGCCCATTTTAACCACGCCCATCGCTTCACGTGTGAGCCGCGAGACCTTCTTCTCACCGCCTTCGCGCACGGTGCCGTCCGCAAGGCACTCGTCCAGACAGGCGGTATCCGCCCGGTCCCTCAGGAGAAGAGGAAGTGCGGGACGTTGAAGTCACTCTCGGTGGAATCGAGGGACGCGACGATGTTGAGCCGCTGCCCGGGCTCCGCGAGGTCGACCACGTAGTCCGCCTTGGTCTTCCCTGCCCCCTGGATGACCCGGACTCGGGGTCTGGCTGCCTGCGCCGAATCCGTGGGCACATCCATCACCACGCCCAGTTGCCCACCCGACAGGCGCACCAGCGTCCCCACCGGATAGAAGCCGGCCACCGCGGTGAAGAGGCGGACCACCCTCGGGTCGAACCGGGTGCCCGCCCGGTGGGTGATGAGCCGCAGCGCCGTGTCCGGTGCCAGCCCTGGGTGAGGCGGCGCGGGGAACGTCAGCAGGTCGAAGGCACAAGGCACCGCCAGCAGCCGCCCCGCCATCCCCACCGGACGTTGGACCGGTCCACTCCAGGCCGGCTGGAGACAGTCGTGCGCGGCGACGACTCGCTCCAGCCGACCGGGGTCCAGCGGACGCTGCAACAGTCGGAGCGCCGTCTTCAGGGGCCCCCGCCGCGCCAGCAACTCATGGGAGGCGCGGTCGAACTCCTGCTCCGGCGGGAGCGTGGTGGTGCCCCGCCCCAGGTCATGGAACAGCCCGCTGAGGGCCAGGTCCAGTTGCTGCGCGCGAGACAGCCCCATCCGCCGCGCCATCAACAGCGCCAGCACCGCCACCGCCGCGCCGTGCTGCCCCCCGTCCACGTCCGTCCGGCGAAAGCGCGTGAGGCCCACCAGGAGCGACTCGTGTCCCACGGAGGACTCGGCCAGCCGCAACAGCACGCGGCGGAAGCGCTCCACGCGCACCTGCCCTCCCGTGCTGATGACGTGCTTGAGCAGGACGACGAGCCGCGCGTAGTAGCGCAGCATCACCTCGCGCGGCGTCAGGACGTGCGTGGAGGACAGCACTTCGCGCAGGCGGATGGGCCCCAGCTTCTCCTGGAGGATGGCCTGGGGCTTCTGCGAGCGCCGGTGCTTCTGGAACGCGACGAGGAAGGCACGGAGGTGCTCGCGACGCAGCCCCGAGCCGAACGAAATCTCCTGCACCTGGAGGTGCTCCAGGTAGCGCCTCAGCGAGACGGCTGTTTCCAGGTGCTCCTCGCCCAGCTTCATCCTGGAGCCATTGAGGAAGGGGATTCCGCCCACGCACTGCAGCTCCACGGACTTCTGTCCCCGCAGCTCCGCGTCCAGCAGCGTGCCCAGCTCCTCGAGCGCCTCCTTCACGCCCGCGTTGTCCACGTCGTGCAGGGACACCGTGTTCAGACACCGCACGACCAGGCCCATGAGCCTCGGTCCCACCTGTGCCGCGTCCTCCCGTGTCGTCGCCATGTCTCCGTGTTCCCCCGACGTCTCGTCCGTGGCTTCAGCCCACCGGAGCCAGCTGCGCCAGCGCTTCCCGACACGCCTGCTTCAGGTTGCGCGGCGCGAAGAGCTTGTTCGCCACCGCCTCCAACAACGGCCGGGCCCTCGGGTCTCCGAGGATGCCGATGCAGCGCGCGCAGTGCGCCTTCAGCTCGGTGTCCTGCTCTCGCTCGAAGGCCGAGCGCAACGCCGCGCCAGCGATGGGCCCACCCAGGTCCGCGAGCGCGCGCAGCACCGCCATGCGCTCGCGAGGCTCCAGCTTCGTGTCGAGCCGGGACACCAGCGGCCCCACCGCCGCCTCCACGCCATGGCGCACCAGCAACACCAGCGCCGCGCCGCGCACCCCCGCCGCCGGGTCCGACAGCAGCTTCAGGAGCGGCGAGCGCTGGACCTCCACATCCCGAGGGCTCAGCCGGGACAGCAGCGCCGCGCGCACCTCCGGCTTGGGATGCGCCAGCAGCGCCGCCGTCAGGGGCATCGCCTCGGGCCCTCCCTCGCGCAGGAACTGCACCCAGTCCAGGTCCGCCTCACCCAGGGACGAGGCCCGCGTCACCAGCACGCTCAACGAGATTCCCCTGCGCACGAGCAGCTTCGCCAGCGCCCCTCGAGCCTCGGGCGAGGACAATTCGAAGAGCAGGTCCGTGGCGCCCTGGAGCGTGTCGCGCGGCAGCGCGCTCAACAGCTCCAACACCCGCAGCAGCACGCCCGGCTGGACCGTGGCCTGCGCCAGCGCGAAGCGCAGCTTCTCCCGGAAGAACAGCCGCGTGACGGCATAGAGGTCCGGCGCGCGCGCCCCAGCGGCCCGGGCATCCTTCGTCATGCCCTGCACCACCTGCGACAACTCCGCCCAGCGGCCATGCGAGACGAGCCCGGAGAGCAGCTCCTCCATCCACGCCAGGAGCTCTCCGCGCTCCTCCTCCCGGCACACCGCGAGCAGACCCCACACCACCCACAGGCCCCGCTCGTGCACGCCTTCGCCGCCCCGCTCGCGCTCCAGCAGGGCCCGCAGCTCCGCCACCTCCGTGTCGCTGGCGCCCGCGAAGGCCGGCGCTCCCGAGCGCACCAGGTCCTGAGCACTGACAGGGGCCAGCACCTCCGCCTCCAGTCGAGCCAACCACTCGTCATGTCCCACGGGACGACGACGGCCGGAGCCCGAGGCCTGGCGCCGCGTCAGCTCCGCGAAGAGCTGCTCCTCGCGCTCGGCCAATTGCGCCTCGGCCTGCGCGGACTCCCCCGTCTCCGTCGACGCGGGCACCTCCGCGACGACCAGCTCGATGTCCTCGAAGCCGTGCTCCCAGAACCACGTGTAGAAGTCGTACTCCGGAGGCAACGTGCGCTGCAGGGCGCGGTGCCACATGCCCAGGAAGGCGCCCAGCTCCTCCACCTCCAACCCCGGCTGCAGCAACACCTCCTGGACGCCCTCCAGGAACAGCGGCCGCGTCACCGAGTCCTTCGCCGACGTCGACTCCACCAGCACCACGTCGCCGAGGAGCAGCACCGTGGAGCGCACGTGCAGCACCACCGCCTCGCTCGTCACCTCGTGGTAGCGCCGCACCGCCTCGCTCAAGCGCTGTTGCACCTCCACCAGCGCGGCATGCCCTTCCGCGTAGAAGCGATAGGCGCCCAGCACCTTGTTCAGCGCGTGGCCCACCTCCGTCGCGGCTTCCTCTGGCGAGAGCACGGGCGCCCCCGCCGGACTCGGAGTCGCTGGCTGGCCTCTGGATGCGGGAGTCGGAGCGGGCATGGCTGGCAATGCATTGAATTCCTTGCGGAACACTAAAGCCAGAATCCAAGCCCCGCCAAATGAACGTTGCCTTTCACAGACGAGGCGCGGTGGCGCCCAGCGCTCCGAGGGCCTGGGTCGCCAGGGCTTCTCCCTCGCGCCACCCAGCGAGTCGGGCGCGCTCCCGGGCCCGCTCCAATCGCTCACGTGCCTCGGTGACCCGGCCTCCCGCGCCAAGCAGTCGCCCCACGTTGTAGTGGATGCGCGCGGCCTCCTGGGCATCGCCTCCCTGCTCGGCCAGGACGAGCGCCCTCTCCAGCTCGACGAGCGCCGCGGCGTGCTCTCCAGAGAGGACTCGCAGGCCCGCGAGGTTGGAGAGGGCACGGGCCTGGCCCACGACATGTCCCGTGGCGCGAGCCTGCTCGGAGGCATGGGTGAAGCTGGTGCGAGCCTTCTCCGGCTGCTGGAGTCGAAGCTGGAGGCGACCCAGCAGGTTGAGGTGCTCCCAGTAGAAGTCAGACGCGCGAGCGGGGCGTCCGCCCATGCGCTGGAAGGACTGTGTCAGCAATTCCACAGCTCCGGCGACGTCGCCCCGGGCCTCGCGAGCACGGGCCTGCTCCCCCAGCACCCACGCGAGGACCTCCGGGTCCGCCGCGGCGGCGGTGCGAATCGCCAGCAGACGCGCCTCGGCGGCGGCGACACGGCCGAGCTTCAGGTCCGCGGCGGCGACACGACGCACCACCTCCGCGCGCGCGGCGGGGGACTCGGTGTCGGGCAGCTTCTCCAGCCAGGGCGTGGCGAGCGGCTCCACGGCGGTGGGGTCCACCTGCGTCAGACAGGTGCACGCTCGCGTCAGCATGCCGAGCTGCCACAGCCGCGCCGTGGCTGTGGCACCCGGGGCGTCCCCCATCGCCCGGCGGAAGTAGTCGGAGGCCGCGCGCCACTCACCTCGCGCGGAGAGTCGCTCACCAGCACGCTCACAGGCCGCGGCCGCGTTGGGTGACGCGGCGGCGACCAGATGGTCGGCGACACGAACCTCGCGCGCGGGCTCGGCGGCGAAGGCGTCCTGCCCCAGCGCCTCCGCCAGCTCCTGATGCGAGCGGCGCAGCGCGCTCGCCGGCAATCGCTCCAACAACACCTGACGCGACAGCTCCTGCATGAAGCGCAGACAGCCTGGCCGCTCGGCCACCTCCGCGAGCCAGCCATCCGCGACGAGCAGCTCCGCCGCGTCCTCGACGGCGTCCTCGGCCGGCAGGGACGCGCGCACCAGCGCGGAGGAGAAGACGGAGCCCTCGACAGCGGCACGCGAGAGGAAGCGCTGGAGCTGCTGCGGCAGCAGGTCCAGGCGCGCCCCCAGCGCGAGGCCGAGGCTGTCGGGCAGCGTCGCCTCCCCGAGGGGCGCGGTGGCCTGCCATGAGCCACCGAGACGCTGCACGGCGCCGCGCTCGACCAGGGCGCGCATCAGCTCCAGGGCGAAGGAGGGATTGCCCTGGGCTCGCTCGACGACGAGCTTCTCCACCTCCGCGCCAGGAAGCGCCCCGAAGGCCGCGCCCAGCAGGGCCCGCAGCTCCGGCCTGGGCATTCCCTCCAGCACGGAGAGCGGCAGCGAAGCGAGCGCGACGGGCAGCACGTCCGGCACCGTCGTGGCGACCAGGCCCACCCGCGAGCCCGGCGCGCTCAGCAGCGACACGAGCAACTCCAGCGAGGCCACGTCCGAGTGGTGCACATCATCCACGAGCAGCAGCACGCCACCGGGACGCGCCGCGCGCAGCAGCGTCTCCGTCACCGCCGCGTCGCCGGCCTGGAGCTGTCCCGACGGCCCACCGTGAGACAGCCTCCGCCACAGCGCGGAGACCTCCTGCGCGGAGAGCCCCAGCGCACCAAGTGGCTGAAGGGGCGCGCCCTCCGGCACCGGTCCCAGCGCGCGAGCCAGTCCCGTGAGCACCGAGCGCATCAAGCCCATCGCTCCCGCGCCGCGCAGGTCCTCCGCGCTGGTCCGCACCACGCGCAGCGAGGCCACGTGCGAAGCACTCTCGGCCACCGCCTCCAGCAGTCGGCTCTTGCCCACGCCGGCCGCGCCCGCGAAGAGCCTGGCGCCTCCCTGCCCCGCTCGCACCGAGTCCACCACGGCCCGCGCCGCCGCCAGCGCTTCCGAGCGCCCCACGAAGGCCACTCCACGCACCACGCCGCCCAGGGCTTCCACACGCCACGCCGCGCCCGACGACAGCGTTCGCTCCGTGCCGAAGCGCACCCCTTCCTCCAGCAGCGCCTTCGCCGCCGCTCCCGCCAGCACCTCTCCCGGTGACGCCGCCTGCGCCAGCGCGGCGGACCGCTCCAGCCCCGCGCCCGTCACCCGCCAGGGCACCCGCCCGCCGCCACCACTCACCAGCACCGCGTCGAACTCCAGGCCCGCCCGCGACACCGGCGCGGGAGACAGCCCCAGGGCCTCCACCGCGCGCAGCAACTCCAGCACACAGCGC
>Ga0126314_10000086_pt1 | contig 48631 bp, 40 predicted proteins | sample Plot105B_FD_92535 | JGI IMG/M metagenome (GOLD analysis project Ga0126314, IMG submission 92535) | Serpentine soil microbial communities from UC McLaughlin Reserve, CA, USA - Plot105B | ecosystem: Environmental > Terrestrial > Soil > Grasslands | place: USA: UC McLaughlin Reserve, Lake County... | reverse complement strand
GCGCTCCACCCGCTCCAGCCGCGCGCGCAAGGAGCCGTCTCCCGCCAGCTCGTTGCGCACCGGGGACACCGTCACCAGCGACGGGGGCAGCAGGCGACGCGACACCACCTCACCCGGACGCGACAGCAGCACGGCGCGCTCCAGCACGTTGCGCAGCTCGCGCACGTTGCCCGGCCACGGGTAGGCGCGCAGCAGGTCCTCCACGTCCTGGGACATCCCGCTGGCGCTGCGGCGAAGGCCCCGGTTGAACACCTGCAGGAAGTAGCGCGCCAGCTCCGGCACGTCCTCGGGCCGCTCCCTCAGCGGGGGGATGTCGATGGTGAAGCTGTTGAGGCGATAGAAGAGGTCCGCGCGGAAGCGTCCGGCCCGCACCTCCTCCCCTAAGTCCTTGTTGCTGGCGGCCAGCACGCGCACGTCCACGTGCCGCACCTGGGTGCCGCCCACCGGCCGCACGTCGCCCGTCTCCAGGACGCGCAGCAGCTTCGCCTGGAGGTTGGGCGTCGTGTTCTCGATTTCGTCCAGGAAGATGGTGCCGCCGTTGGCCAGGACGAACAGGCCCGGGTGGTCCGCCACCGCGTTGGTGAAGGCGCCCTTCACGTGGCCGAACAGCTCGCTCTCCAGCAGCGTCTCCGTGAGCGCGCCGCAGTCCTGCACCACCAGCGGCAGCTCCTCCCGCCCGCTGTGCCGGTGGAGGATGCGCGCGAGCACCTCCTTGCCCGTGCCCGTCTCGCCCTGGAGCAGCACCGCCACGCGGTGCGGGGCCACCAGGCGCACCATCTCCATCACCCGCTGCATGGCCGCGCTGCGCAGCCCCACGTCCTCCTCGCCCCGCCCGCCCGGCTCCTGCGGTCGGGCCTGTGACAGCGCGCGCTCCCGCAGCAGGTTGCGCTCCAGCTCCAGCGTCATCCGCCACTGCTCGGTGCGCACCCCGCGCTCGCGCCCGGCCTGGAGCACCGCCTGCCGCACGGCGTCTCGCGAGGGTGACTCGCCGAGCGCCCGGAACACGAGGCCCGCGTTGAACAGCGCCACCAGTCGCTCCGGGGCCGCGGGCGCGCAGTAGATGATGCGCGAAGCCAGGTCCGAGGGAGGCACCGCGCCGGACAGCTCCACGTCCGCGCTCGCGGTGGTCAGCCCCTCCACCAGCGCCAGCGCCCGCGCCTCCTCTCGTCCACACACCAGGAGCGCCGCCGCGTCACCGCGCTCCAGCAGCGCGTGCGCCTCCTCCGCGCTGGCGGCGAAGCGCGGCACCGCCTGCCCCTCCAGCGCCGCGCGGATGTCCTTCGCCTCCTCCTCGCTGGCGAACGCCACCACCACCTGGAGGCGCGCCGTCGACAGGTAGCGCGCCAGCTTCACCCCGTCGGAGCCCTCGAACGAGTGGAAGAAGACGCCGAGCGCCGTCACCGCGCCGCCCGACTCGTGGCGCCAGCGCACGTCGCCTCGCGCGCGGATGTGCTCGTTCGAGTCCGGCAGGGAGAACGACAGCTCCATGGACTCGCCCTCGCGCGGCCCCTCCTGCGGGCTCCGCGGCGTGGCGATGAGGCCAATACCCGTCTCGCTGATGTTGACGGCCCAGCACCCCGGAAGGGCGGGCTGCGTCACCACCTTCACGTACAACGGCTTGCGCTCGCTTCGAGGGGCGTAGGCGGACACAGGCCGCGTCATGACTCCGGCACTCTACTGCAGGGATGAAGCCTTGCTGGGAAATTGCGGCGCCAGAAGATTCGCCAGCCATCACTCCGGCGCGCCCCCCCCGGAACCCCCGCCCGGAAGCGAGCGAGCGGGTTCAAGTCGACTCAGGCCTCCGGCGTGTCGAGCAGCAGGCCCATGAGGATGCCATCGACAATAGGTGCCGTCGTCGATGCGCAGGTGGGAGCGTTGGGTGCCCTCGGTGACGAAGCCCAGGGAGCGATAGAGCGCGAGGGCCTTGGTGTTGTCGGCCCGGACGTGGAGCTCCACGCGGGTGACGGCGCCGCCATCCGCGTCGCGGTGGGTGCGCACCCAGGTGAGCAGGTGGACCATCAAGGCCCGGCCGGCCCCCAGTCCCTGGGCCGACGGATGCACGCCGATTCCCAGCACGCCCACGTGGCGCAGCATCTGGAACCCCTGACGGAGGACGGAGGCCTCGCCCAGGAGCGCGCCATGCGCGTCCGTCACGACGAGGGGGAACGCGTGGCCGTCCAGCCGGTGCAGCCCCGCGGCCTCCCGCTGGGCCAGGAAGGCCTCCGCGTCCTCAGGCAGTTCGTCCAGGCGCTTCACGATGCCGTGCCGGGCCAGGACCTGGGCTCGCTCCAGCGCGAGCAGCGCGGGCCCGTCCTCTCGCGTCGCCTCCCGGATGAGGGCGGAGCGACCGTCACGAAGCAACAGCGGGACTGGCTGGAAACGCATGGACAAGCTCTCGGGGTACGACGGCCTGGTGGCCGGGCATGGAGCCTTCACGGTACCTGACTCGCCCCCGCGCCCGGGGCATGATGTGGACACGCCGATGAGGGGGACGATGCCTTTGACGATGACCGCGAGCGCTCGGAGTGAGGAGCACGAGCTCGCGCTGCTCTTGAGTGGGCGCTGTCGCCGGTGCGCCGAGCGGATTCCAGGAGGCACCGCGCTGCGCGGGCGCCCGTGTCCCCGGTGCGACGAGCAGACACTGCCAACCTCCACGGACCGCGAGGTCCTCCACCAGCTCGCCTCCGAGCGGGCCACGGTGAGGTTGGGCATCGCCGTGGCGGTGGTGGCGCTCGCCGCGCTGGTCGCCAGCTGGGTGCCCCTGCTCACGTCGCTGCTGCTGGTGGCCGCGCTGGTGTGGCTGCGCGTGACGCTGGTGACTCCCGCGCTCCAACTCCTCACACCCCAGCGGCGGCTGGTCTCCCGGTGGACGCTGCGCCTGGCCGCAGGTTGCTTCGTGGCACTGTCCGTCCTCGTGCTCGAGCTGCTGACGCTGATCCCCGCATTCGGCGCGCTGGCCAAGGTCGCCATCAGCGCCGGCCAGGTCGCGCTCGCTGGACTCTTCGCGCGTCGCTACCTCGCGTGGCAGACGGAGCGCGAGGCGCGCGGTGTCTCCGTCGCCTTCTGGGAGATGGGCCTCCTGGTGGGGTGGATGCTGATGCTGCTGACGTTCACCGCCGCGTCGGTGCTGCTGGTGCTGTACGCGCTCCAGTCGCTGGGGCTCGTGCAGGGCTTCCTCGCCGCGCCCATGGGAGGGCACTGAACCATGCTCACGTTCGCCCTCGCCTCCCAGGTCATCGGCCTGAGCGGCGCGTCCGGTACCCGGGCGGGAGGCAGCCTGCTGCTGCTCGCGCTCGCCGCGCACTACCACTACCTGTCGCTGCCACCGGAGCTGATGTGGCTCGCGACGCCCCAGGCGCTCGGGGCCTTCGTCGCCTTGCTCGCGTTCGAGATGTACACGCAGCGCGACAGCGACTTGCGCATGGTGCTGGGCCTGGCGCAGTTCGCGCTGAGCGCGGGCAGCGGCGCCACGGTGGCGCTCGCCTCGCTGGGCGTGGGGACGGAGCAGCTTCCTCCCTGGGCCGTGGGCGCGGTGGGCGCCTTCGTCGCCGTGTCCACGTTGTCGGTGCGGCAGTGGCTGCACACGCGCGTGGACCAGTTGGAGACAGAGGTGCTGCATCCTCGGCGCTGGCTCCTGCGCACCGAGGATGTCTTCGGCCTGGGGCTGGCGGCGGTGGCCATCCTCTGGGCTCCGTTGTCGCTGGCGCTCGTGCTGCTGTTCACCCTGGCCTGCGGTGCGGCGGGGCTCGTGGCGTACCGGCTGGAGGCGCGCTCGCGACGCGCGTGTCCCGCCGGGTGTGGCGCGAAGATTCGCGAGGAGGCCTCGCGCTGTCCCAAGTGCCGCGCGGACGTGCCCGTGGCCAAGGCGCTGGACTTGCGACTCGGCGGGCGGATGCGGGACGCGCTTCGCGGGGCGCTCGGGTCCGGGAACTCCAGCGCTCCACGCAGGGAACCGAGCATCCAGCGCGACGGCGGCAAGGTCCCTTCCCGGCTGGGGTGATGGGCGGTCCTCGCCGTTCCTGGCATGCTGCGGACGGCACCCATGTCTTCGACCGCGGACGCGTCTTCTCCTGGCCCGGTGCTCCGGGTCGCCCAGCAGGTTCCCCGTACCGAGGCGGAAGGGCCCGGGCGCCGCTTCGCGCTCTGGCTCCAGGGGTGTCCGCTGCGCTGTCCCGGGTGCTGCAACCCGGAGATGTTCGCGATGGAGCGTGGCACCGTCGTGACGGTGGAAGCCCTCGCGGCCCGGGTGCTCGCGACGCCCGGAATCGAGGGCTTCTCGCTGCTGGGAGGCGAGCCCTTCTCCCAGCCCGGCCCGGCCGCGGACCTCTGTGAGCGACTGCGCGCGGGAGGCCTGAGCACCATGGTCTTCAGCGGCTACACGCTCACGGAGCTGAAGGCCCAGGCGAACCCGGACGTCGAGCGGTTGCTCGCCAGCCTGGACCTGCTGGTGGATGGGCGTTACGAGAAGGACCTGCCGGAGACGCGCCGGCGGTGGATTGGCTCGAGCAACCAGGTCATGCACTTCCTCACCCCGCGCTACTCGCCGGAGGACCCTACGTTCACCGCGCCGAACACGGCGGAGCTGCACCTCGTCGAAGGCCGGCTCATCGTCAATGGCTGGCCCGACCTCGCGGACCGACTCCGTCCATGACGCGCGTCTCGCCCTCCGAGCTTCGGTTGCTCACGCTCGCGCGCGCCGTCATGGGCTTGGGCCAGTACGCGCCCGTGGAGGACCTGCTGCGCGAGCGCCACACCATCGCCGCGCGCTTGAGCCCCGGCGCCCTCACCTCGCTGCGCGACACGTTGGCCCGGGGCACCGTCCTGGCGCTGGCCCGCTGTGGAGGGGCGCGACGGCGACGTCACCTGACCGCTGACGCTGGCGAGTCGGGCCCTTCGCGGCTTTGGGAGCGACACCAAGCCCCCGCGCTGAGCTTCTCCGCGCTCTGCTTCCACACGCTGCGCTGGCTCGTGGAGCAGCCGCTCGTGGTGCCTGGCCACCGGCCCCTGGACGTGGATGCACCGCCAACGCTCGCCGACGAGCTGTTCCTCTTCTTGTGCTGCCGGCTGGTGGCGGGCACGGCCTGCGCTCCTGCGATTTGCATTCAGCCCCAATTCCAGCGCTCCACCCTCTGCCGGCTGGCGTTCCCCGACCTGTTCGTCGCCGTCCCAGGCTCCCTCGACGTGGAGGACTTCGCGCCGCTGCTCGCGGGGGGCGGCTGGTTGCTGGAGGCGCTCCAGGACGAGCTGGCGCTTCGGTGGCGACGGTTGGAGGAAGCCAAGGCACGGCTCATCGAGCCCAAGCACCTGGTCGACCTGGGCACCGCGCAGGAGCGGGTCCTGAACGCATTCCTCGAGGCCGTGGACGGCGCGGGCCGCAGGGACCTGGCGGGCTTCGTGCTTGATGCGCTGCGGCCCCTGGTGGACCAGCCCGCGTCGCGGTGGGTGTCGAGCCTGTCTCCTCGCGCCTCGCTGAGCGTGAAGGCCGAGGCACGCCGGGCCGCGGGCGCGAGCCTGCGCGCACTCGGACGGATGGCGCGCTGGGACGCCGAGCACCGCGCGGTGCGCTTCTTCGACGACGGCTACGAGGCCGCGCAGTTGCTGCTCTCCGCGTGGGCGTCCTTCGGTGAGCCCGGCTTCCGCCTCGCATCGGACCGGGAGCGTGAGCTGACCACGGACCTGGCGACGCCCGTCGAAACGATTCCGGATACCCTCCCCCTCCCCTCCGCCGAGAGCGCCCCATGAGCCGCGCCTATCGAGTCTCCGTCTCCGAGTCCCTCAACCGCATCGTCCAGGCCGAGGACGGCGTGTGCTCCAAGCTGGAGCTGTTGCCCTTGCTGTCTCGCGAGGAGACGGCGGGCCTGCTCGCCGCGGAGCTGGCGAACCGGGGCTTCACGCAGGAAGGCGACGTGGCGGTGCGCCTCGAGGCCGACGGCGTGCGCGTGGCCGTGGACGTCACCACCGGCGAAGTCAGCGTCACGCTGTCTGACGCGGAAGAGGTGGAGCTGAGCGCGACGGCCGAAGTCCTCTCCCACACCCCGGACGCCTCTGATGCGACGAGGAAGCTCGCGAGGGAGAAGGCCCGCGCGAAGCTGGAGGACAAGAGCCAGGACGCCACCGAGGCCCTCCGCGAGGACATCACCCGCAGGCTGGAAGGGCGCTTGAGGGACCTCAAGTCGGAGCTGGACTCCATCGCCAACAAGGTGACGGGCGAGGCCCTCAAGGTGCGCGCCTCGCAGCTGGGCACGGTGGAGGAGATCCACGAGGACGCGGCCACCGGCTCGCTCACCATCAAGGTGCGCGTATGAGCCAGCGCATCCCCGAGGAGACCCTGCCCACGGAGCTGACGCCCTTCGCGGCGGTGGAGGCCGCCTATCCCGCGGAGCTGGGCCGCCTGTGCGAGGCGCTGCTGCGGGGCCTGCCCGTCATGGTGGAGGCAGACAAGGAGCTGACTCCGTACTTCTACAAGTGCCTGCGAGACAGGCTGAAGAAGGACGGCAAGCAGTTCCTCTACCTGGACGGCCGCGCCGCCGCGGAGCCGCCTCCTGGAATGCCCGCGCCCAGCATGATGGCCACGCTCATCGGCCAGCTCCGTGACGCGGTGCGAGGCGCGGTGCGTGAGCGCATCGTCGTGTTGCCCCACCTGGACCTGCTCACCACCAGCAGCGGCGGCCTCACCTCCGAGGCGCGCGAGGTGATTCCGCTGCTGTATGAAAACCCGGAGATGCTCTGGGTGGGCTTCAAGGACCCGTCCTTCCCCCTGCCGCGTGTCATCGAAAACCTGTTCCCCCACAAGGAGAGCATCCTCGGCGTGAGTCGCGAACGGCTGCGCTACCTGGTCACCCAGCGCGAGTGCCGCAAGTTCGGCCGGGGCCTCCAGCCGTACTCGCTCTACAAGCACGTGTCCGGCGTGAATGCCGTGAGACTGCGTCGGCTGCTCGGGGCCATCACCGGCGAGGACTATCCCAGCGACGCGCGGCCCGCCTTCGCGCAGCTCCGCTCGGCCACGCTGAGCGGCTCGCTCAACGTGCCGGAGATAGACCTTCACACGGAGATTGGCGGCTACGCGAAGGTGAAGGAGCGACTCCAGCGCGAGATTCTCGACGTGCTCGCCCACAAGGAGACGCTGACGGACGCGGAGGCGGTGAAGCGCGTGGAGGGGCTGTTGCCCCGGGGAATGATTTTCTGGGGCCCGCCGGGCACTGGCAAGACGCTGTTCGCCAAGGCGATGGCGTCGTCACTGGGCGCGGCGGTGCTGGTGGTGAGCGGTCCAGAGCTGAAGAGCCGCTGGGTGGGCGAGAGCGAGGAGAACCTCCGCCAGATTTTCGTGCGGGCCCGACAGGCCGCGCCCAGCATCATCATCTTCGACGAGCTGGACTCCTTCGCGGCGGCGCGCGGCACGTACACGGGCTCCGGCGTGGAGCACTCCATGGTGAACCAACTCCTCACGGAGATGGACGGCTTCCGCAAGGAGGAGCTCGTCTTCGTGGTGGGCACCACCAACTTCGTGGAGTCGTTGGACCCCGCGTTGCTGCGCCCGGGGCGCTTCGAGTTCCAGCTCTGCATCCCCTACCCCAACAGCGCGGACCGCCGGGCCATCCTGTCCATCTACAACCAGAAGCTGGCCCTGGGCATGACGGAGCGGGCGCTCGACTACGCGGTGAAGCGCACCGGAGACCGCGTCGAGGGCACGGGCACGCGCTTCTCCGGCGACCACATCCAGGCGCTGTGTCGGGCCCTGGCGCGACGCAGGCTGCGGGATGGAACGCAGGCGCCCACCGAGGCGGTGGACGTGGAGAAGGCCCTCACGGACTTCCTGGACCGGCCAGAGCTCACGTCCGCCGAGGAGAAGGTCGTGGCCACGCACGAGGCCGGCCACGCCGTGTGCGCGCTGTTCTGCCCCAGCGCCCCCGCCATCGACCGCATCAGCATCCGCGGAGACCTGGCGGGCATGCTCGGCTTCGTGCAGTACGCGGACCCCGCGCATCGCTACGTCGTCACGCGGAGCCAGTTGCTGGACTCCATCTGCATGCTCTTCGGCGGACGCGAGGCGGAGGCGCTGCTCCTGGAGGACCTGTCCATCGGCAGCGCGCATGACCTGGAGCGCGCCACGGAGATTGCTCGCGAGCTGGTGGAGCTGCTCGGCATGGGCGGCGATGGAATCCCCGTGCGGCGCTTCGACGCTCCCGGCAGGGATTCGGAGCGGCATGCGCTCTCCGATGCCACGCGCAACACGCTGGAGGCCGCGGTGCAGGAGGTGCTGGAGGTGCAGCGCGCCCGGGCCCGCGACATCCTCCACCGCGAGAAGGCGCGCCTCGTCGCGCTGCGGGACTTGCTGCTGGAGCGCAAGGTGTTGGATCGCGAGGCGTTCGTCCACCTGGCGCCCACGGTGGCGCCGCAGAAGGAGCCGGCCCATGGCTAGTCTCATCCTCCGCCTTCTGGTGAACCCCCAGACGGGTCGCAAGGACGTCGTCATCCAGTACGAGAGCGACTCCGACGCGCTGCCCATGGAGCACGAGGAGGAGCACCGCCGCCTCGTGGACCAGCTCATCGCCGGGGGCGCGCTCAAGGCCTCGGAGCTGGGCCGCGTCATCGTCCAGCGCGACACCCCGTCCGGCCAGGTCGCCGAGCCCGAGTCCACGTCCGAGAGCACCGCCGAGAAGGTGAGCCAGAAGGCCTGATGTCCACGCTCGTGTTTCCCACCGAGGAAGCGCTCCACCTCGCGCTGACCTCCCGCCTCGTCCCTCCGGAAGTCCAGGCCACGCCGGCCCGCTACCGGCGGTCCGCCGAAGGTGTGCTCCACGTCACCTCCCAAGCGCCCTTGTCGAAGGCCGTGCTCGCGGAGCTGGCCACGTTCGGCATCAAGGCGGATGCGAAGGCGCCTCGCCCGGAGGACTCCGTGCTGTGCTGGGCGGAGCTGCTGGCCTCGCGCCGGGTCCCCGTCGAGAACGCGCCCCAGGGACTGGTGTTGTTCCTGCCCGTGGATGGTGACGGGCTGCTGTCGCTCGCGGGAGAGCTGCTGCGCCTGGGGTGTGATCGCCAGGAGGTCTGCTTCGCCGAGGAGACGAAGGGACGGCGGGCCCTGCTGCGCGCGTCGGCTCCGCCCTACTTCACGCTCACCGGCGCGATGGACCGCGTGGGCGGCCTGCGCGCCTTCGTGCCCGCGGTGCCGGGGCAGCACTCCGTCTGGGTGGAGCTGGGCCACGCGCATCCGCTCGCGCGCACGCTGCTGCCCGCGCCTGGCACGGTGGTCCTCATCCCCGGGGAAGGCCCGTGGCTGACGGCGCCGGATGGCCCGTGGACGGACCTGTATCAGCTCACGGACCTGCGGCTCCCCGAGCCCGCGGAGGACTGGACGCCCACGGCCGCGCCGGGGCGGCTCTCCGTCCACTTGAAGCTCACCCGCGCCGCGCGCACGGAGTCCGCGAGCCTCTGGGTGCTGCGCGAGAATGCCGTGGCGCAGGTGGAGTCGCTGGTGCACACGCTGCCGGAAGCGCTGCTCGCGCAGCTTCGCTTCGCGGTGACGGGGCCCGCCGATTCGCCGTGCATCATCCTTCGCGCGCGCCATGGCCGTGAGCGCCCGCCGGAGCTGGGCCTGTCCGCCATGGCCTATGCGCCGCTGCCCCAGCTCTCCGACCTCTACCTGCCCTGTGACGGACTGCTGGAGCCGCCCGTGCGCAGAGACCGGCTGCGCGCGCTCCTGGCGCCCGTGCCGGACACCGTCACCTGGTTGCATCCCACGGGCGCCGGTGGCTTCCGCGCGGAGCGAATCCCGGAGCAGGCCTTCCAGCCCCTGGAGTCCTGGGTGGACTACGTCGTGGACACCGCCGCCTCGGCCCTGGAGCCGTGGGTGAAGGGAGCCACGTTCGACTTCGGCGCCCTCGAAGCCACCGAGGGCGAGTGGATGCCCGGCGCGGCGAGCCCCGCTTCCACCGAGGAGGGTGAGGACCCGGACGCCTCGTCGACCCGGAGCAGTCGCCGCACGCGTCGGGGACAGAAGCCCACGCCACCGGAGCCCGTCGAGCCCGAGCTGCTTGCGACGGCGAAGCGCTCGGGGGCTCGAAGCGATGGAACCAGCCTGGAGCCACTCACTCCCGCGCAGCTCAGCGCCGCCGAGGAAGCCCTCGCGCGCGCGGAGAAGACCTTCCTGGAGCTGGAGGCGCCCGCCAATGCTCCCGAGCGACAGGCCCTCTGGGTGCGCATGGCCGAGCTGAATGGCCAGGTGGGCCGGGGGCGCGATGCGGCGCTGTGCTGGACGCGTGCGCTCTGGAACGCCTCGGGTGAGGCGGCCACGGAGCTGGCCTCGCGTTGGGCGGAGGCGGAGTCGAGCGCTGGTGTCTCCCAGGCCGAATTGCTGGCCCGCGCCACGCCCTCCGAGGACGACGTGCGCGGCCTCGCGAGCGGGCTCGTCCTGGGCGCGCTGACGTCGCCACGGACGCCACCGAAGGACGTGCCCTCGCTCCAGCGCTGGTTGGATCGCCACGACACCGCGCTCGACGTGCGCACGCTGTGGCTCTCTCGCGCCGCGCTGGACACGCTCGTGGGGGGAGACCCGCTGAGCCTCGCGAGGACGGGAGACCGGCTGCTGGAGATGCTCCAGCGAGGGCTCTCCCTCTCGCGCGATGTCCCGCGCTTCCTGCGCGGTGGCGCGGATGCCTCGGCGCTGCCCAGGCTGGCGTCGCAGCTCGATGCGCTGAGAGAGCGCTTCGAGCGCACGACGCGGCGGCGCTCCTCCGTCGAAGCCCCCGCTGAGCTGACGCAGGCCTATGTCCACCTCGTCTTCGCCTGTGGCCTCGCGCGACTGGGACAGGCGGACCGGGCGCGGGCGCTGGTGGCCTCCGCCACGGCGGTGCTCGACCCCAAGGAGCCCATTCACGGCTTCCTGTCGCGGGCCTATGGCGCGCGCGTGGCACAGGCGCTGGAGGGCGAGCCCCTGGAGAGCCCGCTGCCAGCGGACATCTCCGCGGAGCTCAACGCGCTGGCCACCTTCCAGCGGTACAAGGTGGACCGGCTGCGCCAGGCCTCGGCGTTGCTGGAACCCAGTGAGCGACTGGACCCGGCCCGGGCCTTCGGGCGTGGGACACGGGACTTGCGAGGCGAGGAGTTCGCCGCGCTGCGAGACATCCGCGACACGGCCACGGTGACACACGAAGTGGTTCAACTGGTGAGGCGCGCCACGGGAGCCCGAGTGCAGGCACCCGAGCGACTGCGTCTCATCGGCGGCTTGCTGGACACGTTGCCTCGCCTGTCCCCGGCGCGAGCGCTGCCGCTGATGGATGACCTGATCTCCGCGATGGAGGGACTCCCGGGAGAGTCGCAAGCCCGGCTCCTGGGTGACGCGCTCACGCTGGCGGCGCTGTTCGGCCGAGCGGACCGCGCGACGTCGCTGGCGGGACGGCTGCGGCTGGTGTTGGCCGGCCTGGCTCCGGAGTCCCCCGCGTGGGGAGAGGGCATCCTGGAGGCCAGCCTGCGAGGCCTGCGTCGCGTGGGCCTGTCTCGCGAGACGGGCGAGCTGGTGGAGGCGACGCGAGGGTTGCTCAAGCGGGCCAAGGCGCCCGTGGCCGCGCGCCTGGGAGTGGCATCGGGCATGGCGATGCTCGGGCACGTGGACGAAGCGCTGCCGGTGTTCAACATGGCCTTCGACGCGCTGGCCGCCGCGAAGGGCTCGCCCCAGGAGCGGATGGCGCTGACGCGGAGCCTGGCGGGAGCGCTGGCGCACACGCCGACGAACATCGCGCTGCCAGGACTGGCGAGGCTGTCAGAGGGACTCGCCACGGTGACGGACAGCTTCAATACCAACAGCCACTTCTGTCTGTCCGTGGTGGAGCTGGCGGACGCGCTGGTGTTGGGCCATGTGGAAGTGGCGCAGGGCTCCAGCGAGCGGGCACGAAGCTGGCTGGACGAGGATGAGTTCTTGGTGCGGCGACGCATCCATCAGGAGTTGGAGGAGCGTACATGAGCAGTGTTCCCCGACGGGAGGAGCCCGTCGCCGACCCCATCTCCGCGCTGACGTTCGACGCGCTGTCACGCGAGGCGCAGGGGCTGCGCGAGCGGCTCAACCGGTTCCGACAGGGGCTCGGGCGACACTTCGTGGGCAAGCAGACGCTGGTGGACCTGATGACGGTGGCCGCGGTGGCGCAGGAGCCGCTGCTGCTCGTGGGTCCCCCGGGCACGGCGAAGTCGGACCTGGTGCTCAAGTTCCGCGAGGCGCTGCGCATCCCCAACGAGGACTACTTCGAGTACCTGCTCACGCGCTTCACCGAGCCGTCGGAGGTCCTGGGCCCCATCGACATCAACCTGTTGCGCCAGGGCCGCTACATCCGCCGCTAGAGCGGCAAGCTGCCCACCGCGAAGCTGGTGTTCCTGGACGAGGTGTTCAAGGCCAGCTCGGCCATCCTCAACGCGCTCTTGACGGTCATCAACGAGCGCAAGTTCTACCAGGACGGCGCGCCGCAGCCGGTGCAGCTCAAGGTGCTCTTCGCGGCGACCAACGAGCTTCCCGAGCATGCGGAGCTGGGCGCGCTCAAGGACCGCTTCTGCCTGAAGGCCGCGTGCCGCCCGGTGCAGGACCGCTACTTCCTGGAGCTGCTCGACTCCGGCCTGGAGTCGCAGACGCACCGCGAGCTGAACCAGAAGCCGTGGGCGGAGGGGCACGCGACGCTGGAGGACCTCCTCAAGGCGCACCGCTACCTGACGCTGATGATGGGGCGAAAGGAGATGGGCCCGGACGGGCGCGAGCTGAAGGACCGCGACTTGTTCTTCCGCGACGAGCTGCTGCGTGAGTTCCGCCGCGTGGTGCAGACGCTGACGCGCGAGGACGGCGTGTTCATCAGCGACCGCAAGCTGGTGAAGCTCTACCGGCTGCTGCGCACGCGCGCGTGGATATTCCACGGCGGCGCGGTGGAGCGGCAGGACCTCCAGCTCCTCTCCTACCTGGGAGAGACGCGGGAGGAGATTGATCTGCTGGAGGAGAAGGTGCCCCGGCTGCTCGGCCTGACGTGACGCGCGTCCACTGAAACGCGACGAGGACCTGGAGCACCCTGCCTCCAGGTCCCCGAATCACGAGCAGTCGCTACGGAGTACAAGCCACGTTGGCGGGCACGGCCCAGAGCTGGTACCGGAACGTGTCGTCCTTCGCGGTGAAGAAGATGCGGTTCCCGACGCGCGCGAAGCCCTCGGGCGACGACGCGCTCAGTGACGGAGTGGATGTCACCTCCGCCGTGGTGGCGCTGGTGCCGTAGCTCACCCAGGGGTCCGTGTAGGAGCCCGCCGAATACGCTCCCGCGAAGACGACCCCGCCTCCATCGATGGGATGGACGGCCGAATAGTAACCATCGGAGACGTTCAGCGAGCCAGGCATCGCGCGCGTCTGCGCGGCCGTGCCGTCCGTCACCCACAGCTTCACCACGCGATACGCGGGCCCCGGAGTGCTGATGGCCACGGCGAAGTACAGCCTCCCTCCCGAGCGGGTGAACGCCTGCAGGGATGGGATCGCCCACTCCTGGTCCGCGTAGGGGTTCTCCAGGACGGTGACGGTGGCCTTGCCTCCGCCCGCCAGCGCGACGCGATACAGCCCCATCCGCTGCGTCACCAGGTCCGCGTGCGTCAGGTACACGTGCGCGCCCAGCGAGCCGAGCATCCTCATCTCACGACCGAAGGACTCCAGGCGCACCGTGCCACCGGCCGTGCCGTCCGACTTCCACACCTCCGTGTTCACTCCATCCCGGAGCGTGAAGAGCCCCGTGCTCCCGTCCTCGGTGACTTCGACATCGACCACCGACACCACGTCGGCATCCAGTCGCTTGATGAAGACGGTGCCTCCAGCGGTTCCATTCGTGCGCCACAGCGCCGTGCCGTTCTCCGGACTGGACATGAAGAACAGATGCGCGCTGGAGGTCCGCACGTAGCTCGAAGCCAGTGAGCTCAGGACACCGAGGTTCACCAACTGCGTCGTCCCCTCGGCCGTGCCATCCGTGCGCCACAGCTCCACCTGCGGCCTGGGCGGGTCCATCACCTGCCGGGTGCGGAAGAACGTGACGAAGGTGCCGTATGAGGCGAACTGGGAGAGCGACGAGCCCGCGGCCCCAGGCGTCAGGTCCACCAATAGCTGCGTGCCCGACTCCGTCCCGTCGGTAATCCACGGCTCCCGGCCATACTCCGCGGTGTAGACCTGGAACAGGAAGCGACTGCCCAGGGACGCAACCGAAGAGATGTTCCTGCCTGGCGACGTCGCGGAGAACGCCCTCACAGGCACGGTGCTGGCCTCCGTCCCCTCGCTCTTCCACAGCGTGGCGCTTCCATCGCGGAAGTTGACATGGAAGTACGCCGTGCCCTGCACATCCCGGATGCCCCAGGGCATGGCGGAGAAGGTCGGCGACTCGGGCGTCTCCGGCGGCACGACGACCTTCACCCGCCGCGCCCCCTCGGGAGTACAGGCCAGGGCGGACAACGGAGACGACTCCGACTCTCGTGGGGACGGCTCCGACTTCGAGCCACCACCGCATCCCCACACACCCAGACAGAACAAGGCCAGGCCATACTTCGCGCGCATGTGGTCTCCCTCCCGTCAAAGACGGGGCTGCGACGGTGGGAACCCGGAAAGCACCGGGCAACTGCCCTGGGGTTCAAGGAGGCTGTCCATCGCCAGACAAGGCCCTGCCCCCAGGTCCTCTGGCGACAGGCCCGGACCTGTGGCCCGCACGTCGACACGCCCCTCCATTGCGGCCCTCCGAAAGTGATACAGGAGGGACGCATGGCAGCAGCGGAGCCGCGAGGCCCCCAGGACATGGAGCGCTGGTTGTGCGCCGGGCTCGCCCTGGCGCGGCAGGAAGGTCTCGACGCGGAGGCCCTCGCCACGAGCGTGCCCTGGCTCCTGGCGACGCTCGCGGAGACGCCCACGCTGCCGCCTCCCGCATTGGTGGCGGACCTGGGACGGCTCCTCTCCGGCCAGCCCCTGGCCCCCTCCCTGCCCGTCCCCGACACCCTGCCCCGCCTGCGCGCAGCGGTGCGCGCGTACGACGACCATGTCCTCGCGCGGCTCGCCGCCGAACCCCACCTCGAACCCGTCTCCGCCGCGCTCGCCAGCCTGCCGGAGCCACTGCGGGCCCGAGGCGTCGCCTTCCTCGTGGCCCGCATCCTCTCCCGCATGGGCTTCACCGCTGGCACGTCCATGAGCCCCGCCGTGGCGCGGCGAGTCCTCGAACGTCCACCCGGAGAACTGTTGTCATCCGGATACAGCTCGCTGCGCGAGCCAGGGTTCGCGCTGGAGCAACTGGCCCAGGGCTACGAGGCCCTGAGCACCGGTGCCCGGCGCGCGAGTGCGCTGCTGGGCGACGCGGAGGCCTTCACGCTGGAGAACCTGGAGCACCTCCAGGGCAAGGCCCAGCGGCTGGCGTTGGAGCAGGCGGTGGAAGCCGCCGAGGCCCTCTCGCGCGCCCTTCCACCCCGCCTCCGCGCGCGCTCCGTGTCCACCGGTCCCGCGCCCACCGCGCTGGAGGACGACGCCGCGTTTCCGCAGGGCGGGTTCTCCTCCGTCTCCAACGTGGGCAGCCTGGAGAACCTGGTCACCTCCGAGCTGGTCTACATGGAGGATGAACCCACGCTGGACTTGTTCGACGTGCGCTATGTCGAGGGCGAGCTGCTCTATTACACCCGCGACGAGAGCCTCTCGGTGCGACGCCGCCGCGTGGTGATGTTCGTGTTTCCACCCAGCCTCGCGGAGGCGAGAGTGAAGGACCCGGGCGTGCGCTGGCAGCGCGCCGTGCTGGCCCTGGGACTGGTGCTGTGTCTGGTGCGCCGGCTGTCCACGTGGCTGGGAGACCAGGACCTGCGCTTCCAGGTCGTCTTCCCCTGGGAGGGTGAGGGCCCTCACCCGCTGGAGGCCGAGCGCGGCCTGTGCGCGCTGCTGCTGCGCGAGTGGCTCGCCCGGGGTACCGCGGAGATTCTCACCCCGCGAAACTCCTCCGAGGTGCTGGCGAGCGCCGCGGAGCAGGCGAAGCGGGCCCGGGTGGACGTGCTGCTGCTCGACGCGGCCCGTCAAGCGCGACTCGACACGCAAAAGTTGCCGGCCCGCGTGGGGCTGCATCACCTGGACTTGAGCGAGCCGAGCCCTCGCCTGCAGGTGACGGGCCCGGGGGCTGCGTCATGGGAGCCAGGAATCCAGGAAGTCGACTCCGCGCAGGGCCCTGGAGAGACGCCTTGGGAGGCCTGGACTGGCGCGACGCTTGAGCTTGCGCGAGGGCTTCTCTAGCGTCCGGTCCGGGAAGCGCCACGCTGGGCGCAGGAGAGGACGGCCATGCCGCGGTACGAGTTCAAGGAAGGCAGCTCCAACAAGTTCTGGGAGATCAAGCTGGAGGGCAAGTCCTTCACCACGCGATGGGGCCGCATCGACACCGACGGGCAGGAGAAGACGCAGTCCTTCCCCTCCGACGAAGCGGCGCAGAAGGAGTACGACAAGCTCGTCCGCGAGAAGGAGAAGAAGGGCTACGAGTTGGTGGGCGACGGTGAAGGGGGCGAGGACGGGGACGACGAGGCGCCGAGCGTCGAGGGCAAGGCCAACCCGGAGCTGGAAGCCGCCATCCTGAAGGACCCGGACAACGCGGACGCGTACCTCGTCTACGGCGACTGGCTGCAGAGCCAGGGCGACCCGCGCGGTGAGCTCGTTGCCTTCCAGCATGCGTTGTCGAAGGCCGAAGGCACCGAGGCCTCCAACCTCAAGCGGCAGATCAACGCGCACATCAAGAAGCACAAGGCGCTGCTGCTGGGCGCGCTGGCCAAGGCGTGGTCCGAGGAAGAGCTCAAGGTGGAGTGGCACCTGGGCTTCATCCGCGACGCGCGGCTGGGCAAGAAGGACTACGACTCCGAGCTGGAGGTCGCCGAGACGCTGGCGAAGCTGCTCGCGCACCCGTCGGCGCGGTTCCTCCAGTCGCTCACCATCGGCATGGTGGATATGGAGGGTGAGAACTATTACGACGAGCCCATCAAGGCCATCGTCAAGATGAAGAGCCTGCCCACGCTGCGCAGCCTGTTCCTCGGCGACTTCGAGTACCCGGACGAGACGGAGATCTCCTGGTCGTACATCAACGACGTCTCGGGACTCTACAAGGTGCTGCCGAACCTGCGCTCGCTGCGGCTGCGCGGCGGGTCCGCGGACCTGGGCAAGATTGACCTGCCGGAGCTGCGTGAGTTCACGATGGAGACGGGCGGCCTGCCGCTGGCGGCGGTGAAGTCCATCGCCTCCGCGAGCTGGCCGAAGCTGGAGAAGCTGGAGGTCTGGTTCGGCTCGGAGAACTACGGTGCGGAGGGCGGCCTGGAGGACATCCAGCCCATCCTCGACGGCAAGGGCCTGGCGAACGTGAAGGTGCTGGGCCTGTGCAACTCCGAGTTCACGGACGAGCTGGCGAAGGCGCTGCCCACGGCGAAGATTCTCCCGCAGCTCGAGAAGCTGGACCTGTCCAGGGGCTGCCTGTCGGACACGGGCGCGCAGGTGCTCGCGGACAACGCGGCGGCCTTCAAGCACCTCAAGCACCTGGACGTGACGGAGAACACGCTCACCAAGGCGGGCGAGAAGCTGGTGGCGAAGCTGGCCGCGACGGTGGCGGCGGGCAGCCAGCGTGACTACGACGAGGAGTACCGTTACGCGGCGGTGGGCGAGTAGCGCCGCATGACGGCGGCGGCTGACTTCATCCTCATCGGCAACGCCGAGAACCGGCGCGTCACGCTGTTCCAGGACGCGCTGGCCCGCCAGGGCCTTCCCCCCGCGAGGGTGGTGCCCTGGCGGGAGCTGGTGAAGCGCCCTGCCCTCCTCGCGGAGCTGCCCGACACGGACGCCCTCGTCCGCATCGACTCCGCGGGTGAGAGCTGGGAGGTGGAGAAGGCGCTGCTGAAGCGCGGGTATGACGCCGCGCGGGAGTACGGCGGGCAGGTGCTCGCGCCGGACGTCGTGGATGCGCTCGTCGAGGACCACGGGCGCATCCTCGCCCCGCGACAAGGACACCTGGGGTTCCTGCGAGTCCTCTCCGAACTGGAGGCGGTGTTCCGGGAGCGGCCCCGCTGGAGGGTGCTGCAGTCCACCGCGAGCATCGCGGACCTGTTCGACAAGCGCATCACCTCGCGGAGGTACGCGGCGCTCGGGGTGCCCGTGCCGGAGCCCCTGGATGGGGTGACGGACGTGGAGTCGCTGCGCGAGCGGATGGACGAGGAGGACTGGCGCGAGGTGTTCGTGAAGGTGTCGTGCGGTTCGTCGGCGTCGTGCCTGGCCATCTTCCGCAGACAGCGTGGGCGCGAGTCGCTGGTCACCACCATCGAGCAGGCGCCGACGGGTTGGTACAACTCACTGAAGGTGCGCCGTGTCACGGAGCCGGAGCGCGTGGAGGAGGTGCTGGACTTCCTGCTGCGCGAGGGCTCGCAGGTGGAGCGCTCGATTCCCAAGGCGCGGCTGGACGGCGATTACTTCGACTGCCGGGTGCTGGCGGTGCGCGGAGAGCCCGCCTTCATGGTGGTGCGCCAGAGTCGGGGCCCCATCACCAACCTGCACCTGGGCGGCTGGCGAGGGGAGCCGGAGGCGCTGGAGGCAGCGGTGCCGCGCAACGAGTGGAAGGCGGCGATGGAGAGCTGCCGCGCGGTGGCACGCGCCCATGACTGTCTTCACGTGGGCATCGACCTGATGTTCGAGGAGTACTTCTCCGGACACCGGGTGGTGGAGGCGAATGCCTTTGGAGACTTGCTGCCCAGCCTGCGCCGCGACGGCCTCTCCGTGTACGAGTGGGAGATACGCGCAGCTCTCGCACCAACGACGCCTACAGGGACATGAAAGGAAACCATAGCCACTGCAACACAATGGCGTAACGAAGTGGGCGGGCTGTGCAGGGGCGGGCATCGTCGATAGAACGCGAGGGCCCCAAGGCGCGTCTCTCATTCACGAGGAGTTCCCAATGACACACAGAAATGGGTGGACCCAGTCGCTCGCGGTTCTCGCGGTGGTCTTCTGCTTCCATGGCGTGGCTTCGGCAAGCAGCTGGACGGTGGTGGGAACCCCGGCGACGGGGCGCTGGGGACATCAGTCCTTCCTGTTGAGTGACGGCAAGGTCATGTCCACAGGGGGACGGATTCCCATCAGCCTCGGGTACATGATGGGGACCGAGACAGTGGAGCTCTTCAATCCCGCCACGAACCAATGGAGCCCCGCTCCCAACATGCTGTCCAAGCGGGCCCTTCACGCGCAAGCCCCCTTACCCAATGGGGACTTCCTCATGAACGGCGGGTCGTATTCCAATATCATCGCCGAGCGATACAGCCTCGCCACGGGCACGTCGGTGGTACCGGGCAACAGTCCGGACGCACGTGAAGGCGCGACGTTGACCCCGCTGCCCGACGGGAAGGTCCTGCTCGTCGGCGGGGTTCATTCCGGCTGCTGCTCGGCAAACAACCCGCGTGCATGGATCTATGACCCCGCCGCGACGACCTCCCCCTGGGTCCTCACGACATCCCTTATCAAAGCCCGAATCAGCCATACGGCGACCCGCCTGCCCAATGGTGACGTCCTGATTGTGGGCGGCCGCACCATCTCCACCGGCCCTGAACTGACATTGGACTTCACGGAGCGGTACTCCTCCGGAGGTTTCTCGGATGCGGGCCCCCTGACCTTCCGCCGCTCCGACCACACGGCGACCCGGTTGTCGGATGGGCGCGTGCTGGTCCTCGGCGGCTACATCGAGTTCGGTGGTGCCTTCGCATCCACTCCTGAAATCTACGACGGCGTGGGCACTTGGACACAAGCAACCCCACCACCTCAGTTCCCCAACCGGCTGGGACACACCACGACCCTGCTGCAGGATGGGCGCGTCCTGCTCGTGGGAGGAGTCACGGCCTGGAGCATGTCGTGGGATGGCACCACCGCTGTCGAAATCTACAACCCCACGACCAACACCTGGTCCGCCGGCCCGAGCCTGACCTACGGCCGGAACGGCCATACCGCGACACTTCTGAGTGACGGCCGCGTGCTCATCGACGGAGGGAACTTCGACGCGGTCCTGCCGTCGGAAATCTTCACGCCCTGAAGAATGGCTCCCACGCCTGACGCAGACCTCTCTGCGTGGAGTGACGCCCCGGCGGAAAATTACTCGATACCAGTAATACGCGACTAACAAGAAACTTGTCTCGAAGACTCCCGACAAACAAGAAGTCGTTCCATCCTTGCTCGGGAGTCTTCCTTGATGTCTTTCCGCCTCCTCCTCGCCGCCGTCGTCCTGACGGTGTTGGTCCCCGCCCACGCCGGCGCGCAGAGCCAGCTCGTCGTGTTTGGCGACAGCCTCAGTGACTACGGCAACAATGGCATCGCCACCAGCAGCCCGACCAGCAACCCCAGGAGCCTGATTACCGGTGTCTGGGTAAAACAACTGGCGAACCAGCTCGCCCTTCCGCTCACGGCCTCCGATGACGGCGGGACGAACTACGCCCGGGGCGGCGCCGTCACCAGCGGGATGACCACGCAGGTCCGGAGCTATCTCACCGCGCATCCCACCGCTTCGGCCACCGCGCTCTACATCCTGTGGGGCGGCGGCAATGACATCAACTACCGGGCGCAGGCGAACCCCTTCGACGCCACGGGCCTCAGGAACACGGCGGCCACGGCCGTCTCCAACATCGAGTCCCAGATTCGCCTGCTCGCGCGGGCCGGGGCGAAGTACGTGCTCTGGGTCAACATGCCGCCGCTGCACAAGACGCCCGCCGCGCTGTCCATTCCTGGCGGCCTGGGCACCACCGTGCTTCAGCCGCCCTCGCAGCACTTCAACACGCTGTGGGCCCAGTCCCTCGCCCGGCTCCGGACGGAGTTCCCCGGCCTCACGCTCGGTGGCATGGATGTGTATGCCCTCTTCCTGGACATCACCTCGCGCCCGTCCGCGTATGGGCTGACCAACGTGACGGGCACGGCCAAGGGCAAGGCGGTCAACCCGGACACGTATCTATTCTGGGATGAAATCCACCCCACCAGCTACGCCCACGGAATCCTCGCGGACCACGCCTACGAGCTCATCGAGGACGCGACGTCCATCCTCGCGGAAGAAGCCCCGTGGGCCGTGCCCCCGTACTGATGACCAGATTTCCGCGCTCCGCGATGACCGCCAACACGCTCGGTGGGACATCGAAGCCCATGACCGGCACGACGAGCTGCCCGTCGGCGCCCACCCATCGGTAGCCGATGATCTTGAAGCCGCGAACGCCTGCGATCTGTGTAGGGATTCTTGCGCGCTGACCCATCTCGTTCTCTCCCGTTTCGTTTGCACGTCCGAAAGAGAGCAGCCGGATGCTCCGGTGTCGATGGGTCAGCGCGTCGAACCTTCGGCGGCAGCACACGGAAATCTCACGAGATTTCACGTCCCGACTTCCGGCGAAGAGCGAGTAATCGGTCGCCTACTCCGAACCGAAGACCTGCGCGAGATAGTGCTTCGAGAACGCCGTCCAGTCAGGACTGTCGAAGAATGCTGCCTCGACCCAGTGGTGTATGAAACGCATGGCAAAGCCGCGCTGCAAATAGTCCTCGACGCCCACGGGCAGCGGCCGGATCTCTCCGACTCCGTCGAGTGGCACGACATGCAGCCGGTCGAGGACCCGGCCCGATTCCATTTCGAGGCAGACCGCGAACTCGCCCTCGCAGTAATCGAAGGGCGCGAGGCGGTCGAGCAACTCACGCGCCTCCGGAAAAGAGCCGTACGGGTCGAGCAGTTCCGCTCCACGTCGGCCGTCGATGCCGTCGACGCATGTGGAAACAGGGAGGACGTTCGCCTCTCCCCCAACGATGTCCATCTCGCGGTCGAGGTATTCGATTGCGGCACCTTGTTGCAAGCGCCATCGAATCTGCATGGAATCAGCCTGCCCGTAGAAGCGCTCGATTGCCGCGGGCAGTGTCAGAGTCTGTCGTACGCGGGCGAGGTCGGCGCCATTGTGGCCATACGACAGCACGCACCGACCAGCTTTCGCCACCGAGGAAGCCGCGAGGGGCGCGATGCAAGCATGGTATCGGTCCGAGACCGGATTATCACTCATCGATGGATGATACGCGAGGAGACGCGTTTGTCGCGCTGCACCACCCAGCGGCGCCATTCCGTTCACCGCGACGAGCCTGTGTCAGGGCGTCGTTTCGACGGTCATCCCGGGCGCGTTCCCCTCCCGCAAGAGATCGAAACCATTGGTTATCAACATGATCGGCGCTCTAGCGAGGCTCAGTCGCAGCCCGTGGCGTCGCGAGAGGGCACCCAGTTGCAATCGAAGGTGTGCACCTCTCCCGTGGCACGACCGCGCCCAGGCGCCGAGTTGAGCATCGTGTTCCAGAACCGCGAGAGCACCGAGTTGAGCGAGTTGGTGGGACCTGTCGGCGGGTCATTGCTGTAGAGCTGCGCCCCGTGCACGTTCGGTTCGACGGAGCCATTGGCACGGAGCACAACAGGGTCACTCGGCGCGTAGAGCCACTTCATGCGCGACGAGGCGTTCCTGCCGGTGACTCCCATGGCCCGGTTCATGGTCTGCACCCACTCGGTACGCGCCGCGCGCTCCGCCGGGGTATTCGTCGTGGAGAGATACGGCAGCCCGGCGTTCGACATGTAGAGCTGGTCCTGGCGGTTCTGCCAGACGAGCGTGGGCAGGTCGAAGCCCCCTTCCGACACGGGCGCGGTGATGATGTCGTAGAGCACCGGACCGCTGATGCACTCGTGCGGAGGATGCACGGGGTCCCCCGGCGTCCGCGCGGCCACACAGGACGGAGTGAGCGAAGACTTCCAGATGCTCGTCAGCTCCTCGAACGCCTCCAGCCCCGAGCCAATCCCAAGCACGGGATAGTCCGGGTGATTCCAGTCGAGCGGCAGGTACCCGGCACCCGGGAAGACAAGCAGCCGCCCCGCCTTCGCGGCCTTGGGCAGGTGCCTCACCACGCGATGCGTGTTGTTGAACGCACCAAAGCCTCCCGCCGAGCCTCCCCGCCACAGCACTCGCAGGGCCTTGTTGTCATCCAGGCCATATCGCTCGACGAGCACGGCGAGCATCGCCTCCACGTTGTGCGCCCCCGTGAAGCGCCAATCCCGCCGCGTCCCCTTGTAGGTGATGTCGGGCGCATCCAGGGCCGTGCCCGTCCACAAGTCACTGGAGCAGTAGTGGCCGAGCACATCGACGGCGCCACTGAAGTCATCAGGGCTCGCGGGAGCGCTCTCCCGCAGCGCCCTGTCCGCGGGCAGGTTCACCGACGACACCAGGTCGATGCCCCGATTGCCGCAGCCCCCCAGCGGGCTCTCGCTGTCGAACGCGCAGAAGCCCCCGCCTTCGAGGCGCAGCACCCACTGCGTCGGCAGGGCTCCACCTGGGGGCACTGGAGGGAAGGTGACCTCCAGGACGAACTCGTCGCCCAGGTTGCACCGGGCATCCGTCCAGCGGGCATCTCGAAGCGCCGGGCGCACCGTCTCCGTCAGCCGTCGTGCGGGATTGCCAGCACGAGTGCACGCGGTGACGTTGTACCCATTGCCCGAAGGCCGACAGGTGGCCGTCCCTCCGGCCCAGGCGGACGCAAGCGAGGAGCAGGCCACGGACGTTCCAGCCACACACGCCGTCGCCACGGGTTCGAGTGGCAGCCCCGTGGAGCCCTCCTCGGAGAGAGGAGCACGGCGTGGTTCCGCCTCACCACAGGCGGTACAGGTCAGGACAACGGGGAGCAGCAGGAGAAGAGAGCGCATTCCCTCTCAACCCACGACACTCAAGAAAGTCGCGTAGGCCCCGTTTCGATTCCCGATGCGAGCCCCCACGTACCGCCCCAGGCACCGCGTAGGGGAACGCGCCGAATCATGCGTCCCCCCACAGCGAAGGTCATCCCACTACGGCGTCGTGAGGATGCCCGTGAAGGCCGTGGCGTTGGCGACCGGGAAGTCGGTGCGCAGGGGGTGGCGCGAGAGGTCCAGGTCACCCTGACGGAAAGCCCGCACACTCATGATGTACGACGCGCCAGGGACGAGCACTCCTGGAGGCAGTGTGACGTGAGATTGGACGGTACGAATCCTTGCGCCGAAGGCCGCGACGGTGCGCGTCCCCGACACGAAGAGCCGCCGGATGGAGACTTCATGCGCGGACGGCGTGCCGACGGCGGGAGCGGACCAACTCAGCGTCGGCGTGAGGGAGGTCAACGACTGGTCCACTGAGGCCATGGCACCATCGATGCCCAGTCTCCGCACAGGCGTGAGGAGCGGAGCCAGCGGCTGGCCCACGACCTTCCGCAGGGGATTCGTGTACGACACGCCTCCGCTCTGTCGCGTGGGCACGGTTCCCCCGAGCGCGAAGGTGACGCTGACGGGATAGAAGACCGAGGCGACCGCTGGCCACTCCGGCGGGAAGGGATTGCCATAGCGAAGCGGGAGCGCGGGCGAGCCTTCGTGGAGGTCCGCGTCGAGCAGGTCCGGGATGCTGGAGAAGAAGCCAGGACCCTTTCCAGCGGGCAGCACACTCACCAAGAGCGCCGGCTGTCGTCCGGGAGTTCGCTCGGCCCGAGGATGCACATCCGCGAGTGCGGGCGCGAAGGCCGCCTCGTGGAACTCGTAGGAGAGCTGCTCCGTCTGGGCAACCTCCGTGAAACTTCCCTGCAGGAGAGTGGTCTGCCCCTCCGGCGTGGTGAAGGGAGCCGGAATGAAGACCTCCGTCAGCGACCGGGAGTCTCCCGTGGCGGAGGCCGACAGGTGGGTCAGCATCGCGGAATCGCCCTGGGCCGCATCCACCAGCAGGTTCTGCGAAGACCAGGCGAGGTTGAACGAGGCCTGGGCCAGCTCCGTGTCGCCCGCAGTCGGCTCGCCCTGGTCGAAGCCCGAATGCAAGTCGATGACGACCATCCCCGCGTTGGCGGAGATGAGCTGGAGCATGTCCCCTGGAAGCCACGGGCGCATCGCCGCCACGTCGAACACCAAGGGCGTGGAGAGGTCAGGAGTCCGCTGGCTCACGCGCCCGAGCTTGTGCTCGCTCAGGTCGAGTCGGCGCTCGACACTGGAGAACCAGGGCAGTTCATCCCCGACGCGAAGGGTATACGTGACGCCAGCAGGGACACTCGGAACGACGAAGGTTCCATCCGAGGCGCCCGCACCAGGGTAATAGTCGAAGCTGCCATCGAGGCGTTGGACCCAGGCTTCGATGGGAACCGATGACAGGTCCACGGGGACCTTCTGTCTGCCTTCGGACGTGAAATGAATGAGATTGCGGTGCCCCCGGATACCCACCGCTTCGCTGGCCTCATTCGTCGAGGCAGGTGCGGCGGTGGAGAGCAGGAACAAACCGGTGGCCAGGAGTGGCGAGTAGCGAAAGGGAGACATGCTGCTCCTCTACGTGCTCAGGCCGGCCCCTGAAGGCGTCATCGACGTCAGGGCCAGAATGCCCTGACGTGAGTCTTTTCGCAAAGCCCTACCCCCGACTGGAGCCCGCCACCAGGGACGGACTCCAGCCAGGAAGAGTCAGGGTCAGCCAGCGGGCGGCGTGTCCGACGCGCGCGTGCGTCGGCTGAACACCCGCTGGACGACGACGAAGAACAGCGGCACGAAGAAGATGCCCAGCAGCGTGCCGACAATCATGCCCCCGAGCACGCCGGTGCCAATGGCCCGCTGCGCGCCCGAGCCCGCGCCGGACGCAATCGCCAACGGCGTCACGCCGAAGCCGAACGCCAGCGAAGTCATCAGGATGGGCCGCAGACGCGAGCGCACCGCCGTCAGCGTCGCCTCAATCAACTCCATGCCCTTGTCCAGGTTCTCCTTCGCGAACTCGACGATGAGGATGGCGTTCTTGCTGGAGAGTCCCACCGTCGTCAGCATGGCGACCTGGAAGTACACGTCGCGGTCCATTCCCCGCAGCGCGCTTCCCAGCACCGTCCCCAGGATTCCCAGCGGCGCCACCAACAGCACCGCCGTGGGAATCGTCCAGCTCTCATACATCGCCGCCAGACACAGGAAGACCAGCAGCAGCGAGAGCGTGTAGAGCAACGGCGTCTGCGCACCCGCCGCGCGCTCCTGATACGACTGCCCCGCCCACTCCAGGCCGAAGCCGGGAGGAAGCTGGGAGACGAGCCGCTCGACCTCGGCCATCGCCACGCCGGAGCTCACGCCCGGAGCGGCCTCGCCGTTGATCTCCATCGCCGACACGCCGTTGAAGCGCTCCAGTCGCGGAGAGCCGGAGCCCCAGCGCGAGCTGGCGAACGCGGTGAAGGGAACCATCTCGCCCTTCATGTTGCGCACCGACCAGCGGTTGAAGTCCTCGGGCACCATGCGGAACGGCGCGTCGGACTGGACGAACACCCGCTTGACGCGACCCCGGTCGATGAAGTCGTCGATGTACTGACCACCCCACGCCACCGAGAGCGTGTTGTTGATTTCAGCCGTCGCCAGCCCCAGCGCGGAGGCCTTCGCGACATCCACGTCGATGCGGAACTGCGGCGTGTCGTCCTGACCGTTGGGACGCACGTTCGCAAGCAACCCGTTCTGCGCCGCCGCGCCCAGGAACTGATTGCGCGCGGCCGTCAGCGCCTCGTGGCCCTGGCCGCCGTTGTCCTTGAGGTAGAAGACGAAGCCCGCCGAGTTGCCCAGCTCCGACACCGCGGGCGGCGGGAAGGCGAACGCGAGCGCATCCTGGATCTGCGACAGCGCCCCCATGCCCTTGCCCGCCACGGCGTTGACGCCGAGCTCGGGCGACTTCCGCTCGGACCAGTCCTTGAGGTTGATGAACGCGATGCCGGAGTTCTGGCCGCTGCCGCCAAAGCTGAAGCCCTGCACGCTGAACAGCGCGGCGACCGCGTCCTTCTGGTCCTCGAGGAAGTGCCGCTCCACCCGCTCAATCACCTTCATGGTGCGCTCCTGCGTCGCGCCGACGGGCGTCTGCACCAGCGCGAACAGGAAGCCCTGGTCCTCGGAGGGAAGGAAGGAGCTGGGCAGCCGCAGGAACAGCGCCACCATCACCGCCACCATCACCACGAAGACGAGCATGAAGCGCTTGGTCCGGGAGAGGATTCCACGCACCACCCGCTGGTACCCCGCGTTGCCCTTGTCGAACCCGCGATTGAAGGCGCCGAAGAACCCCGTCTCCTTTACGTGGTGTCCCTTGGCAATCGGCTTGAGCAACGTCGCGCAGAGCGCCGGGGTGAGGACGATGGCCACCAGCACGGAGAGCACCATGGACGTCACGATGGTCACCGAGAACTGCCGGTAGATGACGCCCGTGGCCCCTCCGAGGAACGCCATGGGAATGAAGACCGCGGAGAGCACGACGCCAATGCCCACCAGCGCGCTGGTGATCTGGTCCATCGACTTGCGGGTGGCCTCCACGGGAGACAACCCCTCCTCGCTCATCAATCGCTCGACGTTCTCGACGACGACGATGGCGTCATCGACGAGCAGACCAATCGCGAGCACCATCGCGAACATCGTCAACATGTTCGCCGAGTAGCCCAACGCCGTGAGCACACCGATGGTCCCCAGCAGGACGACGGGCACGGCAATCGTCGGAATCAGCGTCGCGCGGAAGTTCTGGAGGAACAGGTACATCACCAGGAAGACGAGGAGGATGGCCTCGAGCAGCGTCGAGACGACCCCCATGATGGCCACGCGCACGAACGGGGTGGTGTCGAACGGAATCACCGCCTTCATGCCCTTGGGCAGCGTGGGCTCCAGGTCCTTCAGGGCGGCGGCGACGCCCTGCGCCGTGTCCAGCGCGTTGGCTCCGGTGGCCAGCGACACCGCGATGCCGGTGGCGGGCTTGCCGTTGTAGCGGCTGATGATGCTGTAGTTCTCCGACCCCAGCTCCACCCGGGCCACGTCTCCGAGCCGGAGCACGGAGCCGTCGGCATTGCCTCGCACGACGATGCCGCGGAACTGCTCCGGCGTCTGGAGCCGGTCCTGCGCCGTCACCGTGGCGTTCAACTGCTGGCCCGGCACCGACGGCGTCCCACCGAGCTGCCCCACCACGACCTGCTGGTTCTGGGCCCGGATGGCGCCGATGACGTCGGTCGGAGTCAGCGCGTAGGTGTCCAGCTTGTTCGGGTCCAGCCAGATGCGCATCGCGTACATCGTGCCGAACACCTGGGTGTTGCCCACGCCGGGAACACGCGCGATGGGGTCCACCAGGTTCGTGGCGACGAAGTCCTGGATGTCGTCGCCGCCCATGCTGCCGTCCTCGGAGACGAAGGCAATCACCTGCAGGAAGCCCGAGGCGGCCTTGCTCACCGCGATGCCCTGCTGCTGCACCGTCTGCGGCAACAGCGGAATCGCGAGCTGCAGCTTGTTCTGCACCTGCACCTGCGCGATGTCCGGGTCGGTGCCGTTCTTGAACGTCAGGGTGATGGTCGCCGTGCCGTTCGACTCACTGGTCGCCGACATGTAGAGCAACCCATCCAGCCCCTTCAGGCTCTGCTCGATGACCTGCGTGACGGAGTCCTCGATGGCCTTCGCGGAGGCACCGGGATAGATGGCCGCCACCGTCACGGTGGGCGGCGCGATGACGGGGTACTGCGCGATGGGGAGCTGGGTGATGGAGAGCGCGCCCGCCATCATGATGATGATCGCCAGGACCCAGGCGAAGATCGGACGGTCAATGAAGAATCGTGCCATGTGAAGTTCCCTTCACTCCTGCGTCTTCGCGGGGACCAGGGGGTCTGCTTCCCCTGGTTTGGCGACGGCGGGTGGGGCTTCCGTCGCCTGGACGGGCATCCCCGGCTGGATTTTCTGGAGGCCTTCGACAATCACCCTGTCACCCTCGACGAGGCCGCTGTCGACGAGCCACCGGTCCCCCACCGTCCTGCTGGCCTGGACGACGCGAGGCTCGACCTTGCCGTCCTTGCCCACCACCAGCGCGGAGGCATTGCCCTTCGCGTCCCGGGCGATGCCCTGCTGGGGAACGAGGATGCCCTGCTGGCGCAGCCCGTTGCCGACGAGCGCGCGAACGTACATGCCGGGCAGCAGCGACTGGTCGGGGTTGGGCACTGTCACTCGCAGCGCGAAGCTGCCGGTGCCCGGGTCCACCGTCACGTCGGAGAAGGTCAGCGAACCGGGGTGCTCGTAGCGGCTGCCGTCCTCCAGGAGGAGCGTCACCGGCGTGCTGTCGGTGTTCTTGAGCGTCCCGGCACTCAGCTCCTTGCGCAGCCGCAGCAGCTCGCTGCTGGACTGGGTCAGGTCGACGTAGAGCGGGTCCAGCTGTTGAACCACGGCGAGCGCCGTGGGCTGGTTGGCGGTGACGAGCGCGCCCTGCGTGACGGACGACTTGCCGATGCGCCCGGAGATGGGTGAGGTGATGCGGGCGTAGCCCAGCGTCACGTTTGCCCGCTGCAGCGCGGCCTGCGCGGCCTTGACGTCCGCCTCCGCCTGTCCCAGCGCGGCCACGGCCTTCTCGTTGTCGGCCGGAGTGACGGCCTCCAGCTTCAGGAGCTCAGCCGAGCGCCTGGCCGTCAGGGCGGCCGAGGTCAAGGTCGCCTGGGCACGGTCCAGCGCGGCCTTCGCGCTGCCGTAGTCCGCGCGGTAGGTCGCGTCGTCAAGCTCGTAGAGCGGCTGCCCCTGCTTCACGACACCGCCCTCCGTGAAGAGCCGGCGCAGGACCAGGCCGTTGACCTGGGGGCGGACCTCCGCCACGAGAAAGGCACTGGTGCGACCCGGCAGCTCCCGGGTGAGGAGCACGGATTCCGCCTTCAGCGTGACGACGGTGACTTGAGACGGCCCGTAGGCCTCTTGCGGAGGTGCGGCTTTCTGGCAGGCGGCCAGAAGCGCGGCACCGGACGACAAACCAACGAGCGCCAGCCGAAGCGAGCGCGAGCGAGACCACATGACAACCTCGGGAGCGGGGATGAAAACAGGGCGCCAGACTGCGGCGCGGCCCTTCCTCTACCGAATGCACGAGTTCCCGCCACCAAAACCGCATGTGCATCGGAGTGAAGCCTCCTGGCGGAAAATCGCTGGACACCTACGAAAGTGCCCCCGGTAGTCTGACAGGCGCGGGTTTTCCAGATTGGACCTTGAGTGCTGCTCCTTGAAATGGTGCGGCTCCCGCTCAAGGAGTCGCGACGCCGCGCAGCCCGCCCCTCTCCTCGGAGGCAGCTTCGCCGGCAGCGGGCACAGGCCACCTGCGACGCCATCCTCACGGCCACTGCCCGCATCCTCATTCGTGACGGCTACGAGGCCACGAGCACCCACCGGATTGCCCAGGAGGCGGGGGTCAGCATCGGTTCGCGCGGCCAGGACCCTCCGAACAAGGAGGGGCTGGTGTTCGCGGTGTTGGAGCACCAGGGCTCCCAGTGGCTCGCGGGGTTCGAGGCGGAGCTGCACGACTCCGCCTCCGCATCGCTGAACGTGGCGGTCCGCGCCATCATCCAGAAGCTCCTCACGCTCAAGCGGCCCATCCCTGCGGGAGCTGGCCACGCGCCTGTCCACGAGCGTGGCCCCGGAAAACCAACCGGCCTCTTCGCGAGCACAGCTCGCGCGGAATAGTTTTCAATAGCCAACAACCCGATCACATCCACACACAGAGCACTGTAGCGCTCCACGCCACAAGCTCTCCGACCAAACACTCTCATCATGCATGCCCTGTAGCGCCCCGCGCTACAAAACGCCCAATCAGATACCGCGCCACACCTGAGAAAGCCTGAGTCCTCTCAAACCCGGCCTTTCCTTCACAATCAATCCCTATACAGTTCAAGCGCGACTTGCGTGACGACCTGTCACGCCTGCTCGCGCGGGGGTGCCAATGGACAGGGATATCCGTCGTAGGCCGGGCGCGGTGTCTTTCGTGCTCTGTCTGACTGGGATGTTGACTCTCTTCACAGGCTGCACTGACAAGACGAAGGCAGAGGAGCGCTCCGAACCGGAGCGGCAGGACAAAGCAACCCCAAGCGGAGCCGCCGAGGAGCCGGAGGGCGAACTCCAGCGTCTGGACGAACTGCCCGAGGCGGAGACAAAGGAAGTCACCAACACCTTCATCCAGCGGACGAAATCACCCACCGACCTCGAGGAGAACCTGGCGATTCATACGCGCCTGCCGGCGCCCGCCAACGACAACCTCAAGGACAGCTTGATCCGGGTGGTGGGTACGCGGGAGAGCCCCGTGGTGCTCTTCCGTTCGGACTTCCTGGAAGAAATGGGGGTGATTGCCAGGTCGCCGGGTACCGACTTCTTCACCTCGCTGTCCGTGTTTGACGAGGACAGGGAGCTCTCGCTGCGCTTCGAGAACGAGGCGGCCCTTGCCGCGGGCGTGTTTGGAGAGACGAGCGAGGACACCGTCGTGTTCGAGGGGCTGTCGCCCACGAAGCGAATCAAGGGGGAGCTGTTCAACAAGGAGCTCTTCCTCCAAGGCGACACCGTGGCCAGCATGCTGTGCTCCCGGACGCCGAGGTCCTCCTGGGCGGCCTGGGAGAAGTCCCTGCTCATCACCGCCGAAGAGGTCGTCGCGGATCCCTTCCGCACCTGGAACGCCTGCACTCAATGGGGCACTCCCGATGGGGCGTGGACGTTCGCCCATCTGATGAGGCAGATGGCGGCCAACTCGAGCATGTCGCCGGAGCAGTTCACCCTGCGCTGGCTGGAGACCTGGCTCAACGAGCAGGTCATCAACGGCGACAAGGTGGCGGCCCGTACCTTCATCTTCCCCAGGGTCATTGAGCCCTGGGCCACCGCCAGTAATGCTTCCGCGACCCTGGTGACGGATGCCACCGGACGCCTGCGCGTCCTCTTGAGCGGAGCGCTCAATCTGGACAGGGCTCCCCTCTCGCTGCGAGCCATCGTCAACAGGACGGACATGGGCCGCACGACGAAGGGCAAGTCCGGCTATGGCGGCACCACCACCGCCGAGCCGGTGGACGCCGGAGAGCTGCGGTTCGTCTTCGCCGTTCAGATGGGCCTTGGCACGACCTGGTGCTCCGAGTCGGAGTTCACCGTCATCATCGAGTACGGCGTGCCCATCAACGGCTGTGGCCCGGTGGTGTCGTGGGCCCGGAGCTGGCTGGACCTCAGTACGTTCGCGTCATTCGATGAGAACTATCTCAGCGCATTGGAACAGCTGACGAAGCGGGTGGTCACGGCAAACGTGGCACCCAAGAAGGGCAACAAGAGCGCCCTCAACCAGCTGCGCACGAACGAGGTCTCCCTCCAGCCTCGGTATGGCGGGTGGGAGCTGCGGGAGTTCACCCTGTCGTTGGAGCGGCCGGCGAGCAACTCCGACACTCCGGTGAATGGGCCGCTGCGTCCCCACACGGTGGCGCAGAGCCCCGATGACGACGTCTACGACGCGAACAGCAGTCTGGAAGTCGATGACTACGTGCGCAACGTGGTGCTGCCCACCGTGCCCTTCGGCTCGGGGCCCGCTCCTGGCCAGTGCTCCTCGAACTACACCGTGCCCTATCGCTACCTGGGCCAGGATTTCCGGGGTGGCAACTCGCTGGTGCCTCCTGACTTCTGGCGCGCCGTGAGCATCAACCCCGGGGACCCCCGGGAGCTCTGCGCGCGGCATGACTTCTCGCTCAACACCTGCCAGGGCTGCCACAGCAAGGACACGGCGACCGACTTCACCCACGTGAAGCCCACGGGTGGCATTCCCGCCGCGCTCTCCAGGTTCCTCACGGGTGGCGGACCCGGCTGGTTCCTCTCCGTCCGCGATACGCAGTTCCCTGGCAGCGGCTACAGGTGGCGCTTCGCCGACCTGGACCGCCGCTGGCGGCGTCTCAACGAGCTGGCGCTGTGCACCTCGTGCGGAAAGAGCGCCGTGTTCGAGTCCAAGCTGTTGGAGGAGATTTCCCGGGTCGCGGGCGGCGTACTGCCCATCGACCCCGTGGGCCCGGTCGAAGAAGAGCCGCCGTTCAAGGCCGGCCCCATCAAGGACCGTGAAACCGCTCGGGCCGTGTTCGAACTGAGAAAGAACTTCGTCACCGAGTTCCGGGACGAGACGCTGGACACGATTCGTCCCGCGGAGTCCATCACCCACTGACGCGAGCGTTCAGGGCGGGCGAGCTTCGACTTCACGGGGCTCGCCCTCCCCTGACGCCAGCCGCATCCACGAGGAGCCAGAGCCGATGCTGGCCAGGGGCCGTGATAGCGTTTGCTCACGGAGCTGAACCCGGGAGTGCCCATGTGGAGGTGCTGGAGTCTGATGTCGGGAGGTCCGCGAACAATGGCACTGACCCTTGCTTGTGCCCTCCTGGCGGGTTGCGGTGATGAGCCCTTCCGCCCCTCGGTCCAGCAGATCACCCGACACGTGGTCGCGCCCACCTGCGAGGACATGACGTTCTCGTACTTCCCGATGGAGGAGCTGACCGACTACGTTCCCACGTGCTTCCCTCCGTACTTCTACCAACACGAGGGGTACTTCCTGGCGTCCACCCGGCAGGCCGTGCCTCGGCTGGAAAAGACGTGTGGCGCATTCCGCATCCTGTTCCTGTTCTTCGACACAGAAGCGCACCGGGACCTCCTGCGTCAGAACCCCACTCTCTCCGAGCAGACGAAGGCGCAAATCCAGACAAATGTCCGGTCCGCGTTGTCGTGGGTCGTGCTCGGCTATAGCCCCCAGCAGGTGTTCAGCCATCGCGCCATCCCGCCCCCCGTCACCTTCCAGTACGACGTGAAGGTCTCCCTTCAGGGAAGCTCTTCAGCGCTGGCCGACGAGGAGACGGCGGACTTCAAGAGCTACGACGCCATCGTGTTCCTGGAGACGCTCCCGGGAGACGTCGCGGGCTCCGGCGTCTCGCGATGGCCGAGCAACCACCCCATCTTCCGGACGGATGAGCCGCTCGTGCTGCGAATCAATCCGCGCTACTTGAGCCCGGGCCTCTTCTACAACGAGTTGTTCCGACGCAACGTGCCGGTCTACCTGGCCCAGCACCACGTGGGCCCTCCGACGTTCGTGGAGGAGGACGGCATCCTCTACAACCGGACGCCCATCACCAATCCCCGCAATGGCTGGGTGCTGCGCGCGGAAGACTTCAGCCTCCTGTCGGACATGCTCAACGGCTGGCATGACGTGGATGCGGATGGCATCCCTGAATGCCAGGACACGGAGATTGACGCACGTCCCGACAACGTGGACGCGGACTGGGTCCCGGACCTGATCGATCCGGAGCTGGACCAGGACAACGGGCCGTTCGTCTGGACACGCGGGTAGCGGGCGACAACGCGCTTCCAGCCCGGCGCCTGGACTTGTAGGGTGTCTTCGCCATGCGGCGGCTTGGAGACCCAGCGGGTAGACGGTCCGTGGTGACACGGTCGGCTGCCTCTCCGGGGTACCCCCGGGGAATGATTTCGAGGAGCACAGTCCCACGCGAGGCCCGGACTGCGGCGAGCCGCAGGTCAGGCCGCGCCAGACGGGACAGGTGGGCGCCAGCCGCTGCATGGCGCCCGAGTCGACGATGAGCACCTGGAACGTGGTGGCGAAGGCACTCGCGTCAGCATTCCTGGCGGGACCCTGGACGTCTTCAGGGCTCGCCGAACGCGGAGCCGAGGTCATCGGGGGTCGGACTCCATGGCTCTTGTCGCTCGTGCGGAGCACTCTCAGGTTCTTCCCTCGGCCGCCGCGTGCGCGGCTGGAGTTGCTCTCGGAGCTGCTGGCCACGCGTCCCGCGCTGCGCCGGGCGTGTCGGAACCCCCTGGCTCCCGTGACAATCGGCCGCTGGTTCACCGCCGCGCCGGAGATGGGTCGTCAGCCGTGGCCCGTTCCCTCGCTCCCGACCCAGGCCGAGCTCGCGGGCTGGCTTGGGGTGACGGACGCACAGCTCGGGTGGCTGGCGGATTCACGCGGACTCGAGCGGACCTCGACGCCGGGGCGTTGGCGGCGCTACCGCTACACGTGGATTCCGAAACGCAGCGGTGGAGAGCGGCTCCTGGAGCAACCCGGTCTGGAGCTCGCGCGGCTTCAGCGCAAGGTGCTCCACGGCATCCTGGATGTCATTCCGCCACACGAGGCCGCGCATGGGTTCGTCGCGGGACGAGGCGTCCGCGGTTTCGCCGAACCCCACGTGGGACAGGCTGTCGTCGTGCGCGTGGACCTTGAGGACTTCTTCCTCTCCGTGAAGCCGGCGCGTATCTGGGGGGTGTTCCGTAGCGCCGGGTATCCCGACGAGGTGGCCGCGACACTCGCGGGGCTCTGCACGAACCGGACACCGAGCGCGGTGAGGGAACAGGCGCGTCGGACAGCCGACGGAGAGGAGCTCACCGCACGCTGGCGCCTGGCGCGGAGGCTGGAGGCAAGACACCTCGCACAGGGGGCGCCCACGTCACCCGCCCTCGCCAATCTCGCCGCATACCGGCTTGATGTTCGACTGTCGGCGCTCGCCGCTGCACTGGGAGCTCGCTACACGCGTTACGCGGACGACCTGGCGTTCTCTGGAGGCGAGGCCCTGGCGCGGAGCACCGGTCGATTGCTCCGATGCGTGGCGCGAATCGTCCGCGAGGAGGGCTTCACGGTGCACACCGCGAAGACTCGCGTGATGCGACGGGGGCGACAGCAACGACTGGCGGGTGTCGTGGTCAACGAACGTCCCTCCGTGCCCAGGGCGGACCATGACCGGCTGAAGGCCATCCTCCATCTGTGCCGCACACGCGGGCCCGAGAGCCAGAACACCGAGGGCCATCCTGAGTTCCGCGCGCACCTGCTGGGCCGGGTGGCCTGGGTCACGCACCTCAATCCCGCCCGTGGGGCCAGACTGCGCGCGCTCTTTGACCAGATTGCGTGGGAGTGAGGGCGCTCACTCGTTTTGACCCACGACAGAGCATTGGCAATGGCGCAGCGGGCAAATTGAGTGGGCGTGAGGGCACTCACTCGTTTTGACCCACGACAGAGCATTGGCAATGGCGCAGCGGGCAAATTGAGTGGGTGTGAGAGCGCTCACTCGTTTGGGCCCACGACAGAGCATTGGCAATGGCGCAGCGGGCAAATCAAGTGAGCGCGTAAGCCCCCCTGCGCTGGCCCGCGACAGAGCACTGGGAATGGCTCAGCGGGCAAATCTGGAGACTGACTCTGGAGCAGATCGTCAGCGAACCTCGGGGTGAACCTGGATTCTCCTGGGGCTTTGCCCCGAGAATCGCGCACCGACGCTCTTGGGGCGTCGCCGTGCTCCCGGCGGTCCGCCATGGCCAATGCAGCCTCCCAGCTCACCGTCCCCCAGACCCGCGTGCCCCTGGCGCGACTGCGCGACTCCGCGAATCTCCTGGCCTCGCTCGCTCCAGGCGCGCTCTTCGTCGTGGCCCTCGCGGTGGTGTCGAGGCAGCCGCGCTTCTCCTGGCTCGCCGAGCCCCTTCGTTACCCGTGGGAGCTCTGGGCGATTGCGCTCGCCGGGACAACCGCGACCGTCGCTGGCGTTGCGGACTGGCGCTACCACCGCGTGGCACAACTCCGGGTCGGCCCCAATGAACACCGCGCGGAGTTCCTCGCCCTCGCTGGCGGCGGCTTCCCCCTGTTCCTGCTGATGTGCGCCGCATCTGTGGCACACCGCCCTCTCGTGTTCCTGCTCCCCGTCCTCGTCGTCCTCATGGGGACGGTGGTCCTCATCTGCTACGACGAGTTCGTCTTTCACCGTCGACGGTGCGACCGCTGGGAGTCCTTGCTGCATCGCACCCTTCTCATCGGTCATGCGACTGCGTTCCTCGCCTGGGCGCACTTCTGCTTCGTTCGTGAGCAGCTTCATGGCTGAGCACTCGCGCTCCCCATGGCGGCGAGGCCTTGATTTGCTGACGCGCGCGGCCCACCTCTACGACGCGCCGGGCTCGACGCTTGCCCATGAAGCCCGGAGCGCATGGCGTGGGGGATTCGCGAGCAGCGCGACGTGGATGGCCCAGGCGCTCGCCCAGGTCCGGGGGCGTCCCGTCCCCACCTCGCTGCCACATGCGGGCCGCTGGGGTGCACTCAAGTATGGCTGCGCACTCCTCGCGGCCCTCTGTGGCTGGGGACTCGCCGTGGGACTCGGCCTGCCGCACGTCGTCGGACTGGGGCTGGCGGTGCTCGCGTTCTACGCCGCTGAGGTCCAGGGGCTCTTCCTGTTCCCCCTGCTGATGGATGGCGTCGAGCACCCCTGGCGCAGCGGGCGCACATTGCTGCGCCGAGCCGGTGGCACCATCCACGCCGTGGGCACGGTGCTCATGCTGGCCGGCGTCATGCTCCTCGGTGGGATTGTCGGTCGCGGCTGGGTCCGCTGTTGGTGCCTGGGCTGTCTCGCGGTGGTGCACTGGTACGAGGACCTGCGAGCGTGAGTCTCGCGGAGCTGTGGAGTCGAGGGCTCGCCCTCGCGGTGGACGCCGTGCGCGTCAACACCGTGGCGCTTGAAATCCGACAGGACGCCTCCCTCTGGCACAAGCAGCGCCGGCTCGGCATGGGCGCGGTGATTGCCGCCGGCAATGTCTTCCTGCGCCTGTCGCGCAGCCACATCCGGATGTTTCCCTCCGCGAAGGCCTGGCGCGATTGGGAGCTGACCACCTTCGCGCTCCTCCACACGGGACACATCGCCGAGGCACGGGGTGCACGAGCCGTCGCCCTGGAGGCGCTACCGGGTGAGCGCCTCGACCTCCTGCTCGCACAGGGACGACTGACGACGCCCATGGTGGAGGCAGCCGCGCGTGAGCTGCACCGGGCCCATGGCCTGACGACGCCCAACAGCTCGCATCCGTGGTCCCACGGCGATGCCCACCTGAAGAACATCCTCTATGACGAAGCGGGACAGCGCGCCTGGCTCATCGACTTCGAGACCGAGCACGACACCCACCTCTCCGCCGACGAGCGCCATGCCGATGACCTGCTCGTCTTCCTGCTCGACCTGAGGGGACGCGCGACTCGGGAACAGGCCGTCTCCCTCACCGCGGCCTTCCTGCGCGCCTACTCCGAGCCGGGCGTGTTCATGGCCCTGCAGGCCCGCCTGCGGCCACCTCGCGGACTGGAGCGAACCCTCTGGAAGAGCCGCTCACATCACATGCCGGAGGCTCAGCTCCTCGAGTGGCTGGAGCACCTCCGCCACGAGTTGACGCGGCTGGAGGCCTCCTCACGCCGTCCCCTGGCGACATGAGCGACTGTCGCGTCGGTGCGGCGACTGTCTTTGAGTCCCCCCGCCTGGGCCTCTTCATGATTCACGGGAGGAGCTTCCGCTACTCACGCAGGGGCACGTCCTGCCGCCGCCACAGAGGCTTCACCGGCACACGCTCCAGAATCCCGGAGCCGAAGACCCGGTCCAGCTCCAGGTAGTCCATGTGCACGTAGCCGATGTGACACCCGCACGTCGCCTTCGCGCACGCGCGCGGACGCAGCGACTGGTCGAAGTCCGGCGCGTAGATGTTCCCAATCGGCTCGTCGATGAAGTGACACCGGCGCGCCGTGCCCTCTCCATCCACGGAGATGACCGACTCCCCTCCCCTGCACGCCCGCCCCAGGCTCGAATGCCGCACGTTGTTCACCGGGAACAGCGGGTCCACGGCCGTGAAGCGCGCGACGTCCTCGGACGTGTACGGCTCCTCCTGCCCGTCCTTCACCGCGTTGATCCACAGGTACGTGTCGTCGGACAGCTCGCGGCGCAAGGCCTCCGCCTCCTCCGCGAAGCGCACGAACCCCACCATGCCCGCGCTGTGCCGCACCCCCAGCGCCGTCAGCGTCTCGCACTGCGCCACGAAGCGACGGCGCTTCATCCACTCCGGATGGTACGTCGCCCAGATGCCCAGCTTCTCCGCGCGGCAGTCCTTCACCCAGTCCAGCTTGCACGACAGGTTCGTCTGCGCCGCCACCCGCTCCACGTGTGGCAGATGCGTCAGCCGCGCCAGCGCCTGCTGATACCAGGGCCAGATGAGCGCCTCACCCCACGGCGTGAAGAACACCGACACCGTGTCCCCCGTGCGCGCCTCCACCCACGCCAGGAACCGCTCCAGGTCCGCCCGGTCCTTCTCCAGCTCCTCGTCCGTGTGCTTCCACTTGCCGAAAGGACAGTACTCACAGCCGTAGTTGCAGCTCGACAGCGGACCTCGATAGAGCACGGTGAGCTTCATCGCCAGGCGTACTCCTGTGACAGCTCACGCACCCCCGTCGAGTGCAGCCAGGGGCCAATCAGGTCCGAACGCTCCACTCCCGCGGCCGTGAGCCGCAGCGCCGTCTCGTCCCGCCTCGCCAGCCCGTGCACCTCCAGCTCCAGCAGCTCCGGGAAGTCCTCCAGCACGTCGGTGCAGAACTGCTCGCGGTACGTCGCGAAGTCCACGCCCTCCGCCAGCAGCGACAGCAGCATGTATCGCCGTCGCCGCTCCTCGCCGTCCAGCCGGAAGCCGTACCCGACCTCGCCAAAGGACTCCGACGTGCGCGCGCTGTACGACGCGATGATGGAGCGCACCTCGCGCGAGCCCACGGCGTACTCCGACGAGTAGTGCACCTGCCCCGTGTACGAGCGCGCCCCGCACCCCAGCCCCACCATGCCGTCCTCCTGGCAGCGGTACACCGGGCCTCCCGCGTCCGGCGCGTGGCGCGCGCGGAACATCCGCATCGACACCTGCGTGTAGCCCTGGGACAGGAGGAACTCACGGCCCGCGCGATACAGCGCGATTCGCAGGTCATCCCACGCGCGCGCCTTCTTCCCCAGGAAGGTGAGCGGACGCACGTAGAGCGGATAGAGATACACCTCCTCCGGCGTGAAGCGCAGCGCCTGCTGGATGGAGTACAGGAACGTCTCCACCGTCTGCCCTTCCATGCCGTAGATGAGGTCCAGGTTCAGCGTCGGGAAGCCCGTGGAGCGGATGAGGTCCAGCGCCGCCTCCACCTGCGCCGTCTGCTGGGGCCGCTTCACCGCGGCCACCTCCGCCTCGATGAAGCTCTGCACGCCAATGCTCACCCGGTCCGTGCCCCGCGAGCGCAGCGCCTTGAGCTTCTCCGCGTCCACCGTCTCCGGAGACACCTCCACGGAGACAGGAATGTGGTGTGGGTCCGCGCCCAGCACCTTCTCCGCCAGGTCGAACACACGATGCAGCCCCGCCACGTCGAGCAGCGTCGGCGTGCCCCCTCCCACCGCGAGCCGCGCGAAGCTCGCCGTGCCCAGCGCCGCCTTCACGCGGTGCGCCTCTCGCTCCAGCGCCCCGAGGTAGCCCTCCACCACGTCCTGCTTGGGCCCCGCCGCCGTGAAGAGATTGCAGAAGCCACAGCGCATCTCGCAGAACGGGACGTGGAAGTAGAGGAACAGGGCGTCCCGCCGCTCCTCGGCCCACACCGACTCCAGCGAGAGCGCCGGCGTGAAGGGCCGGTAGGCCGTCTTGTGCGGGTAGCCATAGAGGTACGCCACGTACGGCGTCTCCCCCAGCATCTGCTCCAGGCGCGTCATGGTGAGGACTCTCACGACAGGGTGAACTCGGCGTAGGGCACCGTCCAGACGACGGGGTGGCCCACGCGATGACCGTTATAACCGTCCTCGCCGTACGCCGTGCCGTGGTCCGAGCAGACGATGCAGAAAGCCGGGCCCCGGCGCCGCAACGCGGCGAAGAGGGGTGGAAGCTGACTGTCCACGTATTCCAGGGCTGCCGCGTGGGACGCGACGGAATCCTCGGTGGCTCCGGACAGGTAGTGGCGGTTGGGCTGGTGCAGCGCGGAGACGTTGATGAAGAGGAACACGCGCCGCTCCCGAGGCACGGCCTCCAGGCGCTGGACGGCCAGGCCCACCTGGTGCTCGGTGGACCGAGGCTCTCTCACCCCCAGCTCGGGGCTCCAGTGGCTCTCCGCGAAGAGGCCTGGCAGCACGCTGCCCAGGGGGTTGAGCTTGTTGAAGAAGCCCACGCCGCCAATGCACACGGTGTGGTAGCCGCGCGCCGCCAGGCCCGTGACGAGGTCCGGCGCGTCCAGCACGCAGGTGCCCTGCCCCGTCGTCTCGCTGCCCTCGAAGCGCATGGAGAACAGCCTTGCGTGCCGGCCCGGACGCGCGGGCGTGGGCAGGAAGCCGGCGAAGAAGGCGTGGTGCGCGGCGTAGGTGAAGCTCGCGGGCGAGTGGCGCTCCTCCCACTGGCCTCCCGGCATCAGCGCGGTCAGATTCGGGATGCGGCCCGCCGCGGCCAGCTCGGTCGCCACATCGTGGCGCAAGGTGTCCAGGGTGAGGAAGAGCAGGTCGTGCGAGCCGACCACCGTGTTCATGTCCATTTCGCAATCACTTCCGCGACGAACTCGTGTCGCGAGGTGATGCGCTCCACCGTGAAGGTCGGCGGCGGCAGCGCGGCGGGCCACTCCCGCCCATGGGAGACCCAGCACGTGGCGATGCCCAGCTGCGTCGCGCCGACGATGTCCCGCACCGGGTCATCACCGATGTGGAGGACCTCGAAGGGCTCGCGATTCACGTGCTTCAGCGCGGCCTTGAAGATGGCCGGGTCCGGCTTCTCCACGCCCACCTCGCTCGAATAGAAGCCCTCCGGCACGGAGTGGTAGAGGCCTGCGGTGAGCAGCTTCCTGCGCTGCGTTCCCGAGAAGCCGTTGGAGACCACCTCGACGGGCTGCCGCCGGGCCAGCGTGTCCAGCCACGCCGCCAGCTTCGGGTCGCCGACCACGAAGTCCGACAGCTTCGACTGGAAGTCCAACCAGAACTCCTTCGCCTTCATCCCCGTGGGGAACGCGTCAACCACGTCGGCGCAGAAGGCCTCCCTGTCGCGCCCTCCCTGCTCGTCGAACTTCTGGAGGGTGGCCAGGTCCTCGGCCCGACGGTGCTCGGGAAACACGTCGGGGAACCGGACCATGAAGTCCTCGAAGTAGCGCACGAAGGCGGACTCGCGGTCGACCAGGGTGTTGTCCACGTCGAAGAAGATGGCCTTCGGCCGCGTCGGCCCGTACTTGCCGAACGCGCGCGGCTTGTTCATCCACTTCTTGTCTTCGTACAGGTGGCGATACCGCTGATTTCGTTCCATGGAGCCCCTCGTCGCGATGCGCTCGAATGCCGTGGCTCAGCCCGCGACGAGCGCGGCGTCGTACTCCTGCAGCGCTCGGAGGACCTCTTCCCGCGAGTCCGTCAGCAGCAGGTGCCGCGCGTAGTCCTGTCCCTGCGCGAGCTGCGCCAGCAGGGGATAGACGGGGCGCGTCTGCGTCCAGAACTCCCGGCCCAGGAAGATCATCGGGCTGATGACGCCCACGCTGTTGTAGTGATTCTGACAGGCGTCCTGGAAGATCTCCTGGATGGTGCCGGCGCTGCCGGGCGCGTACACGATGCCTCCTCGGGCGATGGTCAGCAGCCCGTCCTCGCGCACGCTGTTCGCGAAGTACTTGGCGATGTGCGTGGCGAAGGGGTTGGGCGGCTCGTGGCCGTAGTGCCAGGTGGGGATGCCCAGGCTGGAGCACGCGAAGACGTCCTTGGGCTCCAAGGGGAAGGCGGCGCGCACGTCGAAGGCCCGCGCGAGCCACTCGCGGTCCGTGTAGCTGGGGGCCTGGGCGAGGATGGCGAGCGCGGCGTCCAGCTCCGACTCCGGACGCACGGCGAACCAGGCGCCCAGGTGCGTGGCCTCCATCGCGCCCGGGCCGCCACCGCTGACGAGGAAGAAGCCCGCGCGCGTCAACTCCCGCGCCAGCGTCGCCACCTCGCGGTAGTCGGACTTGCCGCGCTTCATGGAGTGTCCCCCCATGATGGCCACCACCTTGCGGGGCGGTCCCGACACGGCGAGCAGGTCCTCCATCGCATCCGTGACGGCGTGGTCATGCAGGCGCTGCGCGAGCGTCTCCAGCAGCGTGGGCGGCGTGCCCCGGCCGTGAGATTCCCAGTGCCGGTAGATGCGCGCGTCGAGCGTGTCCGCGTACGTCTCCGGCCTCGTCGGGTCGAAGCCCGCGTACAGCTCCTCCGGCGAGTACAGGCCCCCCCGGTACGGTTGATATGGCACTCCAGAGATGGGCGGGAAGACGAGGGCCCCATGCGCGAGCGCGGCCTGGAGCGCGTCCTTCTCCAGCTCACAGCCCAGGAACACCGTTCCGTCGAGCGGGGCGGTGCTCAGCTCACGGGTGTAGCCTCGCAGGTCCAACCCCTGGATGACGACATTGACGAGGGGGCGCGCGTCGCGAAGGTGCCGCTCGAAGGCCTCGGGAGTCTCTAGCTCAATCACCCGCGAAGGATTCCATGCCTCGCGCCCTACTAGAAGAGGACAACCATGGTGCCGAGCGGCATCCGGTCATACAGCGCCGTGATATCGCGGGGGTGGAACACGACACAGCCCCAGGACAGCCGGCCGCCGCTCGCCTCCAGCGACCATTCGCCCGCCCACCCGTGAAAGCCGATGCCGCTGCCCAGGCGCGTCGACGCATCCGTCGCCTCACGGGCCTCCCAGGCACGGGCGATGCGCTCGCGCGTCTTCTGCGTGAGCCAGCCCTGCTTCACCCCCCGGCTCGCGTCCCAGGGGTTGGGGTAGTTCACCCGCAGCCAGTGGCCGCCGTAGTACGCGGCGTAGGGGCCGGGAATCTCCCCGCGCACCGTCTGCACGATGAAGTACATGCCCACGGGCGTGCGGTTGTCGCCCCGCTGCTCCTTGGGCCCCGCCTCCTGGCCGAAGCCCACCTCCACCCGCGCCCGCTCCACGCCTCGCTCGTAGAGGCGGAGCTGATTCAGCGAGTGGGAGATGAGCACCAGCACCGGCTCGCTCGCAGGCTGGGGCAGGCGGGCGTGCGCGGCGGTGAAGCGGCGGGCCTCCGCGACGGACAGCGCGCGGTCGGTGTGCAGCACGACTCCGAGCCGCTCCGACGTCCCCACCTGACCGAGCACCTGGTCCCGGGTCACGAGCGCACCGGGACGCAGCGCCACCCCGCTCAGCCCGGAGTACTCCGAGCGGGCGCGCAGCAGCTCGTGGTTCTCGTGGTACAGGTGCTCCAGCGTGACGCGCTCACCTCGCGCGCCCACCGCCACCACGCGGCCCCGGGCCAGCGCGCGCACGTCGCCTCCCGGCCTGGCCCGCGTGATATCCGGCCACGGCGCGAAGCCCTCCGCCACCGCGTGCTCGGGACGCAGCCAGGCCTCGAAGACATCCGACGGCGTGGAGGCGGTGGCGACCTGGGCGGACAGCACCCAGGCGAGGCACAGCAGCGGCAACCCGAAGCGCGGCGCGAAGGAAGTCACTCGCGCTGGACACTCGGCGCACGAGGACCGTTCCGTCAACTCCCGCGTTTTCGCCAGTGAGGAGAGGGGCTCCGAGCAGGCAGCACCGCGCCATCGCTCGTCCCAACTCGACGGCAGGGGCCTCTGGATGGGTGAGCCGCCCCGAAAAGCGGGCTCCTGGAATCCTCGCGGGGAGGCTCTCTCCGACCCACGTTCTTCAGCGCCGGGCCTCCAGGGCGCGCAGCGCGGCCTGGGCCTGGAGCAGCTCCGGACGCGCGTTGGCGGCGGCGGCGTCCTGGGCTGCGAGCTGGAGCTGCCGGGCCGCCTCCTCGCGCTCGCCCAGGCGCAGGTGGGCTCGCCCCAGGGCGCAGCGCAGCAGTGACTTGAGCTTCCGGTCCCCGAGCATCCCCGCCAGTTGGAGGCCCCGCACCGCGTCCTCCTTCGCCAGCTCAGGCGCGTCCGCCTGGCTGTGCAGCAGCGCGAGCCCGTGGTGCGTGTACGCCATGCCGCCCCGGTCCCCCATGCGCGCCTTCAAATCGAGCGCGAGCTGGAAGTAGTGCACCGCCCGCTCCCTGTCTCCGGCGCGCGCGTACGCATCCCCCAGGTTGAACAGGGCCGTGGAGTGCTCCCACGTGTCCCCCGCGCGCTCCGTCCAGCGCAGCACCGCCGCGTACTCCGCCGTCGCCTGCTCCGGCCGCCCCTGCCCCATCAGCAACGTCCCCATGGCCCGGTGCAGCGCGGCCTCCACGCTCGCCCGGCCCGGCTCCTCCTGGTACGGCGCCTGGAGCAGCCGCCCTCGCGCCACCGCCAGCCGCGCCTCCGCCTCCTCGAAGCGCCCCAGCCAGCACAGCGCGAGCGCGCACAGCGCATCCAGCGAGGCCCCGCGGAGCAGTGCCTCTCGCGAGGCCTCGAACTCACCCACCAACTGGCTCAGCTCCACCACTTCCTCGTAGCGCTCCAGCGACAGCACCACGGCGGCCAGCTTGCGCAGGCACTGGAGCCGCGCGGGCGTCGCCAGCACGGTGCGCGGGTCCTCGAGCGACAGGGCGATGCGCCAGGCGGCCTCGGCCTCTGCTCGCTCCCCCGCCAGCCGGTGCGCGTCTCCCATGCGCTCCCACAGCACACGAGACCACTGCCGCGCGGCGTCCAGGGACAGCGAGCCGGCGACCTCCAGCGCGACGCGGTACACCTCGAGCGCCGCCACCGGCTCCAGCGCCGACAGGTTCCACCCGGCGACCTCCAACAAATGCGGCAGCGCCCGCCGCGGCACCTTCGCCGCGCGCCAGTGACGCACCAGCTCCGCGCAGGCGCGACGCCGAGTCTCCTCGGGCAGGGCCTCGTACGCCTCCGCCGCCCGCCGATGCAGCGCCAGCGCTTCCGCATCCGAGGGCACCGCCTCACGCGACACCGGAGCATGAGCCCCCACCGCGTAGCGCCCGCCCGAGACGGCCTTCAGCCAGCCCTCCGCCTGCAGCCCGGCGAGCGACGAGAGCCCACCGACGAGCGCCCCCAGCACGGGCCGGGGGAAGCAGGGCCCCAGCATCGCGCTCACCTGCAACGCCTCTCGCCGCGCGGGCGACAGGGCATCGAAGCGCGCGGCCAGGACCGCTGTCCCAGACTCGGGCAGGGGCGCTCCCGGGTGCTCTTCGTGGAACGCCATCGCATGCAGCAGGTGCAGCGGGTGGCCCGCGCCCACGCGCAGCAGCGCCTCCCTGGGCCAGCCCGGACGCAGGCGCGTGGCGACCAGCGCGGCGGCGTCCTCCGGATTGAGCAGCCCCACCTCCAGCACCTCCGCCGTCGGCGGCGCGAGCGCCGGCCCCTGGGCGCGCTCCAGGACGAGCACGAGCACCGGCGCGTGCGCCAACCGCGAGACGAGGACCTCGATGAACGCCCGGCTCAGCGGGTCCGCGTGCTGCCAGTCCTCCAGGATGAGGATGCGCGGCCCCCGGTGCGGCAGCAGCGCGTGGCAGAGCGCGTCGAACAGCGCCAGGCTCTCGGCGGAGAGGCTCGCGGGGAGGCCCTGCCACTCGCGCCCCTCCAGGAAGTGGGCGACGCGCTCCGCCTCCGCGCTCGACATCCGCCCCACGCCCGCCACGGGCCGCAGCCCCCGGGTGGCCTCCAGCAGCTCCAGCAGGGGCCCCGCCGGAGTCCCGGGCAGCGCCAGTCCACTGCCCTCCCAGACCTCGAAGCGATTGGCGGCCAGCGATTCCACCAGCGCGTCCTTCAGTCGCGACTTGCCCATCCCCTCCGGGCCCACCAGCCACACGGCGCGCCCCAGCCCTCGCCGGGCCTCCTCCGCGCACCACTTCAGCCGCTCCAGGAGCGCCGTCCGCCCGACGAGCGGCGGCTGACACGACCCCGTCTCCCACCGACGCACTCCCTCAGACAGGGGCCTTCGGAGGGACGCGCGCGGGCATGCGGACAAGCCAGGGGAAAGCCGCGTCCCACAGGCCAGACACACGCCCGAAGACAAGGTCATGAGCACCTCCAGAGCCCGAACCTCTAACGCTCCCGCGCCGCGGAACCCCTCGGGCCCAGGGGTGGTGTGTGTGTATTGAATTCGCCTGTGGGCCTGCCCTCCAGGCCACCGCATGCCTCCTCGGTCCCGCTCACGGTGCGCTCAAGCTCTCACCGTCCGCCTCAATCCGCCACCAATGACAGACGTTTCCAATCCCACCGCCCCAACCCCCACCTGGAGTATGTCCTGCCCCTTTTCTTGGAGGGCAGGCAGGCATGTCGAGAAGTGTTGAATACGAAATAAAAGTGGTCGATGGTTGTCTCCGTCGCAACGCGGCGAACCCCCGCCGTGACCTTGGAGAAACCCCCTAGCTGAAACCAGATACCGGCCCGTCGGGAGACGGCCGCCGGACACACTCCCCGTCTGTCTGTTTTTGAATCCCCAGAGGTCCCTACATGAAGAAGTCTCTTCTGCTGGCTGGCGCATTGCTCGGCCTGGGTGTCACCGCGTGCGGTCCCCAGGACGACGTCACGGAGCTGGGCGAGGCCCCCACCGGGCTCGAGGCCGCGGCCTTCGCCACCTCGGCCTCCGCCGCCGCGCTGACGGCCACGGGCTGCAGCCAGCTCACGGCGGCGTCCGTCATCGCAAAGGGTCATGACGGCAACGTGCCGGCCAACACGATGGACGACAGCCTGTCCACCCGCTGGAGCTACCTCGGCAAGGGCGGCTGGATTGACTACGACCTGGGCTCCACCAAGTCCATCTCGGGCGTCACCATCGCATGGCACGAAGGCACCACACGGACGAACACCTTCACGGTGTCCGTCTCGCCGGATGGCTACACGTACACGCAGATCTACAGCGGCACGAGCAGGAAGTCGTCCTCCGCGGAGACGTACTCCTTCACGGCCACCTCCGCGCGCCGCGTTCGCATCACCTTCATGGGCAACAGCATCAACGACTGGGCCTCCATCGCGGAGGCGCGCGCCTGCGCCGCCACGGTGACGACGCCTCCTCCGACGACGCCTCCCCCCACGGGCAGCAGCGTGGTGTGGGTGGGTGACTTCGAGACGAACAACATCAGCCAGTGGACGCGCGCGCAGCAGGTGAGCGCGGACCGGCTGGCGATGGTGTCCTCGCCGAAGCGCCAGGGCAGCTATGCGCTCAAGGCCACGGTGAAGCGGGGCGATGACCCCATCAACTCCAGCGGCAACCGCAACGAGCTGGTGCGGATGACGCGCGAGCCGTCGGGCTCCGAGTACTACTACCGCTGGAGCACGATGTTCGACTCCACGTTCCCCAACGTGAACACGTGGCAGCTCTTCACCCAGTGGCACCAGGAGAGCGACACCGTGGGCGGCTCGCCGCCGGTGGAGTTCTACGTCTATGGCAACGAGGTCCGCCTCAACATCGGCGGCAACCCGGGCACCATCGTCTGGCGCGCCCCGCTGACCCGCGGCAAGTGGATGGACTTCATCTTCCACGTGCGCTGGTCGGCGGACTCGAGGGTGGGCTTCGTGGAGCTGTACCTCGACGGCAAGCTGGTGATGCCCAAGCGCTACATCGCCACCCAGTACTCCGGCCAGGTCAACTACCTGAAGATTGGCCTGTACCGGAACGACACGATTACGCAGACGGGCATCGTCTACCACGACGGATGGGTGATGGCCCGGAAGCTCGAGGACGTGCTGAACCCCACGGCGGTCATCAAGGCCCCGTAGCGCGCCCACGGTTGTACGGCACCCCACACCGTGCCCTCTCCCGGGCCGAGGTCGCGTCCCCACGCGGCCTCGGCCCGGAGTAGTTTCCGGGCATGCCCAACAGCCTGCGCGTCGTCCAGGTCCACATCCACGTCAAGCCGGAGCACGTGGACGCCTTTCGCGAAGCCACCGTGGTCAACGCGCGGGAGAGCGCGAAGGAGCCCGGCATCGCCCGCTTCGACGTCCTCCAGGACTCCGAGGACCCGACGCGCTTCGTGCTCGTGGAGGTCTACCGGACGGCCCAGGCGCCCGCGGAGCACAAGGAGACGGCCCACTACCTCACCTGGCGCGACACCGTGGCGCCGATGATGGCGGAGCCGCGCACCAGCCGGAAGTACGTCAACCTGTTCCCCGAAGACGCCGGGTGGTGACGTGAGTCCCACCGCCTTCGAGTTC
>Ga0126314_10000085_pt1 | contig 48839 bp, 31 predicted proteins | sample Plot105B_FD_92535 | JGI IMG/M metagenome (GOLD analysis project Ga0126314, IMG submission 92535) | Serpentine soil microbial communities from UC McLaughlin Reserve, CA, USA - Plot105B | ecosystem: Environmental > Terrestrial > Soil > Grasslands | place: USA: UC McLaughlin Reserve, Lake County... | reverse complement strand
CGACTTCGACTTCAACCTCCACGTCGTCCGCAAGTGAGGCTCGCGGAGACGGCCGGGAGGCCGCGCTGTTTCTTCGCGGCCCCCCGGTGGCGACGACGACGCGATGTCAGTCCCAGCGACTGGTGAGCTTCACGGACCACTCGCGCAGCGTGCCGCTCCCCTGCCCCGCGGGGTTGGAGATGTGCAGCTTCCACTTGCCGTTGATGATTCCATCGCGGGGGATGCCACGCGTCACCGGGATGCGGGACGGGGGCCTGCCCTCGGAGGGCCCGTTCCACAGCAGGGCCGTCTCACCACCCGGGTCCTCCAGCGTCAGCACGAGGTTGGACGACGAGGAGTGCAGCAGGTCCAGCACCACGGTGATGTCCTCGGGCACGCTGGCGAGGCCCACCACGCCGACCACCGACACCAGCTGCGCCGTCGAGGCCGGCAGCGCCAGGTCCGAGTAGTTCGTGAAGGTGCCCGCCATCCAGGCCGGACGGCAGATGCCTTCGGGAGAGCCGGACTCGGAGCCCGAGCACACCAGGCCCGTCTGGCACGGACGCATCACGGAGCAGCTGTCGCTGTCTCCCGGAATCGGCGGGTTGCTCCGGCAGCGGCCGTAGGCGATGGGGCCGCCGAACGCCCGGCCCACACACGACAAGCCGGCCTGACACGTCGCCGGGCCCGTACACGGGTCACCGTCGGGAGCCAGGGCAACATGGTTCTTGAGCGCCTGGAGCGCGGCGCCATTCATGAACGCCAGCCGCGACAGCTCCACGAGGTGGTCGATGCGACGGGCGGCGACGATGGCCTGCGCCTGGTTCGCGCTCAGCCCCACGGTGCTCTGGAGGGCGGCCTGGCTCACCGTGTTCGCAGCGGCCACGACGCGCCGGGCCTCGGCGAGGTTGAAGGCGACGCCGTGGAAGACGCCCACCTGCTCGTCCAGGGGCATCTCCACGCGGCCCGTCGCGCGGACGTACCCTTCCAGCGTGGCCAGCGCGGCCGGCCCCACCTGGGGAATCGCATCCACCTGGTCGATGGAGACGTAGTGACGGTCATCCGCCGTGAACTCAATGCCATCCGGACCGTTGCGGTCCGCGATGATGGCCTGCGCGGTGAGCGCGTTGAGCGGCACCTCGAAGTCCAGCACCGCCAGCGTCGTGGAGCGGCTGTTGAGGAACGCCAGCACGCCGGTGGACGCGGGGGTGCCCGTCGCGAGGGCCTGCGCCTGCGTCGTCATGACGGCGGCGGGCGCGGTCTCCTCCGAAGCAACACCACAGCTCAACATCAGGGGAAGAACGGAAAGCGGTAGATACCGCATCAAGTTGAAGGTCATGAGCCCCCTGTACTCCAGGACTCCGACACTGTGTCCAACAGAGACGTCACAACCGGGTCGTCCGGGGTGTTTTTCAGCGGGATTTCAGCAGGGTGGCCGAGATGAAGGCCCCCGCCGCGGGAAGAAACGTGGCGAGGGCCGGCCAGAGACCGACCGGGAGCTGAAGGACAGCCACCAACGTCCCGAGCGCGAAGAGCGAAAGAAAGGCGCGGCGAGCCAGCACCCGGCCCGTGGGCCAACGCGCGAACGCCGCGGTGAAGAGGAACGCGGCGGCGCCCGCGAGGAACTGATAGCCCAGCACCCCGAGGACCCACTGCTCCATCAGGCGCACATAGCCATCGAACCAGCCTGGCTCCGGTTGAGCCACTCCGGCGAGAACATCCGGGTCAATCAACAGCGAGTTGCGACTCGCGTAGACATGGGCATCGGCCCCCATGGTGATGGCCGCGATCTGCACGATGACCACCACGAACAGCGTCATCAAGATGCCGAGCCACGGCACCCGGGTGCCTTCGCGTTCCCAGCGGCGCAGGGCCTCCAGGTGCTGGGGGTCGACCTGGAGCGCGCTCGGATAGCCCAGGTCCAGCAAGGCCTTCGTGGCGGCGATGCTCGCGGGCATCTTCTCCGTGCCCAACCCCTCCAGCGCGCGTTCATCCACGAGCCTGCGCAGCAGCGCGGCGCTCGCCTCGCGCTGGGGCTCCGAGGGAAGTCGAAGCAGGAGCGCATTGAGCTCCTCTCCCAGCCGTGCGCGCTCCTCCCCGGAGGCGGACAGGATGCGGGGAATCAGCGCCTCGATGCGCCCGATTGACGAGGCGTCCTCGTGCCCGATGGACGGAGCGTGGTCCGCGCCAGGAGGTGCCTGTACCGTCCGCTGAAGCTCGCCCACCGTGTGCCTCCCGCGCCCGGGGACTCCATGGCGCGGAAGCCATCGTAGCGAGGAGCACCCCACTCGTCACAGCCGGACGGCGACGACACGCTTCTTCACGAATGGAGCACGGGCTCCAGTTGCGCCGCGATGCGCGGAGGCATCCGCTCCCCGGGCCCCACGCCGGTGGGGCGCATGATGGCACGCGCGCGGTCCTCGCCGTGGCGCATGCGCATGCGCGTCATCTCCGGTGAGAAGTCGAGCGTGTCGCCCATGGGCGCCGTCGGCTCGATGACGGTGATGCGGCAATAGACATACGGCTTGCCCTCCGGAGCCAGGAGCGTCGTGCCCTGCTCATGGGCCTGCCTCACCATGTCGTTGATGCGGACGAACACGTCCACGTCGTTCATCAGGATTTCGTTGAGGGTGATGTCGGTGAGGCTGCGTCGGGCCACGTCCAGGATGTTGGAGGGGTAGCGCATCGGCTCGATGCGGGACGACGAGCAGGCGATGACGACAATCTCCGTGGGCGCATAGGCGAGCGCGTCACCGAGCGGCGTGACGTTGCGCAGCCCACCGTCGACGATGGCGTGCTGACCGATGGGCTCCCAGATGACGGGCATCGTCGCGCTCTGCCAGACGGCCGCGGTGAAGTCGCTCGCGTCGCTCGACACCACTTCATACTGCCCCGAGGTGAGCGACACGCGGCCCACGTGCGCGGGAATGGCGAAGGGCCGGCCGGAGAGGTTGCGCTCCACCAGGTCTCTCAGGGGCGTGTTGTCATAGAACCCCAGCTTGTTGAGCAGCCCTATCCGGAGCGCGACGACGAGCCACGGGAACTTCCGGTAGATGTCCGACTCGCGGAGGTTGAGCCAGAGGCTCGTGAGTCGCTCGTACTCATGCTGGGCGATGACGGCGGCGTTCAGCGCGCCCACCGACACGCCGAAGACGCGCTCCCAGCGGAAGCCGTGCACCTCGCGCAGGACCTTCTCGGCGCCCACCTGGAAGGCGCCTTTGCCACCACCACCTGAGAGCACGAGCGTCGCGGGACGGTCCTTCATGGCATACCTCGCTGGGGGGCGCGCGAGCCGCACGGGGAAGCCCGCGCTCACGCATCAGCGGGAGGAGATACGCACGCGCCCCGCCTTCCAGAATCGCCCTGGGGCCCAGGCCCGCTGTCCTGCGGTGGGCCCTGGACTCGCACGCGCGTCAGCCTTCGGCGGCCCGCACCGCGCGCATGAAGCGCTGGGGCGCGAACAGGTGCGGGCACTGGAATTGTCGGGCTGTCTGGATCCAGACTGTCGCCCCTGGAGATGAGATGAACCGAAAGACACTCTTCGTGGGCGCCCTCGTGGCGGTCCTCGTGGTCGCGGTCCTCTGGTTGCGCGGGAGCCCCACGCCCGACAGCGCTTCACCCGCCCCTGCTTCGGATTCACCTCTGGCGGCGAAGGGCCCGACGACGCCGGGAGCCTCGACGGGTTCCACGACGAGGCAGGCGCCCGCGGAGGAGTCGGGCACGCCCTCTGTCACCGACCCGATGCGAGAGGACGAAGGCGCCGTGCACCTCGAGGTCGTGGATGGCAAAGGCCCCCTGGCCGGAGCCCATGTCACCCTGTACCTCCAGGGACCGCGTGTCCCGGCGACGGGGCGTCCCGCGTGGTTCGTCGCGGGAAAGGGCACCACCGATGCCTCGGGCACGCTGCGACTTCCCGCCAGGCCGGGCCACTACCTCGTCGCCGCGAAGTCCTCGGGACGCGCCGCCGCTCGCGCCGCGTTCACCCGTCAGAGGGGGGAGGCGCGGACGCAGGTTCGCCTGGTCCTCGGCGCCGGAGCCACCCTGGAGGGAACCGTGGTGGAGCGCGCCTCCAAGGCGTTCGTGCCCCTCACGCAGATCATCCTCGCCCCGCGCACGCTGCTGTCCTCGGCCGCCAGGGATACCGCCCTCGTCCCCGAGGAGGAGCGATACGTCACCTCGGCCGATGCACGCGGGGCCTTCCGCGCCGAGGGGCTCGCCGCGGGTGAGTACCAGCTCGAGGCCCTCGCGCCGGGACATGCCGCCAGGCGACTCGCGCGAGTCCGCGTTCCTACTTCGGGGCTCGTCGTCGAGTTGGAGGGCTCTGCGTTCATCGAGGGCTTCGTCGAGCTTCCGGACGGCAAGCCCGCGCCCGCCGCGCGCGTCACCGCCACCGGCATGGGCGAGACGCTCGAGGCCGAGTCGAGCGCGGGGGGTGGCTTCTCGCTCGACGTCCCGCCCGGCGTCTATCGCGTCGTCGCCCGTCACGGAGACCTGACGGGCACGGCCCCCGAGCGTGTCGTGGTGGGTGCGGGCATGACGGTGCGCGACGTGCGCATCCGCCTGGGGACGGCGGCCTCGCTCTCGGGGGTCGTGCGTCGCAAGGGCACGGGAGAGCCCATCACCGGCGCGAACATCTCCGTCACTCCGAGCGCCCTCGCCATCTCGCTCGACACGGCGCCCGCGGAGGTCGGCGGTGCCCACTCCGGCGCGGACGGACGGTTCCTGGTGGGCAACCTGGCCCCGGGCGCATACGCCGTGAATGTCCAGGCCAAGGGCTTCCGCTCGCTCACGCGCGACGGCATCACCGTGCTGGACGGACAGCGCTTCGAACTGCTCGCGGAGCTGGACGCGAATGGTCGAATCGAAGGCACGGTGGTGGATGAGCAGGAGAAGCCGCTCGCGGGCATCCACGTCACGCCCGAGCGTCGCTGGCGCATGGCGCCCATTGAAGGGGCCCTCACGGCGGTGACGGATGCACAAGGTGCCTTCGCCCTCGAAGACGTCCCGCCCGGGGAGATTCATGTGGCCGTGAAGCGCCCTGGCAGTCAGACGCACGTGCGCGAGCGGGTGATGGTGAGCCCCGGGCAGACGAGCCAGGTCCGCATCCAATTGTCGAGCGAAGGCACGCTCGATGGGACGGTCGAGATGGAGGACGGCCGCGAGCCCACGGGCCCCGTCACCGTCTACGCGTTGATGGCCAAGAGCGCGCGCACGGAGGCGCACTCCCTCTCCACGGCGGCGGATGGTTCCTGGTCCATGCGCGTTCGCGCGGGCTCGTACCACGTCGCAGCATGGCTCTCCGAGACGGGCAACCAGAGCGGAGACCAGGAGAAGGTGGTGGAGGTGGCCGCGGGCCAGACGCAGCGCGTGGACCTGAGGGTGCGCGAGGCGAAGCGGGCCCTCGCCGTCACGGTGCTCGAACCGAACGGAGCACCCAGCGTCTCGGCGACCGTCATGGGCAGCGAGGCGGGCAGCAATGAAATCCAGTTTGAGGACATGACAGACGCCTCGGGACAGGTGCTGCTCGTCGCGGACTCACTGGGCTCCAAGGCCCTGCACCTCTGGGCTACCAACGGTGGGCGGCGCGGTGACCTGCTCGCCGTGCCCGAAGCGCAGAAGTCCGTGGTCATCCAGCTTCAGCCCGGCGGACGACTCGCGGGCACGGTGCGCTCGGCGGGTGGACGCGGTATCGACGGCTTCAAACTGGTGGTGTCGTCGACGAAGAGCGAGGACGACTTCCTCTCGCGGCAGGAGCTGGAGCTCGCGGGAGATCGCTTCGTCGTCGAGGACGTTCCAGCGGGACAGGTGGCAATCTCGGTGACGCTGCCGGACGGACGGGCCGGCAAGGTGGTGGCCGAAAGCGTCGCGGGCAAGACGACCCAGGCCGACGTCATCGTCGAGGCCGGAGGCGTCATCTCCGGACGACTGGTCGATGCGACGGGCGCGCCCCTCGCCGATGGGTTCGTGGACGTGGACGGACTCACCTCGCCCCCCACGGGAGCGGATGGCCGCTTCCGTGTGGAGGACGTCGCGCCTGGGCCGCACAAGCTCATCGCGTGGAGCCAGAAGACGGAGCGCGCGGAGAAGACGCTGGAGCTGGCCGCGGGCAAGACGAAGGACGTGGGGGACTGGAAGCTCGGGCCGCCGCGAGTCGAGCCCGGTCGCCTCGGGGTCTTCTTCAGCATGGATGGAGACGAGGTGCTCGTGCGAGGCGTCACGGCCGGCCTGCACGGTGACGCCATCCGGGCGGGGGACGTGGTGAAGTCCATCGACGGGGCCACGGTGCTCACTGCCGGAGAGGCGCGTGAGCGCGAGCTGGGCGCACCGGGCAGTCCCGCCACGCTCCTCATCCGCCGAGACACGCGGACCTACCCCATCACCCTCACCCGCGCGCCCTGAGGGCTGGGGCTCCCAGGGAGCCACGGCGCGTCTCGACGTCCATCGCGACGTCAGTCATGCGGCCTGAAACGACCTCGAGCCAGGCGCCACGTCCTGTGCGCTGCGCATACAGTCGAGCCTCATCAAGCGACTGCTCGAGGAGCGCTTGACGCAGCGAACGGCCCTCGTAGTCATCTTGCTCCGTCGTATCCGCGGGCCGCATGGCCCGAGGCGTCGGGTCGGTCGCGACGCAAGCGGTTTGTCCACAGGTCATCCTCGAATCCTCGTAGCCAGCGCTCATCACGTCAGCGAGCCACTTGGGCACACAGGTGCATCGCACGAGCATCCTGACCTGCAACGCCGGGAACAGCCGAAAGCCGTAGAGATCGACGAGCCGTGTCAGAGCATCGCGATGTTCTTCCGGCAGTGATGCCGCGAGTCGCGCGCAGCCGATGGCAACCAGATACAACTGAGCACCAGCTCCGTCGAAGTCGCACTTGGCGCAGAGCCTCGGCTTGCACTGCCATCGGCTCATGTCAGCCGCCAGCGCGTCCAGATCCCGGTCGTGCACGTCACTTCCGGAGAGTGCGAGGAGCTTGCGAACCATCGTGGGCAGCGTGTCCTGGGAGCAGATCGGTTCGCAGCGCGGCCGAATCGACGTCGCTGAGATGACCTCCCGGTGCCCGGTCAGGTTGTCGACGCGACGTCGGAATCCCTGATGGCGCATCGCACAATACAAATAGGTCTGCGGTGCCCACGCGATTCTCATCTCCCAGTCGTCCCGTTGCGCGAGCGCGTTGTCCCGCGAAAAGCAGTCCCGGGTCGCTCGGCGCGCGCAGTCCACGCACAACCAATTGTAGAGGCTGTGCTCGGCGATGCCGGCCTCCGAGTCATGATCGATTGCGTTGCCACGAATCATCTCCCCGATACACGCGCACACGTTCACGGCGTAGTCATCGAGCGACAGGGGAAAGTCGGTAGGCCAGTAGTGATAGTTGCCATACAGGCCGGACACGATCGCGACCTTGCGCACCGTGGCGGTCACGTCATCACAGAGGACACCCGTGTGCAGCCACTGCCCACCCGTCTCCTGCTTTCCCGCGTGGTCGAGTGCCGCGATCCACGCGTTGAGCGGTGCGCCGATGGCGTTCCTGCGGCGCCACATCCACGCTCCATCGGCCTCGGTGACGCCGGTCTCGATGGCGAGCGCCTCCCACGTTCCGCTGTCTCCTCGTCCCGCCGTGTCCCAGTCGGTCAGCCAGCACAGGTTCTCCCGATACGCGATGAACGCCTCATCGAGTCCCATCGCCTCGTGCGAACACGTCGCGGCGCTGTGCGACAGGATCTGGTGATGCCCAAGGATCGGGCCGGCCGCCGTTTCGAGGACCGCGGGCCCCACGTTGCCCTTCTCGTAGCGGGAGGAATGGCGGCCGTTGACGCCTCGAAGAGGCCCCACGCGGCCTTGCAGCATGCGCAGATGCACCTCGGTGACGGCGTGCAACGAGAGCAGGCAGCGATGCGCGAGCAGGTCGTCGCATTCGCCCTCGAACGCGGCGACGTTGATGAGCGTCCGCTGAAGCGCCGCATAGCTGTCGTACATACCGATGCCCGGCAGCGCGTCAGCGACCCCGTCGGCGACGACGACCAGCTCGCGCAACCACTCATCCAGACCTACACGGGGGAGCCCCTCCTTGCGCACGCAATGGGGGACAATCGCCGTATCAAGCTCCGCGCCAGGGTGACCTCCCGACTCGCGCAACGCATCGACCCGCAGGCAAATCTCGATTCCCATGCGGGCGGCGATGGCGATTCGAACATTCAGTGGGGAGTCGACGCCCAGGATATTGACGGCGACCGACCTCAAGGCGACCGGGTCGCGTGCCGCGACAAGGGCGCGGATGACCGATTCAAGCTGATTCTCCATGATGAAGCCTCTCGATAGGGGCCCACGCTCGTGGGCGCATTGGACCAGCGCCGCCCCAGCCAGGGCTGATCCCAGACAAAAAGGCAGCTCGACCCGGGAAACATTCGCTCGCGCACATCCAACATACGCATCCGCCCCCCATGCACAAACCTCAACCATTCGTGCAGACCAGGAGGAGCCATCAAAAGGCATGGCGAATCATCGAGTATGCGGGCTTCGGGTGCGGGGCTGTCTGTGAATGGACGCCCTCGCTCTTCCTCCGTGCGTCGTGGATGCCGCCCGTCGAGGTGTCTCCCGTCTGAGCCACCTGGCCGCTCCCTGAGCGGACACCTCCCTCCAGGGTGAGACCGCGCGCCCCACCCATCCACCACGAGACATCCCGCGCCGGAAATCGTCCGGAGCCCGACGACGCCCTCTCACGGTCCCCCCGTGGAGCGCTGCGTCGGGCAGCCTTGACCTCCACCATCCTCGGCAAGCCGCGCCACCTCGCGGCCCCGACTCGGGAGGTCCACCGTGGGAGTCCTCGACCTGCTGTCGCGCTGGCCCGTGCTCCGGCAGCTCCTGCGCGGAGACCTCACCGCGCTGGGCGAGACGGCGATGACCGAGCGCAGCCGCGAGCTTCAGCCGCGCACGGCCCGGGCGGACCGCGTCGTCAAGTCCGTCTGTCCCTACTGCGCCGTCGGCTGCGGCCAGGACATCTACGTCAAGGACGAGCGCATCATCGACATCGAGGGCGACACGGACTCGCCCGTGTCACGCGGACGGCTGTGCCCCAAGGGCTCCGCGACGTTCCAGCTCGTCACCGGCACCCACCGCGTCCAGCACGTCCTCTACCGTCGACCGGGAGGCCTGGAGTGGGAGCGCCTCCCGCTGGAGCGGGCCATGGAGCTGGTGGCCGAGCGCGTGAAGCACACGCGCGACACGACGTGGGAGGACACCGACGTCAACGGGCTGAGCGTCCAGCGAACGCTGGGCATCGCCCACCTGGGCGGCGCGACGCTCGACAACGAGGAGAACTACCTCATCAAGAAGCTCTTCACCTCGCTGGGAATCGTCCAGGTGGAGAACCAGGCTCGAATATGACATTCGTCCACGGTGCCCGGTCTGGGCATCACGCTCGGGCGTGGCGGGGCCACGACCTTCCAGCAGGACCTGCGGAACTCTGACTGCATCCTCATCCAGGGTTCCAACATGGCCGAGTGTCACCCGGTGGGCTTCCAGTGGGTGATGGAGGCCAAGGCCCGAGGTGCGACCATCATCCACGTGGACCCGCGCTTCACGCGCACCAGCGCGATGGCGAACCAGCACGTGCCCATCCGCGTCGGCTCGGACATCGCGTTCCTGGGCGGATTGGTGCGCTACGTCCTGGAGCACGAGCGCTACTTCAAGGAGTACGTCGTCCACTACACCAACGCGGCCAACCTCCTCCGGGAGGACTTCCAGGACACCGAGGACCTGGACGGCCTCTTCAGCGGCTTCGTACCCGAGGAGAACAAATACGACGTCACCTCGTGGGGCTACGAGGGCATCGAAGGCCCCACGCCCGCCGCGGGCCACAAGGAGCTGTACTCGGAGCCGGGCGCCGGTGAAGGCGAGTCCCATTCCACGCGAATCACCGAGGCCCCCAAGGACTTCACGCTCCAGCATCCGCGCTGCGTCTTCCAGGTGCTCCGCCGCCACTTCCAGCGCTACACCCCCGCCATCGTCGCGAAGGTGTGCGGTGTTCCCGAGGAGCAGTTCCTGAAGGTCGCGGAGGCGCTCTGCGCGAACTCCGGACGCGAGCGCACCACTGCGCTCTGTTACGCGGTGGGGTGGACGCAGCACTCGGTGGGCGTGCAGTACATCCGCACCGCGACCATCCTCCAGCTCCTGCTCGGCAACATCGGGCGGCCGGGTGGAGGCATCCTCGCGCTGCGCGGGCACTCGTCCATCCAGGGCTCCACGGACATCCCCACCCTCTTCAACCTGCTGCCCGGCTATCTGCCGATGCCGAACGCCCAGCCGTCCCCGCACCTGGACGACTACCTGAAGGCCCACACCTCCGGCACGGGCTGGTGGAGCAACTTCCCCAAGTACGTCGTCTCGCTCTTGAAGGCGTGGTTCGGGGACGCGGCGACGCGGGAGAACGAATATGGCTTTCGTCACCTGCCCCGCCTCACCGGCAACCACTCGCACATGCAGACGGTGGCGGACATGGCCGACGGCCGCGTGCGGGGCTACTTCGTCATGGGGGAGAACCCGGCGGTGGGCTCCATGAATGGAGCGCTCCAGCGCAAGGGCTTGCGTCAGCTTGACTGGCTGGTGGTGCGCGACTTCACGCTCATCGAGACGGCGGAGTTCTGGCGCACCGCCCCCGAAATCCAGCGCGGGGACGTGAAGCCGGAGGACATCCGCACGGAGGTCTTCTTCTTCCCCGCCGCCGCGCACACGGAGAAGGACGGCTCCTTCACCAACACGCAGCGGATGCTCCAGTGGCACCACGCCGCGGTGGAGCCGCGCGAGGACGTGCGCAGCGAGCTCCACTTCATCTTCCACCTGGGCCGTCGACTGAAGGCCCTGTACGCGGACTCGCGCGAGACGAAGGACCAGGCGCTTCGCGAGCTGACCTGGGACTACCCCACGAAGGGCACGCACGAGGAGCCGAGCGCCGAGGCCGTCCTCCGGGAGATCAACGGCTATACCGTCGCGGATGGTCAGCCCGTGAGCGGCTTCACCGCCTTGAAGGATGACGGCACCACCGCGTGCGGCTGTTGGATCTACTCCGGCTCCTACGCCGACGGCGTCAACCAGGCCGCGCGCCGCAAGCCCGGACACGAGCAGACCTGGGTGGCTCCCGAATGGGGTTGGGCGTGGCCGGCCAACCGACGCATCCTCTACAACCGCGCGTCGGCGGACCCAGCGGGACGCCCCTGGAGTGAGCGCAAGAAGTACGTCTGGTGGGACGCTGCCCGGCGCCAGTGGATCGGCGAGGACGTGCCGGACTTCATCGTGGACCTGCCACCGGACTACCGCCCTCCTCCAGGTGCCTCGGGTGTGGAGGCGCTCGCGGGTGACAACCCCTTCATCATGCAGGCCGACGGCAAGGCGTGGCTCTACGCGCCCAGCGGAATGGTGGATGGTCCGCTGCCAGCGCACTACGAGCCCATGGAGTCGCCCGTGAAGAACGCGCTCTACGGGCAGCAGTGCAACCCGACACGACTGGAGTGGCCGAGGAGAGGCAACCCCTATCACCGTGCCTGGGGAGACCCGCGCTACCCGTTCATCCTCACCACCTACCGCCTCACGGAGCACCACACGGCGGGAGGCATGAGCCGCTGGCTGTCATGGCTCAGCGAGCTTCAGCCCGAGCAGTTCTGCGAGGTGTCACCGGAGCTGGCCCGCGAGCGAGGGCTGACCAACGGTGGCTGGGCGACGCTGCGCACGGCGCGGGGAGACCTGGAGTGCCGGGTGCTCGTCACCGAGCGCCTGCGGCCCCTGAAGCTCAACGGTACGTCCGTGCATCAGGTGGGCATTCCGTACCACTGGGGCGTGACGGGGCGCATCCGAGGAGACGGCGCGAACGAGCTGCTCCCGTTCGTGGCGGACCCCAACGTGGACATCCAGGAGTCTAAGGCCCTCACCTGCGACGTCGTCGAGGGACGTCAGGCCACCAGGGCCCGAGCGGCCACGGGCGCCACCCAAGCCGCGCTGCCCGAGGGATTGGAGGCCCACCGACGCGACAGCCTTCGCGCGGGTGAGGTCGACCATGTGCCCTGGCAGGAGAAGAAAAAGGACGAGGAGCGATAGCGAATGAGCCGCAAGGGATTCTTCACCGACTCGACGACGTGCATCGGCTGCAAGGCGTGCGAGGTGGCTTGCAAGCAATGGAACCAGCTCCCCGATGACGGCTTCAACTTCACGGGGATGTCCTATGACCAGACCGGAGACCTGGGCTGCTCGACGTGGCGACACGTGGCCTTCGTGGAGCGGCCGGTGCCCCTGCCGGGACACGCCACGGGCGTGGGGGACTTCTCCTGGCTGATGGTGTCGGACGTCTGCAAGCACTGTCAGCGGGCTGGTTGTCTGGAGGCCTGTCCCACGGGCGCCATCGTCCGCACCGAATTCGACACCGTCTACGTGCAGCCGGATGTCTGCAACGGCTGCGGCTACTGCGTGACGGCGTGCCCCTTCGGAGTCATCGACCGGCGTCCGGATGACGGGCGCGCCTGGAAGTGCACGCTCTGCTACGACCGGCTGGGCGACGGCATGACGCCCGCCTGCGCGAAGGCGTGCCCCACGGAGTCCATCGTCTACGGAGACCTGGACGTGCTTCACGAACGCGCGGAGAACCGGGTCCGCGAACTGCACGACCAGGGCATCATCAGCGCGTATCTCTACGGCAAGGACGCGGCGAACCAGCCCGGGACGGGCGGGCTCAATGCCTTCTTCCTGCTGGTGGACAAGCCGGAGGTCTACAACCTGCCGCCCGACCCCGTTGTCCCGACGATGAAGGCAAAGGAGGCCTGGAGCGCGGTGGCCCTGGGCGCGCTCGGCATGGCCGCGGTGGCCGCGGGCGCGGTGCTGCTCGGTCGACGGGGAAGCCCATGAGCCCCTCGGGTAAGGAGGAGGCGTCGTTCCTCGACAAGCTCCAGCAGCGGAGCGATGGGCGCAACGTGAACCCCGCGCTGGGCACGCTGCTGGGCGAGGGCGCGCAGCAGCGCGTGAAGGACCTGGACGGGGCGAACCCCGCGCGCACATTGCCCTCTCGTTCCGAGGTGGCTTCGGCCGACGCGCCCAGCTACCACGGGCTCGCCGCCATCAAGCAGCCCGTCTGGATTGCCACCGTCCCCGCCTATCTCTTCGTGGGAGGCGTCGCGGGCGCGGCGAGCCTCCTGGGGCTGGCCATCGATGTGCTCGGCGAGGAGGAGTTGGATCCGCTCGCGAGGCGGTGCCGGCAGCTCGGCACGGTCGGCGACATGCTGAGCGCGGGATTGTTGATCGCCGACCTCGGGCGGCCCGAGCGCTTCCTCAACATGCTGCGCGTGTTCCGCCCCACGTCGCCCATGAGCATCGGATCCTGGGTGCTCGCGCTGTCGGGCGGGCTCAACATGGTGGGCCTGGTGCTGGGACGCTCGCGCGGGGTGCTCGGCGCGGTGGGGAAGATTTCGGGATACTCGGCGGCGCTGCTGGGGATGCCGCTCGCGGGCTACACGGCCGTGCTGTTGAACAACACGGCGGTGCCGCTGTGGCAGGCGACCCGGCGCACCCTGCCCCTGTTCTTCATGGCCTCGGCGACCGCGAGCGCGGGCAGCCTGCTGTCGCTCTTCCCCCACTCACCGCGAGAGGCGGGGGTGCTGCGCCCCTACCGGCTGGCGGGCAAGGCGGCGGAGCTGGCCATGGGGTACGCGGTGGAGCACGACGCCCGGCGCGCTCCGGAGGTCGCCCGGCCCCTGGACGAGGGGGTGTCGGGGACACTGTGGAAGGCCTCTCGGGCCTGTTCCGTCGCGGGGTTGCTGGTGGATGCGCTACCGGGACGACAGCGCTGGAAACAGGTGGCGGCGGACCTGCTGACCACGGTGGGCGCGGTGACGGCCCGCTTCGCCGTCTTCCACGGCGGCAAGGCGTCCGCCCGAGACCCGCAGGCCACCTTCAGGCCCCAGCGCCAGGGCCACGGCGCGGCCGAGGTGGTGCCTGGGCATGCCGTGGCTTCGGACGGCAAGCCGTTCAGCTTCCCGTTACCCGTGGTGCGCTGAACGGCGTGCCCGGTGCCCGACTCCGGGAGTGACCCCTCCCCTGGGAAGGGACGCAGGATTCGCACTCCAGGAGGGAGGCCCACGAGGCCCTCCCCTTTGGTCGCGAGGAGCGATACACCTAGGGGAACCATGGCCGAGACCTCTTCCCTGAACATCCCGACTGTCGACCTCGCGGACCTCGCCTCGGGAGATGCGACCCGCATCGAGCGCGCGGCGGCGGCGCTGCGCGAGGCCTTTGGTGTCTTCGGTCTCGTCTACATCAAGAACCATGGTGTCGACACGCAGGCGCTCCACCGCTACTACGACGCCTTCGCCGCCTTCATCGCGCGCCCCGCCGAGGTGAAGAAGCCCTACGGCCGCGCCGACCTCTGGTACCAGCGCGGCTGGACGCCCCCGAACACCGAGGTCGCCGTCGCCGGCAACGGCCAGCCGGACTTCAAGGAGTGCTACTTCGTCGCGCCCTACCCCAACGACGAGGTGGCGGCGATGGAGTTCCCGGAGCTGTATCCGGAGAACGTGTGGCCCTCGGATGCGCCTCCGTACTTCCAGGAAGGCATCATGACCCTGGGCCGCTCGCTCCACGAGGCGGGCCTCCAGTTGCTGCGCGGCTCGGCCATGGCACTGGGACTCGCCGAGGACACCTTCACGGCCTACTGCGAGAAGGCGCCGCACATCACCCGCGCACTCCAGTACCTGTCGCTCAAGCCGGAGCAGGTGAACACGGACATCGTCTGGGGCGAGGAGCACACGGACTTCAACCTCCTGACGCTGCTGCCCGGTGGACGGTTCCTCGACCCCAGCGGGAAGGCTGCTCCGAGCCCCGATGACAAGAGCGGCCTGTACCTGCGCACGCGCGCGACGCCCGAGGAGCCGCAGGGCCGCAAGGTGCGCGGCACCGCGCCCGCGGGCTGCATCGTGGCGCAGGTGGGTCAGCAGTTGGAGATCCTCACGGGCGGCACCTTCCTGGCGACGCCGCATGTCATCACCGCGCCGGGCGTCTCCGGCTGGCAGCGCCAGTCCGCCGCGCACTTCATCCACGTGCACACCAGCAAGGTCCTCTTCCCGCTGGAGAAGTTCCGCACGCCCACGGCGATCCGGAGCTACGCGCCCCCGGTCCTCGCGGGCACGTATGACATCAAGACGCTGGTCGACATCGGCCTCGCGCCGCCGCACGCGCTCGACAAGCTGGGCTACCGGCACTACGACCGGCTCAACCGCCAGCGCTCTGGCGAGTAGCCCTTTGACGTCTGTCTTTGCCCAATCAAAGACATTTCAATTCACATTACGACAGTGATTGTTTCGGGGGCGCGGTGGTCTCGCGCCCCCGTTGAACGATCTTGTCCTGGCCATGGACCCTGGGCGAACCGGGTACCAGAAATGCCTGAAGACTCGTTCATGTAGGCATTGCGCTCCATTTTGAGCGAAACCCTCGCGGCAGGGGGTAAAAATACCTGATTATTGGTTCATGTAGGCATCTCGTCCGAGGGCGGGGGTGGATGGAACCGCACGACGGCCCTCATCCGACCCACTGAACATATAGGCATGTAGGCATGGCCCTTTCAGGGAGGCCACCCCTGCCCGAGTCCAGCGGAGAGAACCTCTGTGAAACCACTGATGATGCGTTCAGCGCCCTCCATGCTGGGCCACGGACAAGCCCGCCAGCAACCAGCCAAAGCGAGGCGGGCGCTGCGACATGCCGCGTCGGAAATGCCCTACCTGCCCTGCCCCATGGGGCGATGGGTTGGAAGCCAGCCATTCATAGCTTCAGGCGGTTCAGGGTTGTGGGGTCGGCGACAGGGGGGACACATGAAGAAGAACGGCAAGCGTCACACGGGCGATGGGCAGACTCCGTCTCCGAATGAGTCGGTTCAGCGCGAGGTCCTTCCCATTCCGGATCAGCCCTACCAGGGCGTGCGTCCATTCAGCGCCAGGGACCCGAGCGCGAAGTTCCCGCCCATCGTCCAGCTCCGGCCTCCAAAGGGGGCGCCCAACGTCCTCGTCATCCTCCTGGACGACGTGGGCTTCGCGGCTTCAAGCGCCTTCGGCGGCGTCATCAACACCCCCACCGCGGAGCGCCTGGCGGCCGCTGGCCTGCGCTACAACCGCTTCCACACCACGGCGCTCTGCTCACCCACGCGCGCCGCGCTCCTGACGGGCCGCAACCACCATACGGTGGGGTTCGGCGGCATCACCGAAACCGCCACCTCCTCGCCAGGCTACAGTTGCGTGCGTCCCAACCACTGCGCGCCGGTGGCGGAGATCCTCAAGCTCAACGGCTACAGCACGGCGCAGTTCGGCAAGTGCCACGAGGTGCCCGTCTGGGAGACGAGCCCGGTAGGCCCCTTCGAGCGGTGGCCCACGGGCTCCGGCTTCGAGTACTTCTTCGGCTTCATCGGCGGGGAGACGAACCAGTGGCACCCGGCCCTCTACGAGAACACGGTGCCCGTCGAGCCAGAGCACACGCCGGACCAGACCTACCATTTCATGGAGGACCTGACGGACAGGACCATGGGCTGGGTGCGCCAACAGAAGGCGCTCGTGCCGGACAAGCCCTTCTTCGTCTACTTCGCCCCGGGCGCCACCCACGCGCCGCACCATGTGCCGCGGGAATGGGCGGACAAGTACAAGGGCCGCTTCGACGCGGGCTGGGACGGACTGCGCGAGGAGATCTTCGCGCGGCAGAAGAAGCTCGGCGTCATCCCCAAGGACGCCACCCTCACCCCGCGCCCCAAGGAGATTCCTTCCTGGGAAGACATGCCGGAGAAGCTGCGGCCGGTGCTCGCGAGACAGATGGAGGTGTACGCGGGCTTCCTCGAGTACGCGGACTTCCACGTGGGACGACTCATCGACTCGCTGGAGAAGATGGGCGTGCTGGAAGACACGCTCGTCTACTACATCATCGGCGACAACGGCGCCTCCGCGGAGGGCACCCTCAACGGCACGCTCAACGAAAACCTCCTCTTCAACAACGTGACGGGCGTGGAGACGCCCGAGTACCTCATCCGGAACATGCACAAGCTCGGCACCCCGGACGCGTACAACCACTACGCGGTGGGCTGGGCGCATGCCATGGACACGCCCTACCAGTGGACCAAGCAGGTGGCCTCGCACTACGGCGGCACTCGCAACGGCTGCATCGTCCACTGGCCCAAGGGCATCTCCGCGAAGGGAGAGGTCCGCTCGCAGTTCGCCCATGTCATCGACGTGGCGCCCACTGTTCTGGAAGCCGCGACCCTGCCCCAGCCGGTGATCGTCCACGGCGTGCAGCAGACCCCGATTCAGGGGGTGAGCATGCGCTACAGCTTCGACGACGCGACGGCGCCGGAGCGGCATGAGACGCAGTACTTCGAGATGTTCGGCAACCGTGGCATCTACCACCAAGGGTGGACGGCGGTGACGAAGCATCGCACTCCGTGGGATTCCACGTCGCCGACGAGCCTCGAAGACGACGTCTGGGAGCTCTACGACACGACCAAGGACTGGACGCAGGCGCGCGACCTCGCCGCCGAGCAGCCAGCAAAGCTGCACGAGCTGCAGCAGCTCTTCATCATCGAGGCCACCAAGTACTACGCACTTCCATTGGATGACCGCAGCATGGAGCGCTTCAACTCGGAGTTGGCTGGACGGCCCGAGCTCATCAAGGGAGATACGCAGATTCTCTCGGGCTCCATGCAGCGGCTCACCGAGAACTCCATCCTGAACATCAAGAACAAGTCGCACTCCGTCACCGCGGAGGTGGAGATACCGGAGGGTGGAGCGAGCGGCATCATCGTCACCCAGGGCGGCAGCTTTGGCGGCTGGTGCCTCTTCGTGCGTGGGGGCCGACTCTCCTACTGCTACAACTTCTGCGGACTGCGCCGGTACTACGTCGAAGCCGACCGCGAGCTGCCTCCGGGCACGCACCAGGTCCGCATGGAGTTCAAGTACGACGGCGGCGGCATCGGCAAGGGGGGTGAAGTCACCCTGTACGTCGACGGGAAGCCGGTGGGACGTGGCCGGGTGGAGACCACCCAGCCCATGGTGTTCTCCGGCGATGAGACGACCGATGTGGGCATCGACCTGGGCACGGCCGTCGCAGAGGGCTTCCACAACGGCGACAGCAAGTTCACCGGCCGGGTGAAGTGGGTGCAGCTCGACAAGGGCAAGGACGACTTCGACCACTTCGTCTCGCGCGAGGAGCTCTTCAAGATCGCGATGGCCCGGCAGTAGGAGCCGGGTGTGGTTGGAACAGCTCCGCTTCCGGACGTGAACTGGGGCGGTGTGGCAGGAATGGTCACGACCAGGGCCGCGGCGTGGCGTTCGCCGCTACCGCCGCGCGCACCTGGCTCGGAGGGCTCCGGGCGGAGGGGCCATGGCACCCGCGCTGCATTGCCCGCGGGCGCCACACCCACCCGAGGATCCCCGATGCGCTCCTTCCCGAAGTTTCGACCGCCCCTGCTGGCCGTGCTGGCTGGAACCCTCACCCTGGGGACCGCGAGCCTCGCGGACGAGCCCGAGCCGCTGCTGACGAAGGCCGGCACTCCCATCCATCCCGCGAACCAGGAGGGCCTCCGGCGCGCGGAGGCGGAGCCAGCCGTGGCCGCCTATATCCCGCCGCACCCGCCTCCCGCGTGTCCGGGCGTCATCGACAACGGGACGGTGCGCCTGGGTGTGGCGAACGCGGGGCACCTGACCGTGACGTGCGCGACGAGCACCGTATCCAGCGGCACGTCCGGCACCATGGATGTGGGGCTGCGCTACCTGCCCACGAACGCGGAGGCAGCGGCCCCCGGGACGCCCTGCGAGGGCTGGGGAGTGGCGAGCGCGGACCTGGGCATCACCGGCCACACCTCCGCGGCATGCGGCGCGGCCAACATCACCGTGGAGAGCTTCACCTCGACGACGACGACGGCGATGTCGGTGGTGCGCGTGGGCACCACGTTCCGCGTCACCCACCGCTACGCCCCGTCGCCCGCGACGCCGTTCCTGTATCAGGTGGACGTGCTCATCGAGAACATGGGCGCCGCGCCGGTGACGGACCTGCGGTACACGCGCGGCATCGACTACGACGTGCTGCCCAATACCTTCTCGGAGTTCGTCAGCTTCGCGGGCGCCACGGCCCCCTCCGTGCTGAGCGTGTCCAACAACGGCTTCACCTCGCTCGATCCGCTGGCCGTCCACCCGACGCTCCCATCTGGGAATCCCACGTTCGTGGACCTGGGGCCCGGAGACCTGGGCTCGCACTTCGACTTCCAGTTGGGCGCGCTGGCCCCGGGGCGCGTGCTCTCCTTCCGCATGTACTACGGCGCCGCCGGCACCGAGCCCGCGGCCCTGGGCGCGCTGGCGGCGGTGGGCGTGGGCACCTACTCGCTGGGGCAGGGCAACTGGAACGGTACCGGCAGCCCCCTGTCCGCCGCCGGGGCGCCCGCGGGCACCTTCGGCGCGAGCAGCGGGCAGCCCACGACGTTCATGTTCGGCTTCCTGCCGCCGCCGCCGCTCAGCCGCTGCACGGTGGGGTGCCGCATCTTCAACCCGAATGAAATCTACACGGTGGACCTGCTGGGGACGCAGGACATCTGCCTGGCCAACGGCTCCAGCTACATCGTCCCGGTGGGCATCCTCTACCGCTACGGCCAGCGCATCGAGTTCAACTGCGGCAACTACGGCCCTCCCTTCGGCACCCTCTGCAACGTCATCCCCGGCCCCGACACCTGCAACGCGGCCGTGTACGACGCCATCTGCAGCAGCCCCCTCTACGCGCAGTCCTGTCTCCCGTGACACTCGGGCCGGCCCGGCGGAGCGCCTCCGCCGGGTTCGGTCCGCCGGTGCGCCTGCCCCAAAGACAGTCACCGCTTCATGGGCGGACTTCGAAGAGCCACGCCGCCAGCCGATAGATATTGGCGGTGCTGGGAAGCGTCGCGGCGCCTTGACTGACGACGGGCATCGACCCGCGGGTTGAAGCTCACCGAGCCGTGCCGGGTCTCGGCATCAGGCGGACCCCCAAGGCCGCCACCGCCGTGGTGGTCGCGAGCACCGTCACCGCCGCCCATCCCCACCGGGCGAGGACGAGGCTGCCGCTCGCCGAGCCGATGGCCATGCCGATGAACATGGTGACGAACAACACCGCGTTGAGGCGGCTGCGCGCCGCGGGGTCGATGCCGAAGACAATCGTCTGATGCGCCACGAGCGTCATCTGGACGCCCAGGTCGAACCCGATCGCGCTACCCACCAGCAGCCACAGCCGTGCATTGGGCTCCAGCCACGGCGTCGCGAACATGGTGGCGAATGAGAGCGCGGCCAGTCCGGCCCCCAGGCGCGTCACCACCTCGGGACCGAAGCGGTCCGAGATGCGACCTGCCACGGGCGCGCCCAACGCCCCCGCGGCGCCAGCCAGGCCGAAGGCACCCGCGGCCGCGCTGCCCAGGTGGAACGGCGCGCCATGCAGCATCACCGCGAGGGTGGACCAGAACGCGCTGAAGCCCACCGAGAGCAGGCCCTGCGCCAGCGCGGCTCTGCGCAAGGCGCCGTGCCTCCGCCACAGGCTGGCGAGCGAAGCGAGCAGCGCGCCATACGAGAGCGTGCTGGTCGGGCGGAAGCGAGGCAGGCTCCGCCACGCAACCAGGCCGATCAGCGCCACGCTGGCGGCGGCAATCAGATACATGGCGCGCCAGCCGAAGTGCTCGGCGACCACCCCGCTGACGACACGTGACAGCAGGATGCCCAGCAGCAAGCCGGTCATCACCGTGCCCACCGTCTTGCCGCGCTCGCGCTCGGGAGCCAGCGTCGCCGCGGCGGGCACGATGTCCTGCGCCATGGTCGCCGTCAGGCCGACGGCGAAGCTCACCACCAGCAGCAGGCCGATGCCGGGGGCCAGGCCGCTCAGCAGCAGCGCGACGCTCAGCAGGGCCGCCTTGATGAGGATGATGCGGCGCCGGTCGAAGCGATCTCCCAGCGGCGTCAGCAGCAGGATGCCCAGCGCGTAGCCGAGCTGGGTGAGCGTCGGGAGCAGTCCCACGGCGGTGTCCGAGGCGCCGATGGAGGTCCCCATCACTCCCAGCATCGGCTGCGCGTAGTAGAGCGCGGCCACCGGCAGTCCGGCGCTCGCGGCCAGCAACAGGCGCAGGCGGCGCGACAGGGGCGCGTTGTCGCCGTTGCTCCCAGTCAGGGGCTGGGACGGGCGGGCCACGGAAGCAGAGGCCACCGCGGGCAGGGACGCGTTTCCAGCGGTTGCATGTATGGAACGAATGAAGGACACGGTGTTCACCTCTGTGCTGCGAGTCGAGGTGAGTGTGTCCCCAGGGGAAGAGGGTCGGTAGTAGCGCGCGCCGCACAGCGGTTATACGTTCAGCGCATAATGCCCCGTCCCTCCAAGCCCGGTCGACCCACGGGGTCCCCAAGTCGGAACGCACAGCCCACCGCAGACCGGCTCGAGCTGATGCAGACCTTCCTGCGCATCGTCGACGCCGGGAGCCTGTCCTCCGCCGCGGCCCAACTGGGCACCACGCAGCCGACGGTGAGCAGACGGCTCCAGGCGCTCGAACGCTCGCTGGGGCTTCGGCTGCTTCAACGCTCCACGCATGCGATGAAGCTCACCGAAGACGGCGCGCGTTGCTACGAGCGCGCGAAGGAGCTGCTGGCGAACTGGGAGATGTTCGAAGCCGACCTGCGGGGCGCGAGCGACGAACCCGAGGGCACGCTGCGCGTCGTCGTGCCTCATGCCTTCGGCCAACAGTTGCTGGTGGAGCCGCTGACTCAGTACCTGAATCGCCACGCGAGGGTTTCGGTCGAATGGCTGCTGCATGACCGGGCGGTGGACTTCATCGCGGATGGTATCGACTGCGCGATTCACGTCGGCGAGGTGCATGACCCCAGCGTGGTGGCCATCCGGGTGGCCGAGGTGCCACGCATCGTCGTGGCCGCGCCCTCAGTGCTCGCGAACGTCCCCATGCCGACGCATCCCGATGAGCTGGCACGGCTGCCGTGGCTGTCCCTGCGCACGTTCTATCGCAACGAACTCTCACTGACCCACGTGGACACCGGCGAGGTCCAATCCATCGCCTTCCAGCCTCGCCTGAGCACGGACAGCCTCTACGCGCTCCGGAGCGCCGCTGTGAATGGGCTCGGCATTGGGGTGGCCTCCGCCTGGGTGCTCCGCGAGGACATCGTGAGTGGCCAGCTCGTGCATCTGGTGCCTCGCTGGCGGGCCGCGCCGCTGCCCATGTACCTGCTCTATCCGTATGCGCGCTTCCATCCCGCACGACTGCGCAGGTTCGTGGAGTTGATGCGAGAGACGATTCCGGCGGCCCTCGCGGAGGCAACTCACGGGGTGTGAGTCGACCAAGACCGGGCCCGTCGCGAGAGGCGCGGGCTCGAATCTCAGGAGAAGAGGAGGCCATTCTCGTGGCCTCCTCCGTGGACGAGGGCGCGGCCTGCACGTCTCCACGTAGAAGACGTGCGCCGGGCCCGTGGCTATCCGCGAATCACGGCGCCCACACCGGCCCGCTCGGAGTGACGGTCATCGCCTGGACGCCTGCGCGCAGCGGCGTCTGCGTCACCGCGCCGCTGGCGGCGTAGCCGAAGCTGCCGCCCGAGCTCGTAATCCCCTTCTCGAAGGTGACCACCGCGCTCCCGCGGGTCGGATGGACCATCGTCACGGTGTACGCGGTCGACGTCTCGTTGAGCGTGAGCTGAAGGTCCGCGCCGCCCGTCACGGCCCTGGCCTGCACCACGTTCAGGAAGTGGCTCACCACCTGTCCGTTGGTTTCAATCTCCCCTCGGAACTGGCCGACCCGGTACGGGTAGGTGCCGTCCTGGCGAATTGGCCCGCGCTCATCGATGACTCTTCGGGTCGGATTGGCCGGCACCAACGTGCTGACCCGCAGGGCCTGGGTTCCGCTGGTCGCCGACCAGGTGTTGCCCGTGAGCACGGGGTTCGACGGGAAGTGGATCAAGAAGGTCTTGTCCACCGAGGCGTCATTCTGACCGCTCTCCACCCGGTCGAACACGACGAGCGTCTCCAGCGGACGGATGAACAACGTCTCCCGTACCACCCGGCCAGCGTAGGGGTTGCCGACCTCCGCCTCGCGGTGGGCCCATTCGTCATTCACGTCATACACACCCGTGAGGTCGACAGCGGCGTAGTTGGCCACGGACGACGACGAGAGCCGCAGCATCTGCGGCACGTGGTGGTAGTAGCCGACAGTGCCCATGCCCTCGAACAGGAGGGTGTTGTGCGCCACGGGCGCCTCGGTGTCGACCGCCGCGCCGCCCGCGTAGCCGACAATCGAGTCCGCATAGCCCACCGTCTCCCGGGCCAGGAACTCTCCGGCTCGCCACAACTGGAAGTTGCCGGCGTCACGGTGGGCATGCCCCGCGTTGGCGGTCTGCCCGAACTGCAGGTTGATCATCGTCGCATCGGACGCCCACGACGTCTTGGCGTACACCATGCCCAGCCCGCGCGCGTGGTAGTCGAGCGGCAGCTCGGCGAGGTCTCTCGAAGCCACTGCCGCCACGGAGGCACTGTAGACATACCGGACCAGGCGGTCGTCAATCGGATGTCCCGTAAGCTCCAGGAAGCGCTTGGCATAGCCAGCGATGGGCTGGGCTGACCACTCCTCAATCAACGGCGCGAAGTAGCTGCCCAGCGTGGTCTGCGAGGTGTTGTTGGTATCCCACCGGTCCAGCCAGCGCTCGTCGTCATTGAACGGGAACGTCTCGAACAACTGGAACTGGCCCCTCCGGCTGAGTCCAGGCGTGGTCGAGTAGATGGACCAGAAGACGGACTCCATGAAGTAGTCCGTCTGGTTCCACATGTCATGTCCATGCAGGCCGAGCGAGGTGAACGGCACCGTCATGTAGCCGAATGTCCGGCGGCCGTACGTCGACCCCTCATGAGGGGCACCGCCCGCGGCGCCTCCCTCCAGATACGGCAGCAGCGAGAATTGCCAACGCGACTTCATCGCGTACTGCAGGAGGTTGTTGGCGTACGGCTGGTTCTCATGCCAGCTCGCGATGGCCCATAGAAGCGAGTTGCGGAAGTAACCCGTGTAGTAGTTGTTGCCCTCCATGCCCAGGCCGCCCCAGGGGTTGTCATTGAGCGCCGAAATCACGAAGTTCCAGCGGGTCTCCAAGGCCGTGCGCTCGGCCGGCAGCAGGTGGGCGTAGCACCAGTCATAGGTGAGGATGATGCCCTCGCCGAACCAGCGCGCCGGGTCGCTCGACACCGTGTTCTCGGTGATGGGGATCTGGGTGGCCACCGCCCAGTCAATCGCGGCGCGGCACGATGCCGGAGTGCTGGTGATGAGCGAGTGCATCGCGGCGTCGATGGCCTGCTCGGGCCCCTGCACGACAGACACTGGTGTGTAGGGGTTCAGCGCGAAGTACGCCTGGGCGCGAGCCAGCCGGGCGGCGGTGAACCAGAGCCGAGGGTGCGCCACCGGGATGGGGAGCACCACAGGAGGCCCGTTGGCGATGGTGAGCATGATGGGCGCCGACGTGGTGAGATTGCCAGCGCGATCCCTCGCCACCGCCGTCACCGGGAAGGTGCCATCGCCCACCTGCGTGGTGTGGACGCTGATCCAATAGGGATAGGTGAGGTCCTCGCTCCCGACATTCTGGCCGTTCACCTTCAACTGGACGCCGGCGATCCTCACGTTGTCCTGCGCGTCGATCTTGATCTGGATGGTGCCACCCACCGTGACGCCACTCGCAGGCGAGACAATCTGGACCTGCGGTGGACTGGTGTCGGGCGGTGGCGCGCTCACGGTGATGGAGACCGGTGTGGAGACAGCGACGTTGCCAGCCGCGTCACGTGCCAATGCTCTCAACTGCCGGGTGCCGTAGGGCAGCAGCGTCTCGGTGTCGAGGCTCACCGACCAGGGCGCGGCCAGGTCCGCTTCGCCCACCTGGACGCCGTCGAGCTCGACGTGTACCCGGGTGACGCCAACGTCATCCACCGCGCTCATCCGCACCGTGAAGGGCCCGCTCACCGTCTCGTTGGCGATGGGCGTGGTGACCTGGACCTGGGGCGGGCCGGTGTCGACGAGCTCGTTGTCGATGGTGATGCGCACGGGGGCGGAGGTGGTGAGGTTGCCAGCGGCGTCACGCGCGTGCGCGGTCAGCACGTGGTCACCATTGCGGAACTGGGTGGTGTTGAGCTGCGATGAGGAGAGGTTGCGGCCGTCGATGCGAAGCTGCACGTTCGTCACGCCGACGTTGTCGCTGGACGTCACGGTGATTCCGACCAGACCGTCCACCGTCGTGGCACCGACGGGCGAAGTAATCGCCACGGTGGGAGCCGTGGTGTCGCTGGTCGGCGTGGGCGCTGTGTACTCGATGGTGAGGAGCGGCCGGCGCTCGGGCTGGGTCGCCAGGCTGGTGAACACCTTGGCCACCTTGCCGACCTTCGAGTTCGCCAGCATCACCCCCTGGTTGGTGGAGGGGTCATCAACCCACGACTGCACCACGGCCACGTCGAGCGGCACGTCATGCACGCTGAACGTGGTCGGAAACGTGGTGACCTGGAACGACGTGCCAGCGACCAGGTCCGTCCCCTGCCCCACCGCGCCCAGCCTGTCCCACTCGAGGCCATCATCGCGGAACTGCCAGCCCAGGCCCGAGGCCAGGTAGCCCCAGGGGGCCTGCACGTACGAGCCACGAATCGCGAAGTCGCTCGTGTAGGTCTCCACGGCGAACCGGAGCGTCGCGCTCTGCACCACCGACCTGGGAGGCACGCCCAGCTGAGGGAAGCGCAGCAGCGCCTCGACCTCGTAGTCCTCGGTCTGGAAGACTCCCATCAGCGTCCCATTGCGGTACGCCGCGCCGTTCGGCGTGATGCCCTGGCTGGTGAACTCCACCGCCTCGGACACGGACACCGCCGAGGTCACCGCCTGTCGCACGGCGCCCGTGCGGAGCTCAGGCTCGACGTCCTTCGTGCACCCGGTGATGGCGAGCATCGCCACCCACAATCCAGCCATGCCACTCATTCTTGGGGTCATGGACTGACGCCACTAGCGCACCGGCAGTGTGGCAGTCCATCACACCCGAGGAAACACGGGTGAGCCTGGGCTGACTTGCTTTGGATTGGCGGAAGAATACGTCGCTACTTGATGGACGCCTTGAGAACAGCGGGACACGTGGGGAAGCTTGGACATCAGCAACGGAGAGGCAACAAGCTTCAGCGCTTCCCGTCAGGACGCATCAACCACCACGGTGTCTCCAGCGCGTCCGGCTTCATTCGGATGCCCGGTGCCCGGCGCACGTAATCCCAGAAGCGGCGACCCAGCTCCTCATCGAGGAGATTGAAGTTACCCGCCTTCATGCGCGCTTCCAGGAACGGCAGGTAGGCCCCCACCGCCTCCGGTCCCGCCTGCTGGAAGATGATGTCGCCTCCGTACTCGCAGTGCAGGGCGCGCTGGAGCTTCCACGAGAGGACCATCGAGCGGGCCACCATCTCGGACTCCTCCGCCGCGAGGGAGGGCTCCTCGTCCGTCTCCTCCGAGAAAACCTTCACGAGCTGCTCCGACGACTCCAGTTCGGTCTGAAGCGACTGGCGCTTCGCGGGCGGCAGGTCCACACGTCGGAGTTCCTGGCGTCGTCGTTCGTTGTCTTCCTTTTCCCGGGCGATGATCTCCTCTTTGCGCCTGGAGAACGCACTGATGGAGTCCTGAACCTCCTGCTTCGTGGGCTCCAGACCCTTGTATCGGGCGTAGTCCTTCAGGAGCGGGCCCAGCACGAGCCCCATGAGCCGCTGCACCTCGTCCATGGATTCCCAGACGGCAAAGTCCTCCGGCTTCCGCGCGGCGCGCTCGGACTGACGCGTCTTGTCGTCTGAAGCCAACGCCGCGCGGGGAATCCCGCGGCCCAGGACCACGGCCACGGGCTTGTCGGCCTCGGAGGGTTGCCCGGCTTGAGCGTCATGCAAGGCCGCGAGGGTGAGGAGTCCGCCGAGAACCCAACCGCCGATACCGTTGAAACCCATTCGCATGTGCGGGCCTCCCAGGAGGGGGCCGACAGCGGCCCGGATGTGGGCATTGCATCCGATGTGCCCCACGAGGCAAAGGCAACAGCATCCCTCTTGGGTACAACGGAATGCACACGCAGGCATCTCCGCCGCGCCAGGTGTGCATCAAAGTGCGCACCTGTGTTCGACGAAACGAGCCACTTCACACCGGCTCGGGCAAGCCACGCGCTTGCCTGAGCCGGAGCGACCGCGCGCTACTGGCAGTGCACGGGCTCCTTGCAGGAGAACGTGACTCTCAACGCCGCTTGGTATCCATCGTTCGGGTTCGAGCTGACACGCCTGCAATCCAATTCCTCTTCCAGGACGTTGCAGGGTCCCGCAGGACAGGCGAGCGCCATTTCACCTTCGAGCTGATTTTGTGCACTCAAGAAGGCAATGGGGCACCGCTGTCCGTATCCAGTCGCCGAATCCAGCTGTCTCACGGAGCTGCAGGTACACGCCTGTGGGCAGTAGGTCCGTCGAGAATCACATTGCACCCAGCCACCACTGTCCGCCCCCGATGAACAGACGTCGTTCGTGGAATTGCAGGAGATGGTCGTCCCGTTGCCACACAAATGAGAGATGGTACAGGTCAGCTCCTCCTCCGAAGTCGCGAGGACGGCCTCGTCTTGCGCCACGGCCCCCGCCCCACAGGCAGCCAGCATGAAAAAGGACAGAACCACGCCACCGCGCCACAGCCAGCCTGATTGTATTTGCATTAAAATGACGCTAGCAACCTGGACGCAACCGGTTCCATAGTGGATATCCACGCTCCTGCGAGCCTGAGGCTCCAGCGCGGCTCAGAACGACTGCCGCAGCAGTGCCTCCACCGCCGGCTTCCGCCCCGGGCTCAAGCGCAGCCGCGTCCCATCTCGCAGCACCACCACCCAGCCCTTGTCCACGTCCGGCTCCAACTCGCGGATGCGGTTCACATTCACCAGCGTGGACCTGTGCACGCGGACGAAGCACTTCGGGTCCAGCAACTGCTCCACGCGGTTGAGCGTCTCGCGCAGCATCGGGCTGCGGCCTCCCGAGTGCAGCACCACGTAGTTGCCCTCTGCCTCGCACCAGTCCAGCTCCGCGACCGGCATGAGCAACACCTTGCCGTCCGTCTTCACCGCGATGCGCTCCAGATACGGCGCCTCGGCGGAAGACGCCTCCAGCCCCGACGGTGCCGGCGTCCGGTACGTCTCCAGCAACGCCGACAGTCGCTCCAGCAGCACCCTGTCGCGGCCCGTCGCCCGCTGCTTGCGCGCCTTCTCCAGCGCCTCGTTGAAGCGCACGTCGCTGAAGGGCTTGAGCAGATAGTCGAGCGCATTCGCTTCGAACGCCCGCACCGCATAGCGGTCGAACGCCGTCACGAAGATGACGGGTGGCATCCGCTCCGGTCCCACCTCCTGCAACACCTCGAAGCCGTCCACCTCCGGCATCTGTACGTCCAGGAAGACCAGGTCCGGCCGCTCGCGGAGAATCGCCTCGACCGCCTCCTGCCCGCCCTCGCACTCCCGGATGGACGTGACCTCGGGCGCCCGCGCGAGCAGGTGCCTCACGTTGTCCCGAGCCAGCGGCTCGTCATCCACCACCAGCACTCGCCAACCACCTTCCACGATTGCCCCCTCAAGCCTCGAACACCACGAACGGCAACTCCACCCGGGCAATCACGCCCCCACCCGGCGCATCCTCCAGCGTCAGGCCATACCGCTCGCCATAGAGCTGGCGGATTCGCGCCCGGGTGTTGGCCACGCCAATCCCCGTGCCCCCTGCCCCGCCCGCTCGAAGCCCGGGCCCATCATCCCGCACCTCAAGCACCAGTCGGTCTCCCTGACGCATGGCCCGCACCCACACGTGCCCCCGAGACGCACGCCGCGAGGTCCCATGCTTGATGGCATTCTCGACGAGCGGCTGGAGCACGAGCGAAGGAACCCGCGCCATCAACGTCTCGGCCTCCGGCTCCAGGCGCGACTCCAACCGTCGACCGAACCGAAGCTGCTCGATGCCCAGGTAGCGGCGGACCAACTCCAGCTCCTCGGACAGCGGCACCTCATGGTCCCCACGTCCCTCCAGACTCGCCCGCAGCAGGTCCCCCAGCTCCACGAGCGCGTCGACCGCCTCCGGGTTGCGCGACTGGCGCACCAGGCCGACCACGGCGTTCAACGTGTTGAAGAGGAAGTGTGGATCCAACTGCGCACGCAGGGCCTGGAGGCGGGACTCGGCCAACCGCGCCACCAACCGCGACTCCGCCAGCTCCCGCTCTCTCGCCCGACGCGCCGCACTCAACGCCGCCCAGGCCGCGAGAAAGAGCAGATACTCGAAGGACCCCAGCGCGCCTCGCTCCAGCAGGAGCCCTCGCAGCCCCTCGCTGAACGAAACACCCCCCGCATCCCACTGCTCCAGCCACGAGCGCACCAGCGCGAGCAGGAGCGCATGCAGCAGCACGAAGCCACTCCCCAGGGCCACCAGCAGGCCCAGGTCGCGAACCCTGGGAGCCGCATCCCGAGTCACCCGGCCGAAAGTCGCCAGCATCAGGGGCCCCAGGAGCGCCCAGACGCTGTAGGGCACCATGGCCAGCGCCAGCTTGAAGCCGAACGCCCGAGGCTCGCGGGCATACGCGCCCACCGCATGAGGTAGCGCGGCGAGCAGCCCCACGGCCATGCCGAGCAGCCACAGGCGCCCAGGAGACAAGGCACGCGTGGCGAGCCCCGCCGGGCCTCGCGCGTCCGTCACCTCCCCCGGGTTCACGGCATCCCTCGCGGCCACGGCGAAGGAGCGTAGCGGAAGCGCCTGGTTTCGAGAGCCCCCCACGAAGCGAAACAGCGCCTTCGGCTATGCTGCTCGCGCTCCGTGAACAGGACCACTCCGGGCCACGAGCCCGATGAAGCCCGCCCGCCGTCTTCCCCTTCGTCCCAGGTGCGCTCAGGCACGCTGTATGCCTTGGACGATTCACCCGACACCGCCCCTCCGAGCAAGCCCACGCGAGGCGCCCGCATCACGGTTATCGGCACCACCTTCCTCGTGGCCCTGGGACTCGCCGTCCCCGGCGTGGCCGCGTTCCTGCTCCGTCCCGCGCCCACGACACCCGGCCTTTCCACACAGCCCGCGCCGACCGGGAGTACCACCCCGTCGCCCGAGGCGAAGCCGCTCGCCCCCACCGGCCCCGTGCGGGTCTGCGTGCTGAAGTTCCGGAACCTGAGTGGAGACACCTCGCTTGCGCCCCTGGAGCTGGCGCTGTCCGAAGCGGTGGTCACCGACGTGGGCGACCAGCCTGGGATGCGGCTCATCGAACGCGGGCAGTTGGACCTGCCGATGGAGGAGCAGGACTTCACGCAGGGCGCGCGGGTGGACCCGGAGACCCGGGCCCGGCTGGGCCGCATCGTCGGCGCGGAGGTGGTGGTGCTCGGCAGCTTCCAGCAAGCGGGCGACGTGCTGCGCATCGCCGCGAGGTTCGTCCACGTGGAGACCGGCGAGGTGCTCGACACGGCGCGCGTGGAAGGGCCCGCGAGCAACTCCTTCGCGGTCCAGGATGCGCTCGCCGCCGAGGTGCGTGCGCTGCTGCCCCGCCTGCCCGCGAGACTGCGACCATGACCGCGCCCCGCTGGCTGCTGCTCCTCTTCGCGTGCTCCCACGTGGTGCTCGCGGCGGAGCCCACGAAGCCGCCGCCAGGGCCCGCGGCGGTGATGCCGTTCCGCAACCTCAACTCGGACACCTCGCTGGACTGGCTCGCGCGCGGCATGACGGAGACACTCATCTCCGACCTGCGCGCCAGCGGTCGCATCCAACTGGTGGAGCGCGAGCAACTCGACGCCGCCCTCGCGGAGCTGGACCTCCAGGAGCGACAGCAGTCCACGGAGTCGACGGCGGTCCGCGTGGGCCGACTCGTCGGAGCCCGCACCGTGGTATTGGGCAGCATCCAGCGCGCGGAGCAACAGGTGCGCATCAACGCGCGCTTCATCGACGTGGAGACCGGCGTCGTGCTGGACACGGCGAAAGTCACCGGCCCCGTGGACCGCATCTTCGCGCTGCAGGACCAGGTGGCGAGCCGGCTGCTCGGCTCGCCCGTGAAGCCGCGCGTGAAGCGTCCCTCGGGGCGCGAAGCGGTGCTCGCCCTGGAGACCTATGGACGGGCGCTCGCGGCCCCCACCGAGGACGAGCGCGCCTGGCTCCTGCGCGCGACATTGGCGGGCTCTCCGAGCTTCGAGTACGCCCGTGAGGAGCTGTCGCGCCTGGAGAAGCGGCTGGCCGAGCACTCCCTGCGCGCCACCCCCGCGCGCGAGGCCGCCGACGCGGAGCTGCGGGCCACGATGATGGACCCCAAGCGCCCCTCCGAAGAGCGCTCCTCCGCCGCGCTGCGGCTGCTGGACGCGAACTACGCGCGCGGGCGCTGGCGCACGCTGGTCCAGGACACCGAGCGGGTCCTCCCGATGGGACTTTCCCTGTATCAACTTCGCCTCCCAGCCGAGACGGCCTCGTGGTTTCGCTTCATCGCGCTCGGAAAGCTGGAGCAGTGGGAAGCCGAGCGGGACGCTGGAGACACCTTCCTGCGGACCTACCCCCAGAGCCTGCTGGCCGACGCAGTCGATGGCATGATGCGAGCCTCCGCCCTGGACCGCGCCGCCGACGAGCAATTCGCCAAGGCGATGAATGAGCGGCTGGCGGCGGAGGAGCTCCAGTTCGCCCAGCGCATCGAGGAGCTGGAGCGGAAGGGAAAGCCCACCGCGTCGGTGCGGATGGAGCGCGACTACAACCGCTGCTCCGAGCCCGCCATCCATCAAGTCGACGCCCAGGCCCAGCGGTTCTGTCGTACCTACTACGAGGCGTGGGGAGGCGGTGCCTCCTCCATCGAGCAGGTCTACGCCCGGAACGCGCGCGAATCCGAGATCGCCGCCCTCGTCCGCATGCGCCGCTACAACGATGCGCGCGAGCGGCTCGCCGCCTACCGCGCCGTCGATCCCGAAGGAGAGAAGGTCAGCGTCGCGCGCATCCTCGTGGTCAACATCCGCGCCAGCGACGAGGAATGAAGGCGCGGCACCCGGACCGCGTGCCGCGCCTCCAGTGCCCTCACTACGGGGCGATCTTCGTCAGGAACGAGTCGGGGGCGCCCTGCAGCGTGTTGCCCTCGAAGTTCCCGTCCAGGTAGCCGCCGACGTACATGTTGTCGTCCTGGTCCACCACGACGCCCATGCTGCGCACGTCCTTCTCCACGCCGTTGAGCACCGCGGTGGGCTGCTGCTTGATCCACTGGAGCGCGCCGGAGTAGTTCACCTTCGCCACGTAGTTGTGGACCATGCCGCCCGTGGTGTCGGACGTCAGCGTCACGTCCGCCACCGCGCCGCCCGTCACGTAGATGCCGTCGTCATGGGCGAAGATGCCCATGCCCCACGAGCCCGAGCCCGAGTCCAGCTCCCACACCCACTGCTTGACGCCCGCCGGGTTGAACCGCGCGATGAAGACGTCGATCGCCGGGGTGACGTTGGGCACGCCGTCCATGCCACCGCCGCTGTAGCCCGTCAGGTAAACGTTGCCGTTCACATCCACCGTGGAGCCGTAGAGCCACACGGACGTGGCGGGAGCACCCGCGAGCCGCGTCCACTGCTTCACGCCATCCGAGTCGTACTTGGTGATGAACGCATCCTGAGGGCCCGTGAGCGTCTGTCCGTCCAGGTTGCCGTCCGTCCAGCCGGAGACGTAGACGTTGCCGGAGGTGTCGGGGGAGGACCGCCGCGCGTGGGTCGTCTTCCCCGCCACGCCCAGCAGCCGCGTCCACTGCTTCACGCCCGTGGCGTTGTACTTGGTGACGAACGCATCGAAGTTGCCGGTGCGCACGTTGCCATCCAGATTGCCGTTGGTGGAGCCCACCAGGAAGGCGTTGTCCGACGAGTCGATGGACACGCCGTAGCCCTCCGTCTGCGCCCCCGAAAGGCCAATCTGCCGCGTCCAGCCGAACACGCCGGTGTAGCGGTACCGGGTGATGAACGCATCACGCCCGCCGCTGCTGGTGGCGCCAGGCAGCGCGCCGTCCGTGAAGCCCGCGACGTAGATCTCCTCGAACGTCCGGTTGCGAGCGACGCCGTAGCCCAGGGTGACGGTGCCCGGCACGCCGAGCTGCTTGTGGAAGTTGATGTTGCCGTTCCAGTCGCGCGCCGTGAGGAAGCCGTCCATCAAGCCCGCCATGGGCTGGCCCTCCACGCCCACCGTCGTCATGCCCGTGGAGTAGGTGCGGCCGGCCGGGTCTCCCGCCAGGTCATGGATGCGCGTGAAGCCACCCGGAGCGCCGGACGTCTTCGTCCACACGTCGGACACCGTGGGGAACGCGTCACACTGGTACAGCTCCAGCCGGCCAATGGACAGGGTGACGATGCCCGCGCGGTTGTCGTTGTCGTCCGACACGTGCAGCCGGTACTTCTTGTAGTTGCCGGGATGGGCCACGTCGTACTCGCGCCGCTCGTTGGTCCAGCCCGTCACATTCGTCCGCGTATCCACCACCACCCAGGTGCTGCCGTTGGAGCCCTCCAGCGTCCAGTTCTTCGGGGAACGCGTGGTGATGGAGCCGTTGGAGTAGGAGATGGCGTAGCGGCGCACCGTCTTCATCGCGCCACTTCCGAACTCGTAGCCCAGCCACGCGGGCGTCACGTTGGCCGTGGAGAGCCAGAAGGTGGTGGCGTTGTCGAACGCCTTCCAGGGCTCGTAGGGGGCCTGATTCGTGCCATACACGCCCGAGCTCGTCGCGAAGCCCGACGGCGCGCTGTTGCTCGTCATCACCGGCACCAGGCTGACGCAGTTGGTGATCGGCTGCTCCTGGCTCCCCGGCGCCTCCGTCGGGCCGTCATCGCCCGGCTCCCCACCCTGGCAGCCCACGAGCGCCAGCGCGCTCGCCAGGAACATTCCTCGTACCGCGTTCAAGAATCTCATGGTGTCTCCTCCTCGCGCCGCGAGCGCGAAAGTGCGCGCGGCCTTCCGGCGGCCCGTGACTCCAGGTCCCCGGTGGACACGGAGATACAGAGGCCGGGGCGCTCTCCGGCGAGCGATGTGACGAAACCGCCCTGGCGAGGGACGAAACCGCCTCGCCCGGGGATGAGACCTGAATCACGGTTCATATTTTCCAGCGCATTGCAAGCCGGCCCGTTTTGCACGCGCTGCGTCGAAAGAATCGGTCTTGCTCGCGACGAACCAAACCCATTGAATCGTGCCCATGAAATTCCTGCGTGAGCTGCGCTCGGTCCTGAACCTGACGGTGCTGGTGGCCGGGCTCGGCTACTTCGTCGACCTCTTCGACATCACGCTGTTCGGCGTGGTGCGCGCCGCGTCGCTCCGGGACATCGGCATCACCAGTCCGGAGGAGGTGCTGTCCAAGGGCATCCTCATCTACAACTGCCAGATGGTGGGGATGATGGTGGGCGGCCTCTTGTGGGGCGTGCTCGCCGACAAGCGCGGCCGGCTGTCGGTGATGTTCGGCTCCATCCTGCTCTACTCGTTCGCGAACCTGGCCAACGCGTTCGCCTGGGACGTGACGAGCTACGCGGTGTTCCGCTTCCTGGGCGGCGTGGGCCTGGCGGGCGAGCTGGGCGCGGCAATCACCCTGGTCGCCGAGTCGCTCCCCAAGGAGAAGCGCGGCCTGGGGACCACCATCGTCGCCACGCTCGGCATGCTGGGCATCGTCGCGGCGGCCTTCGTGGGCCAGCACCTGCACTGGAAGACGGCCTACTTCACCGGCGGCATCATGGGCCTGGCGCTGCTGTTCGCCCGCTTCAAGGTCTCCGAGTCGGAGCTCTTCAGCAAGAAGACGGACCCGTCGCGCGCCAACCCCTTCCTGCTGCTCCAGGGAGGCCGGTTCCTCAAGTACCTCTGCTGCATCCTGATTGGCGTGCCCATCTACTTCACCACCGGCATCCTCTTCACCTTCGCGCCGGAGTTGACCGCGGGCCTCAACGTGCAGGGCACGGTGACGGCGGGCAACGCCATCCTCTATGGCTCCATCGGCCTGACGATTGGCGACCTGCTCGCGGGCCTGTTCAGCCAGTGGCTCAAGAGCCGCAAGCGCGCGGTGGCGCTGAACCTGGTGGGTGGGTTCCTGCTGATGCTCGTCTACGGGCTCGTGCCGGGGCTCACCAGCACCACGGTGTACATCCTGAGCTTCCTCATCGGCATCATGGTGGGCTACTGGGCGGTGCTGGTGACGATGGCGGCCGAGCAGTTCGGCACCAACATCCGCGGCACGGTGGCGACGACGGTGCCCAACTTCGTGCGAGGCTCCGCGGCCATCGCCGCCAGCGGCTTCGCCGTCCTCAAGGGCTACATCTCCGTGCCCATTGCGGCCATCACCGTGGGCAGCATCTGCTTCGGGCTCGCGCTGCTGGCGCTCACGCGAATCGAGGAGACCTTCCACCGCGACCTCGACTTCGAGGAGACCGCGCCGGACGCCGCCACCGAGGCCAGCGCGCGCTCCCAGCCCTCCTGACGTGTCGGGCCTTCAGCCCTTGCGGGCGCGCACCCGCATGGGCATGCCCCGCTTGGGCACGAAGGTCAGCCGCGTCTGCCACTCCACGGGGTTCTTCCCCAGGTACTCCACGTCGCACTGCTGGAGCAGCGTGGCCAGCGTCTGCACCGTGTCCACCTGGGACATGTGCTGCCCCACGCAGATGCGCTGGCCCGCCCCGAAGGGCACGTAGGCGCACTTGTGCAGGCCCGCAAGGCGCTCCGGCAGGAAGCGGTCCGGGTCGAACGTGTCGGCGTCCTTCCAGTGGTCCGGATGCCGGTGGATGGCGTACGGGCACATCAGGAGCTGGGTGCCCTTGGGCAGGAGCACGCCCCCCACCTCCACCTCGTCCGCCGTCTCCCGGAGGATGGTCCACGCGGGCGGGTTCAGCCGGTTGATCTCCTGCACGACGCGGTTCGTGTACGGCAGCTTCGCCACGTCCTCGTACCTGGGCGGCTCGCTGCCGCAGACGCCGCTCACCTCCTCGCGGATGGCGCGCGTCACCTCCGGGTGCTGCGTGCAGGCGTGCACGGCCCACGTCAGCGAGGTGGCGATCATCTCGAAGCTGGCGCCGAAGAGGTTCACGATTTCGTCGCGAACCTGCTTGTCCTCCATCGGCTCGCCCGTGTCCCGGGCCCGCGCCTCCACCAGCGCGGACAAGAGCGTGATGTCGCCGTCCTGCATCCCTCGCTCGCGTCGCCGTCCCAGCCGCGCGTAGATCCACCCGTTGACGAGCCAGACCGCCATGCCAACCCGGTCGATGTTCGGGTCCAACCGGGGCAACAGCTTGTAGTACAGCGTGCCCCAGGGCCCGCGCCGACGGCCGAACACGTCGATGGCGTCCATGATGCCCGCGAAGAACTCCTCGCGAGGATTCTCGTCGAAGCACGTGCGCCACATCACCCCGAACATCAGGCGGGCAGCCTCCGTGTACATGTCGAAGGACTCCCCCTTGGCGCCCAGGGCCGTCCACCGCTGCAGCCCCTTGGCCAGCTCTTCACTGAAGATGCCCGACCACTGCCGGACCTTCTCCTTGTGAAACATCGGCTGAACCATGTGTCGCTGCCGCTTCCACAGCTCCCCCTGGCTCACGGTGAGCCCGTTGCCGTTGAAGGGATTGACGATGCGCGGCTTGGGGAAGGCCTGGGGCTCGTCGATGAGCACCCGCTTCACGTCCACCGGGTTCCTCAGGAAGGCAATCGGGTAGTTGTAGACGCGAACCAGGGACACGTCGCCGTATTCGGCGTGGAGCTTGTTGGCCAGGGCCAGCGGCTCCTGGAGCATGGGAAAGAAGCTTCCCAGCACGGGCAATCCCCGAGGGCCGGCCTTGCGGCGCGCGGAGGGCGAGGGAACAGAGGTGTCCATGACCCCGATTTGTTCCGGTCGCCTTGCCACCGTCAAGCCCGGCACTGACTTGAAGCCGACGTCCCGCCAAGGGCCAGTTGCGCCGGGAGGGCGAAGCGCCCTATCCCCTTCCCCACGCCATGGCCTCCACCGACCCAAGACCCATCCAGAAAGTGCTGTGCGCCAACCGCGGTGAGATCGCCATCCGCGTGTTTCGCGCCTGCAACGAGCTTGGAATCCGCACCGTCGCCATCTACAGCGACGAGGACCGGACGCACGAGCACCGTCACAAGGCCGACGAGGCCTACCGCGTGGGCCACGGCAAGCGCCCCGTGGAGGCCTACCTGGGCATCGACGAAATCCTCGACGTGGCGGAGCGGGCGGGCGTGGACGCCATCCACCCGGGCTACGGTTTCCTGTCGGAGAACGCGGACTTCGCCGAGGCCTGCGAGCGCCGGGGCATCCGCTTCATCGGCCCCCGCTCCGCCGTCGTGCGGACCATGGGCGACAAGGTCGCCGCCAAGGCGCTGGCGCAGCAGGTGGGCGTGCCCACGGTGCCGGGGACGACGCTGGAGGGTGACGACGCCCAGGTGCTGAAGCGCGCGCGGGAGTTCTTCGCGGAGCACGGCGGCCCGGTGCTCGTGAAAGCGGCCCACGGCGGCGGTGGTCGCGGCATGCGCGTGGTGCGCGAGGAGAAGGAGCTGGCGGCGGCGCTCGACTCGGCGCGCTCGGAGGCGAAGAGCGCCTTCGGCTCCTCGGCCGTGTTCCTGGAGAAGTTCCTGGAGCGGGTGCGCCACATCGAGGTGCAGCTGTTGGGAGACCTGCACGGGCAGCTCGTCCACCTGCACGAGCGCGACTGCTCCGTGCAGCGCCGGCACCAGAAGGTCATCGAGATTGCCCCCGCGCCCAACCTGGCCCCGGCGCTCAAGCGCGCCATCTGCGACGCGGCGGTGAGACTGGCGAAGGAGGCGGGCTACAGCAGCGCCGGCACGGCGGAGTTCCTCGTCGGCGACGACCACTTCTACTTCATCGAGTGCAACGCGCGGCTCCAGGTGGAGCACACCGTCACGGAGCAGGTGACGGGCGTGGACCTGGTGCAGAGCCAGATTCGCATCGCGGAGGGCCATGCGCTCGGCTCGCCGGAGGTGGGCATCCCCTCGCAGGAGTCCATCCAGCCGCGCGGCTTCGCGGTGCAGCTGCGCGTCACCACGGAGGACCCGTCCAACAACTTCATGCCGGACGCGGGCGTCATCACCGCCTGGCGCGCGGCGACGGGCTTCGGCATCCGGCTGGACGGCTCCAACGGCTACACCAACGCGCACATCTCCCCGTTCTACGACTCCATGCTGGTGAAGGTCATCGCCTATGCGCCCACGTTCCAGGGCGCGGTGATGAAGGGCCAGCGCGCCCTGCGGGAGTTCCGCATCCGGGGCGTGAAGACCAACCTCCCCTTCCTGGAGAACGTGCTGCACCACCCCGCGTTCCAGGCGGGAGAGACGTACACGCGCTTCATCGACGAGACGCCGGAGCTGTTCCACCTGGTGCCTCGCCGGGACAGGGCCAGCAAGCTGCTCACCTATCTGGCCGAGGTCATCGTCAACGGCCACCCCACCATCAAGAGCCACCAGCGGCTCAAGCCCACCCAGTTCATGGAGCCGCGCCTGCCGGTGGCGCCTCCCGGCCCCCCGCCCCGAGGCACCGCGCAAATCCTGGCGGAGAAGGGCCCTCGCGGACTGGCCGAGTGGGTGCTCGCGCAGAAGCGCGTGCTGTTGACGGACACGACGATGCGGGACGCGCACCAGTCGCTGCTGGCGACGCGCATGCGCACCCGGGACGTGCTGCGGGTGGCTCCGGCCACGGCGCACCTGGCGTCGGACCTGTTCAGCCTGGAGAGCTGGGGTGGCGCGACGTTCGACACCGCGTATCGCTTCCTCAACGAGGACCCGTGGGCACGCCTGCGCGCGCTGAAGGCCGCGGCGCCCAACCTGCTGCTCCAGATGCTGCTGCGTGGCGCCAACGCCGTGGGCTACACCAGCTATCCGAACAACGTGGTGGAGGCGTTCATCGACGAGGCGGCCGAGGCGGGCGTGGACGTCTTCCGCATCTTCGACAGCCTCAACGACCTGGGCAGCATGGAGGTCTCCATCCGCCGCGTGCTCCAGACGGGCAAGGTGGCGGAGGTCGCCATCTGCTACACGGGCGACGTCGCCAACCCCAAGCGCAAGAAGTACACGCTCGACTACTACGCGGACCTGGCGAAGCGCATCGAGGACTCGGGCGCGCATTTCCTGTGCATCAAGGACATGGCGGGCCTGCTGCGTCCGCGCGCGGCGGCCATGCTGATGGACCGGCTGCGCGAGGTGACGAAGCTGCCCATCCACCTGCACATGCACGACACCGCGGGCAATGGCATCGCCAGCTACCTGGAGGCGATTGAACACGGGGTGCACATCGTCGACGTGGCCCTGGGCAGCATGGCGGGCCTCACCAGCCAGCCCAGCCTCAACGCGCTGGTGAGCGCCCTGCGCGGCCACCCGCGTGAGACGGGGCTGGCGAACGCGCGGCTCCAGCCGCTCGCCAACTACTGGGAGGACGTGCGCGAGTACTACGCCCCCTTCGAGAGCGGCCTCAAGAGCACGACGAGCGAGGTCTACTACCACGAGATTCCGGGCGGCCAGTACTCCAACCTCCGGCCGCAGGTCGCCGAGATGGGGCTGCTCGGCCGGTGGAACGACGTGAAGGACGCGTTCGCGCTGGTCAACGTGCTGGTGGGCGACATCCCCAAGGTGACGCCGTCGTCGAAGATGGTGGGCGACTTCGCCATCTTCCTCCTGAAGAACGACTTGATGGTCCGGGCGCCCACGCTGGCGGAGGCCGCCACGCTCACGCACGCGAAGCTCATCGCGGAGGCGCCCCGGCTGGACTTCCCCTCCAGCGTCGTCGGCTACTTCCGGGGCGAGCTGGGCCAGCCGCCCAACGGCTTCCCCGAGGACCTGCGCGTCGCGGTGCTCAAGGGCTTGTCGCGCGTGGAGGGCCGCCCGTCCGCGAGCCTCCCCGCGTTGGACCTGGAGGCCCTGCGCACGGAACTCTCGAAGAAGACGGGCCAGGCGCTGTCGCGCGTGGACGCCATCTCCAGCGCGCTCTACCCGCGCGTCATGGCGGGCTATCTGGATGACGCCGCGCGGTTCGAGGACGTCTCCATCCTGGACACGCCCAACTACTTCTACGGCATGGAGGTGGGACAGGAGATCTGGGTGGACCTGGAGCCGGGCAAGACGCTGGTCATCAGCCTGTCCGCGGTGGGCGAGCCAGACGACGACGGCCTGCGCACCGTCTACTTCGCGCTCAACGGCCACAACCGCACGGTGCAGGTGAGGGACCGCAGCCGCGCGGCTCGCGTGGAGTCGCGCCGGCAAGCGGACCGCGCCAACCCCAACCACGTCGCCGCGAGCATGCCGGGCACGGTCATCGCCGTGCACATCAAGGCGGGGGCCGCCGTGGAGGCGGGCGCACCGCTCGTCACGCTGGAGGCGATGAAGATGGAGACGGTGGTGCGAGCGCCTCGCGCGGGCACCGTCGCGGAGGTCGCCACCACGCTGAAGGGCTCGGTCCAGGGCGGAGACCTGCTCGTGGTGCTCCAGTAGGGCCGCGAGAAGGAACAGCGGAACGTTGAGTGTGGGCGCGGCCTTTGACATGGTCGCGCCCCATGAAGCGTGCACTCCTGTCCTTCCTGGCCCTGGTCTCCTGCGCCACTCCCTCCGCGACGACGCCAGCGGCCTCAGAGGCCTCCGCGTCCACCACGACCCAGACGCCCGCGCTCCCGGAGGAGGTCCGACTGGCCGACCTGCGGCAGATGACCTTCGGTGGTGAGAACGCCGAGGCCTACTGGGCCTTCGACGGCAAGCAGCTTTCGCTCCAGGCCCGCCACGAGGGCATGGGGTGTGACCGCATCTACCGCATGGCGGTGGACCCCGCGAGCGGCGCCGCGGCGACGGTGACGCCCGTCTCCAGCGGCCAGGGCGCGACGACGTGCGCGCACTTCCTGCCCGGCGACCAGGAGGTCATCTACGCCTCCACGCACCTGGGCGGCGAGGCGTGCCCGCCCAAGCCCGACCACTCGATGGGCTATGTCTGGGCGCTGTACGACACGTACGACATCTTCAAGTCGAACGCGGATGGCAGCGGGCTGACGCGGCTGACGGACAACCCGGGCTACGACGCGGAGGGCACTGTCTGCGGGAAGGACGGCTCCATCATCTTCACGTCCGTGCGGGACGGGGACCTGGAGCTGTACCGGATGGACCGCGACGGGAAGAACGTGAAGCGGCTGACGCACACGCCCGGCTATGACGGTGGCGCGTTCTTCAGCGCGGACTGCTCCAAGATTGTCTGGCGCGCGTCGCGTCCGCAGACCGGCAAGGCGCTGGACGACTACCAGGGGCTGCTCAAGCGCGGCCTGGTGCGGCCGACGAAGCTGGAGCTGTACGTGGCCAACGCGGACGGCTCGGAGGCGAAGCAGATCACCTGGCTGAACGGCGCCGCCTTCGCTCCCTTCTTCCACCCGAATGGCCGGCGCATCCTCTTCGCGTCCAACCACGGCGACCCGAAGGGCCGCGAGTTCGACATCTGGGCGGTGGACGTCGACGGCGCCAACCTGGAGCGGATTACGTACGCCCCGGGCTTCGACGGCTTCCCGATGTTCTCGCCGGACGGCAAGTGGCTGGCCTTCTCCAGCAACCGCGCCACCGCGCAGGGAAAGAGCGACACCAACCTGTTCATCGCCCGCTGGGTGGACGACGCGAAGCCGGCCTCGGGGGCGCCGTCGGCCGCCGCGGACCGCATCCGTGAAGACGTGTCGTTCCTCGCCGCGCCCGCGCAGGAGGGCCGGGGCATCGGCACGAAGGGACTGGACGCCGCGGGGGGACTCATCGAGACGCGGTTCCAGGAGCTGGGCCTGTCGCCCGCGGGCGACACCGGGACGTTCCGGCAGGCGTTCCCCGTCACCACCGCCGTGCAGGCTGGGGCTGGGACGCAGGTGCGGCTCGGGAAGACGGCGCTCCCGGCGGATGCGTACACGGTGCTCGGCTTCTCTAGTCAGGGGCAGGCGCAGGGCGCGCTGGTGTTCGCCGGCTACGGAATCGTGGAGCCGACGCTCAAGGTGGACGACTACGCGAAGCTGTCGGTGAAGGGGAAGATTGTCGTGGTGCGCCGCTTCGTGCCGGATGCGCCCGAGTTCTCCGACACGGACAAGCAGCGGCGCTTCGGAGACCTTCGCTACAAGGCCTGGCAGGCGGCGCAGCGTGGCGCGAAGGCGCTCATCGTCGTGGACTGGCCGCAGGCTCCCACGCCCGCGCCCAAGGAGTGGCAGATGCCTCCCGAGGCGACCCTGCCCGCCCTTCATCCCGAAGGCGTGGGCGACGCGGGCCTCCCTGTCGTCGTGGTGAAGCGCGCGGTGATGGAGCCGGTGATGGGTGCGCTGCTGGGGCGCAAGCGCGTGGACGGCCAGGTCGACGTGAAGCTGGAGTTCGAGCAGCGGTCGGCCTTCAACGTCGCGGCGGTGCTGGAGGCTGGCGAGGGCAAGCTGCCGGGCACGATTGTCGTGGGCGCGCACTATGACCACCTGGGCTTCGGTGGACGGGGCTCGCTGATGCCGGACCGGCACGAGCCGCATGTGGGAGCGGATGACAACGCCTCCGGCGTCGCGGCCATGCTGGAGATTGCCCGCATGCTGAAGGAGCGCCGCGCGGAGCTGAAGCATGACGTGCTCTTCCTCGCGTTCTCCGGTGAGGAGACGGGGTTGCTCGGCTCCACGCACTTCACCCGGCAGCGAGGGGACGCGGGGATGAAGCAGGTCACCGCGATGCTGAACCTGGACATGGTGGGGCGGCTGCGCTCCGGTGGGTTGTCGGTGCTGGGCGCCGAGTCCGCCACGGAGTGGGGCCCGCTGCTCGCGCGTGCGTGCGACGAGGCGCGCGTCACCTGCAACCCGAGCGGTGACGGGTATGGCCCGAGCGACCACTCGCCCTTCTACGCGGCGGGCGTGCCGGTGCTGCACTTCTTCACGGGAGCGCATTCGGACTACCACAAGCCCACGGACACCGTGGAGGGCATCAATGCGGTGGGCACCGCGCAGGTGGCGCGAATCGTTTCCGCCGTGACGGTGGGGCTGGATGGGTCGAGGGCGCTGACGTACCGCAAGGTCCCCTCCCCCACGCCGCGTGGAGACCTGCGCAGCTTCAATGCATCCCTGGGAACGGTGCCGGACTACGCGGGCCCGCCCAACGGCCAGAAGGGCATGTTGCTCGCGGGCGTGCGTGCGGGAGGCGCGGCGGACCAGGCGGGCATGCTGCGCGGCGACATCCTCGTGCGGTTGGGCAAGCACGCCATCAGCGGCGTGGAGGACCTGATGTTCGTGCTCAACTCCTCCAAGCCCGGCGAGACGGTGGAGGCGCGGGTGCTGCGCGAGGGCAAGGAAGTCCCGCTCCAGGTGACGTTCCAGGAGAGCAAGCGTCCTCGGTAGGCACACCAGGGGCGCCCAGAGGGCCCCAGAAGCCGAATCACAGCGCGGGCCCGGATGGCGTTCCAGCAGGACGCCCCGGGCCCGCGGTGTTTCCGCCACGCACGAGGAGCTCGCGAACCACCGAGCCGTCGGTGCGGGTTCCCACGATGGATGCCGTGGCGCTGGAGTCGCTAGCGTCTCGGGATGCGAATGCAGACCGATGAGCTCTGGCGCAGGGGTGTCCTGCTGGCAGTCGTGGTGCTGGCAGCGTGCAACGCGGGCGGGGCTGAAGAAGGGGCGATGTCGCTGGAGAGCTCAGAGGCGGAGCTGTCCTGCCAGGTGTCGCGGCATTGCACGACGGCTCCCGCAGTGTCCTGCAGCTCCGCGAACGGAGTCTGTAGCTCAGGGGCGGAGAATGGCGGTTGGGTGGAGTGTGACGCCGCACGGACCTACTGTCCGCCAGCGTGTACCTGTGGAAGCGCCCGCCATGTCGAGGAAGCCGGGGGCTATGGCTTCAACTGCGCCCAGGCCTACGGCGAGGCGCGTGAGAATGCGGAGAGACGGGCAGCCAGGATGTGCCCGGCCGGGGCCTGCAACCTGATTGAGACCCAGGTGTCGTGTGACTTCCTGCCAGAGGAACCGTTCCCCGACCAATACACCGCGATTGTGTCCCTGGAGTTCTCCTGCAGGGAGCCCGCGAACTGCCAATAGGGGACGATGATGAGTTTCTCCATGGGGTGCTGGCGCCGGACGCAACGACAAACACCTGAAGTTTTCTCATGCAGAGGTCATCACCAGCCGGAGGGTCTGGTCATCGTCTCTTCGGGCGGGTCTTCGTGCGACTTCTCATGAAACAAGATTCCAACAGGAGTCAATCACAAGCACCCACGACATAACACTGCCGACCGCACAATGATTTACTGCCCGTACGTATGATAGCGGGCACGTCAACGCGCCCTTTCACAACCACAGGAGTGTCACGATGAACAGTCGTTCCGCCGCGCTGTTGCTCGGTCTCGTGTGCCTCACCGCCCTGCCCCAGGCAGCGTTTGCCCAGTCGGACGATGGTCCCTTCTTCAGCAAGGCGCATCTGGTAGGCCACTGGCAGAACTCGCCGGAGTCGGCCGCCATCGAGATCTCCCTCAATGCGTACACCGCCTATACGCGGATCGGCTTCGGGCCTGCCCTCCGCATGGACTACTTCACTTGCCAGGACGGCCTCATCCGGACTGATTGCAACCAACTCCAGGGTCCCTTCGTCGTGGACTGGCAGCTCAGCGCCTACCTGAACGCGTCGCCTGGCGCCACCCACCTGCGCGTCTATCTGGATGGCAATGTGTTCATGACTGGCTTCGGTCCGCTCTTCGGCACCTACCACTACCGGACCTGCTATGGCGACACGAGCCCATTCGGCTATGGCGTCAACCGCTACATCCTGATGCAGTCCGGCTCGAACATCTACGGGCCGGTCCCCGGCCTGTCGTGCCTGCCGCGACTGTAGTCCGGAAGCAATGAGCGCTCGGAGCCCGGTGGACGGGGCTCCGAGCGCCACGCATTGGAGACACATGCGTGACTTCGAACCGGGAGGCACGGGCCAGGTCATCCAGCGGCAACGCGCCGCCGATGAGCCTGCGCATCAGCCTTTCCCGCGGACCGCCGCCTCTATCTTCGCGATGTCGATCTTCCGCATCGTCATCATCGCGTCCATCGCACGCTTGGCCGCCGCCTTGTCGGGATGGGTCGTCGCATCGAGCAGCACCCGCGGCGTGATCTGCCACGAAAAGCCCCAACGGTCCTTGCACCAGCCGCAGGCGCTCTCCGCGCCGCCATTGCCGACGATCGCATTCCAGTAACGGTCGGTTTCTTCCTGGTTCTCGGTGACCACCATGAAACTGACCGCCTCGTCAGGCTTGAATGTCGGCCCTCCGTTGAGCCCGACGAAATCGCGGCCGAGGACGGTGAACTCCACGGTCAATTCGTCCCCCGCCTTGCCGTCGGGAAAGTCGGTCGCGGCTTCGTGGGCTGGTCCGACGCGGCTGTTGGGAAACACGCTGGCGTAGAACTCCGCCGCTTTGCGTGCCTCGCCATGGTCGAACCACAGGCAATTGATAATCTTCTCCGCCATTTCGCTTACCCTCTCCTTGCACCGACCAGCGCGAACACCGCGCCTTGCGGATCGACCCCGTTCATCGAGAAATCGCCACCGGGAATTTCGTTCGGACCGTTGAGCACCCGCCCGCCATTATCCTCGATAGCCGCCTTCGCCGCATCGATATCGGCGACGCGGAAGTAGTGCGACCAGGCGGGGCCGGGGGCGTCCGGCATCATCGGCATCACCGCGCCGAGCATGCCGCTCCCCATTCGGGCTGCGCTTCGCCGCGAGGCATGGCTCAGGAACTCGTATTTGCCGAGCGGTCCCATCTCCATCTCGCCGTCCTTCACCCAGCCGAAAAGCTGGCTGTAGAAACTCCGCGCGGCGGCGGGGTCGGAGGTCATCAACTCGTTCCACGCGCAGTGCCCGATGCGCTTGCGCTCATAGGAGAAGGCGAGGCTCTCCTTGCCCTCCTGGCCCGGCGGCGGCTTGGGTGTCATGACGTAGAAGACGGCGCCCTGTGGATCGGCGACCATCGCGAAGCGCCCCTGCGGAATCTCCGTGGCGGCCATCAATACCTTGCCGCCGCCATGTGTGATCGAAGTCAGTGCCTGATCGACATCGTCGACCGCGACATAGCCCAGCCACACGGGTCGCGCGCCGTGCTGCTGCATCTCCGCGGACAGCGTCAGCATGCCGCCGACCATGCCCTCGGAACCTTCGATCATGGCATAGCCGGGCTCACCCTCCGACGCCCCGATCGTCCAGCCGACAACTTTGGAATAGAAGGCGCGCGCGCCGTTGGCGTCGGGCGTCATCAGCTCGTACCAGATGAAGTCGCCGTGCATGTCACTCCTCCCACTGGATGATGGGCACGAAGCCGCCCCAGACCATCCGCATGCGGCCCATCGGCATGTCTGCAACGACGCCATCAACGCCTGCCCGCCGACACGCCCGTCAAGCAGGTCCTGCTCCCGCTTCAGGGCAGGGGATTAAACTTCCTGAAACTTCGTCCCAGTCGCGCCCAGGCGCTCAAGCGCGTCGCGGATTTCTTCGCGGACTATCAACGCGATGGGCCAGCCCCAGGTGCGGAACACTCTCGCGTCACCTACCTTCGAAGCATCAATCCGCATCCCCCAAACATCTCTGTACTCTCCAACCTTCTCAGGACGCCCGTCCTCCGCGGTCCACATCAGGATCTCCTCGGTGGCCTTGTCGTCAATGCAGCGAATCAGCTCGGTAGCCACGAGAATGAAAAACGGCTCTTGCTGACCCTCGATTTCGACGGGGAGGGTCTGCACTTCGGGAGCAAGCTCCGTGAGCACGGAAGCCACTCGCGCATGGACCACCGGAGCCGCGAAAGCCGCGAGTGAGAAGTCGAGCGCCTTTCCGGGTACGTCCAAGGGTATCTTCAAGCGACCCAGATCTGGAAGCCGCTGCCCCTGATAGAACATCCAGGGGTCATCCACCTCCCGACCGTGAACGTCGGTCGGAGTGCCGAGCACCCACCGGCCCGGAACAGTCATGTTGTCACTCAACTTGAAGTACCGACGGGGCATGGGACTCATTCTGTTTCGGTTCCTAGGTGCCCGTCACCAGCTTGTTGAGACTGGTACGTGGGGTGGCGATTTGCCGTGACAACCTGGCGAGTTCGGCGGTCAGCACCTCGCGGCATTGCGCCATTGTGCGGCATCCACTCGTCGCAGCAGTGAGGCGCTCAAGAATTCGCTCGTGGTATGCCTGCGGGTGAGGCCCCTTGTGGTCTTTGACGTGGACGATGTTGGCCGGGTCATCCAGCGACATGCCTGCCTTGTCGAAGATCCTCTGGAACTTGGGTGACCAAGGACCCTCGTTGTTCGTGGACTTCCACCACTTGTTCGTGGCGATGTGGTGGTCATGCCCCTCCGCGTCCACCGGAGCAGCAGCCGTGCCCGCCATGGTCCAGGCCACGGCATCAGGAGCAAGTGCCACGGTGACGGCCCCGCCCGACACGGCCACCGCGCCCACTTCGCCCACGAAGGCAAGGCGGAGACCCGCGCGCTCCCCAGCCAGCACCGCCGCCTGGGCGGAGCCGGGCAGCGTAGGCACCTTGTTCGCGAAGCCCGCAGCCGTGTTCCCCACGGCCACTGTCGCCAGCAGCGCGAAGGCTCGCGCCGCATTCCGGCCCATGACCTGTCCGTAGCGCGCCCCTGCTTCGCGCAGTTCGTCGAACGTGGTCGCCCGGTCCGCCTCCTCCACCAGCAGCTTGAAGCCCTCGATCAACGACCAGAAGGTATCGACCCCGAGGTAGACAATCGCTGTCGCCGTCATCACGGCAGCCAGACCCTTGCTCACGGGCTCCGGCACCGACCAGAGCACCATGTAGAGGGTCATGGTCCACAGCGCCGCGGACAGCGCCGCGTGCGGGTCGGCCATGTCCTTGAAGGCGTCCAACATCTCTTCCAGGACCACGCCTTGGGCCAGGGCCATGGTCAGCGAATAGCGCCCATCTCCGCTCACGATGGGGCTGTCCACCAGCAGCCGCAGACAGTCGCCCTTGCGTCCAGTGCGCTCGCACCAACGCAGATATGCCCGCGACAGCTCCACCTCCGCGGGCGACATGTCGGCGGCCAGCGCCTCACCCTCCAGCGGCGTCACCTGCCGGGTGCGTGGGTTGAAGAGGTATGCGCCGGCGCGAGCCTCCACCCCCAAGAGGTTCCGCGCAGCCCGCTCGGGATTCGCTGGGAGCCGCATCTGCCGCGCCAGCCGGGCTACGGCCTCCTTGAACTCGCGCCGCTCCACCTCCACCCGTCCGACTTCGCCACGGTGAGGCGTGAAGACGACCGGAGGCCCTCGCCCCGTCTCCAGGCGCATCACGCGCCCCGAGGCACAGCCTGTCAGCCAGACCAGCAGCAGCGCGGCAATACGTCGCACGCTCATCGAGCCCTCCCACAGCAGGAGGCTCCATCTCCGGGACAAGGCCAGACCATGGTCGCGATCTGGACCTGGATGTCCGGAAACTCAAGCTTTATCCGGCGACTCCTTCCTGCGACGCTCCCGCCAGGAGGAAGTCCATGCACACCGTCCGAGTCGTCACCCTGCTGTCCGCGCTCTTCCTGACCATCGTCGGATGCGGGGGCGGGCCATCACCGGAGTTGGAACCCTCGCTTGAAGAACGCTCGACGACCCAGGCCCTTGCCGGGGTCTGTGACGGCGTCACCTGCAGCGGTCATGGTGTCTGCCGCGACGAGGCAGGCACCGCGCGCTGCGTCTGTGACGAGGGCTTCACCGACGCCGCCTGCGCCACGCGCGGTGGCGACTACGGGCGGCGCACGCTGCTCGTCCCGGGCCTTGCGGACCCCGACGTCTACAAGGAGCACGACGACCTGTTCTTCCTGGCCGGCACCGGCAACGGATGGCAACTGCCCATCTACGAGACGCGCGACCTGACGAGCTACCAGCT
>Ga0126314_10000084_pt1 | contig 49105 bp, 39 predicted proteins | sample Plot105B_FD_92535 | JGI IMG/M metagenome (GOLD analysis project Ga0126314, IMG submission 92535) | Serpentine soil microbial communities from UC McLaughlin Reserve, CA, USA - Plot105B | ecosystem: Environmental > Terrestrial > Soil > Grasslands | place: USA: UC McLaughlin Reserve, Lake County... | reverse complement strand
TGAGCGTGTTAACCAACGACCAGGCCGAGGCGGTGCGCTTAGTGTCGGGAAAGAGTGTAGTTATGGGGGGTGGTGGTCAGCATTGAAATAGACCTGTCCAACGCGGCGACAGGAGTGTCGTCACGTGGCCCGGTGCTCAGCACTGACATCGACCTATCCAACGCGGCGACAGGGAAGCCGTCACGGGGCCTGGTGCGCAGCACCGACGTCGGCTTGGCCAACGCGGCGATGGGAGAGTCGTCACGGGGCGAGGTGCGCAGCACCGACGTCGGCTTGGCCAACGTGGCGCCAGGAGTGCCGTCACTGGGCGAGGTGCGCGGCACCGACGTCGGTCTGGCCAACGTGGCGCCAGGAGTGCCGTCACTGAGCGAGGTGCGCAGCCCCGACGTCGGCCCGGCCAACGCGACAGGAGAGCCATCACGAGAAGCGGAGCTGTTCGCCCCCGTCGCGGAGCCGCTCACCGTCACCGGAGTCTTCCTGGGGACGCCCGCCTACGCGGCGCCGGAGCAGCTTCGCGGAGCGCGTGGCGATGCGCGCTCGGACCAGTTCGCCTTCTGCGTCGCGCTGTACGAGGCGCTCAACGGACAGCGGCCCTTCGCGGGCGCCACGGGTGAAGAGTTGCTCACGTCCATCCTGCGCCAGGAGGTGCGTCCCGAGAAGCGAGGCGTGCCCTCATGGCTCAAGGCCGTGGTCAGGCGAGGACTTCACGCGGACCCGTCGCGGCGCTTCGAGTCCATGCAGGTGCTGCGCTCCCGACTCTCACTCGAAGTCAGCGCCTGGAAGCGCAGCGCCGCCGTGGCGGTGCTCGCCGGAGGACTGGTGGGCCTGGGGTTCCTCGTGCTCGGTCCCTCCTCGGCGACACCGAGCGAGGCCTGTCAGGGCAGCGAGCGGCACCTGATGGGCATCTGGGATGCGTCCGTGCGTGAGTCCACGCATCAGGCCTTCCTGAGGACGGAGGACCCGTTGGCCGAGGCCTCGTTCCAGGCCGTGGCCTCCTCGCTGGAGCAGTGGACGCGCGACTGGACGCACGCGCACCAGTCCGCGTGTGAGGCGACGCGCGTCTTCGGCGAACAGTCGGAAGCGGCGCTGGGGTTGCGCATGACGTGTCTGGACCAGCGGCTGGGAGAGCTGTCGCGACTGACGGTGGCGTTGCAGGGCGCGGACGAGCGGACGGTGGAGCGAGGCTTCAAGCTGGGGGCCTCGCTCGGTGGCGTGGGCCGCTGCGCGGACGTGCGCACGTTGCAGGAGGCCGTATCTCCACCGCAGGACCCGACGGTGCGCGCGGAGGTGGAGGCGGTGCGCGCGGAGCTGGCCCGGGCCAACGCGGAGCTGCTCGCGGGCCACACCTCGGAGGCGCTGCGAATCTCACTGCCCGCCCGGGAACGCGCGCTCGCCACGCGGCATCGGCCCCTGGAAGCGGAGGCGCATCAGCTCCACGCCCTGTTGCAGGAGGACGCGGGAGCGCTCGAAGACGCGAGAGCGTCGCTGGCCCAGGGCTCACTCGCGGCCGAGGCGGGGCGACACCTGGGCGTGCTCGCGCGGGTGCTGAAGTCCCAGGCCTGGCTGCACGGCTACGGCCTGGGCCGCACCCCGGAGGCATGGCCCTTCCTTCAACGGGCCCGCGCCGTGGCGGAGACGCTGCGAGACGCCGAGCTGGACACGATGCTGGATCACGTGCAGGCGGAGCTGCTGGAGCAGGAGGGCCGCTTCTCGGAGGCGGAGCCGCTGCTTCGCGCGTCGCTGGAGACCGCCACCACGCGCGGCCAGACGCACGCGCGCGCGGAGCTGAGCGGCCGGCTGGGCCTGCTGGCGCGACAGCAGGGGCGCCTGCTGGAGGCGAAGCGCTGGCAGGAGGAGGCGCTGCGGCTGCATGAGGAGCACTTCGGTCCCACGCACCGGGACACGGGACGGGCCCTGGCGAACCTGGGAGGCACGCTGGCCCTCCTGGGCGAGCTGTCGAGGGCCGAGGCCGTCCTCCAGCGCGCGCTCACCATCCTCCGCAAGACGCTGGGCGAGGAGAACCTGTCGGTGGCGCGGACGTTGTCCAACCTGGCCCTCGTCTACTTCGAGTGGGGACATGGAGCCCAGGCGCGGGAGGCCGCGGAGGGGAGCTGGGCCGTGGCGCGCAAGAGCGTGGCCGTCGACAGCCCGGTGCTGATGGGGATGGCGTCCAACCGGCTCGGCGTCCTGGGAGAGCAGGGCGAGCGTCCCCTGGAGCTGGAGCACGTGCGGCGCGTCCTCGCGCATCGCGAGCGCGTCTATGGCGCCTCGCACCCGGAGGTGGCCCTGGATGTCCACGAGGTGGGCAGGCTGCTGCGCCTCCTGGGTCGTCCGGACGAGGCACGAGGCTTCCACGCGCGCGGCGTCGCGCTCCAAGCACCCCTGGTCGCCAAGGGCGAGGTGGACGGCGCGGGGCTGCGCTCCCTGGCGGATGCCCTCCTCTTCCTGGGCAAGGTGGACGAGGCCCGGCGTCATGTGGATCAAGCGCTCGCGAGCATGGAGCGGGATTTGGGTCCCGCGTCGTCCGAGCGAATCGAGGCGCTGCTCCTCCTGGGAGACGTCCAGCTCGCGCGAGGTCAACCCGCCGAGGCCCTGGCGCCGCTGCGCACCGCGCTGGAGGTGCTCACGGCGCGACAGGTGCTCTCCGCGCGCGTTCCAAGAGTTCGTCGTCGGCTCGCGCGGGCGCTCCGGCTGACGGGCGCGACGCAAGAGGCCTGCGCGGAGGCGCACCGGGCCTGGGAGGAGCTGGCCCCCTGGCGCAAGGCCTACGCCCAGGAGACAGCGGAGGCGCGGGCCGAGCTGGGGCACTGTCAACGCGTCGTGCGCTGACCGAAGGCCAGGCTCGTCCAGGAACGAGCCCGGCGCTCAGCGGCTCGGCAGGCAGAGCGTGTCGGGTGGACAGCGCTCGGGGCCCATCGCCCCGGACTTCACGGGCTCGCTCAGGCGCTCCTTGTCATCGCGAGGCCCCGCCGTCTGTTCGGCCGTGAGCGTGTTCAACTGGGAGGCCTCCACGGCGGGGATGAAGCTCAGCGCCGCCAGCACCAGCAGCAGTCCGAAGAGCAACTGGAGCAGGCGAGCGCGCACCACTTGGATGGAAGGAGGGGCGATCATCCCACGCCCTCCCCGACGACGAGGGTGCACGTCCCCGCGGCCACCACGTCCCCCACCGAGCGCGTCGGCGGAGCCAGGGGGAGCAGGCAGGCAGCGAGAGACAGGAACGAGGACAGCGGCGTGGCGGTGGACGCCAGCCGGCACCAGGACGGGGACAGACAAAGACTCATGACGCGGGGCTCCGGAGTGCGGGGAACTTGGTGAGCCCCCGTGCGCATGTCCTCCCTCCCTCTGGGACAAGGCCCGTGTCGGGTGCGTGACGCGGTAGGTACGCTCCGTCCAACCCGGGACGGACTCGAAGGTTTCGCGGTTGCTTCTGCTCTGCGGGTGACGACTTCGCCGGAGGGAAGCTTGTCACTCCGCTCCGTCCCTGGCCTCATGCGAGCCAGGGGCCCTCGGGAACAGACGTGACGGAAACGATTCGGGGAAGGCGACGCGGAGGACTCGGCCCACGCGCGTGCATGGCGGTGTGGCTGCTGGTACTGCTCGCGCCGGTGCTCCCCGCTCATGCGCAAGCTCCAGCGCCGTCGGATGCGGGGAGCCCGGACGCGGGCGTGGCCGAGGAGGTGGGCCTGGCGCGCACGGACGCGGGCTGGGCAATCGAGGTCGCCACGCCGGACGGTGGCGTGGCCGAGCCCGTCTTCATCCCTCCCGCGCTGACGCTGGACTCCCCCGCGCCCTATCCGCCCAGGCTCGCCTCGGAGCGCGTGTCGGGCGTCGTCCGCCTGGAGCTGCTGGTCGACGAAGCGGGCGAGGTGGAGTCCGCCACGCTGGTGCAGGGCGTCCACCCGCTGCTGAACGAGGCCGCGCTGCACGCCGCGCCGTCGCTGCGCTTCACGCCGGCCACCGTGGACGGCAAGCCGGTGCCCGTGCGCCTGGCCTTCGAGTACCGCTTCGAGGCGCCCGTCGTCGCCGAGGACGCGCGCCCCGAGGGCCCCGTCACCCTGCGCGGCCTGGTGCGCACCAAGGGCAACCGGCGCCCCGTCGTCGGCGCCACGCTGGTGTCGGAGAGCGCGCCGGATTCGCCGGTGCAGACGGACACGGACGGCCGCTTCGAGGCGCGCTGGCCATCCGGAGGACACCGCGTCCGCGTGTCGGCGCCCGGCCACAAGCCCGGCCTCTTCCGCGAGGCGCTCCGGGAGCAGGAGGCGCTGGAGGTGGTGTACGGGCTGGAGCCGCTCGTCATCAACCCGTACGAGACGGTGGTGCGTGGAGACCGCGAGCGCACCGAGGTCAGCCGCGTCACGCTGCACGACGCGGAGCTGCGCGAGGTGCCCGGCACCATGGGCGACCCGTTCCGCGTCATCATGCTGCTGCCCGGCGTGGGCAGCATGTTGTCCGGCGTGGCGTACCCGGTGGTGCGCGGCAGCCAGCCCGCGGCCACCGGCTACTTCCTGGACGGCATCCGCGTCCCCATCCTCTTCCACCTCTTCCTCGGTCCGGCCGTCATCCACCCGGACTTCATCGACTCCATCGACTTCTTCCCGGGCTCACCGCCGCCGCGCTACGGGCGCTTGTTGGGCGGCGCGATTGAAGGCAGGCTCAGCAGGCCCAGGGATGACCGCGTCCACGGCAGCGCGTACGCGGACCTCATCAACGCGGGCTTCTTCCTGGAGACGCCGTTCGTCTCCACCGGCACCAACGTCAGCGTCGCGGGGCGCTACTCCTATACGCCGTGGCTCATCGCGCTCGCGGCCAACAAGCTCCAGGACCCGCCGTCGCCGGGCCGCACCAACCCGAAGGTCATCCTCGACTTCTGGGACTACCAGCTCCGTGTGGAGCAGGACGTGGGCCAGGGCAAGCTGCGGCTGTTCGCCTTCGGCTCGTCGGACACGTTCGGCTCCGAGGCGCAGGACGAGTTCGGCGACACCGCGCTGCAGTCCATCATCTTCCACCGCGTGGACCTGCGGCACCGCCACCCGCTGGCCGGCGGCGAGCTGGAAATCGGCGCGACGTGGGGCCTGGACCGCTTCGCCGTCACCAGCAGCAATCCGCCAAGCGACGCGACGTCCGTCTTCATCGACCAGGGCACCTGGGCCGCGCGCCTGAACTACACCGCGCCGTTGGACCCGAAAGTCACCCTGCGCCTGGGCGGCGACGTGGACCACAAGCGCGCCATCGTCGACTTCTACGAGCTGAACCCGGACGAGGAGACGGCCGAGTTCGCTCCGGTGGCGCTGGCCACCTTCCTGGGCGCGTGGGCGGAGCTGGTGTGGCAGCCCACGCCCAAGTGGTCCGTGGTGCCGGGCCTGCGCGTGGACAACTACCACCTGTCCCCGGGCATCGACCGCACCGCGCTGGAGCCGCGCCTCACGCTGCGCCACCAGCTCACCGACTCGCTCGTCCTCAAGGGCTCCGCGGGCCTGTTCCACCAGCCGCCTACGTCGCTCATCAGCCTGCCGGTGGTGGATGCGGGCAGCTTGATACTGGGACTCCAGGAGGGCGCGCAGTTCTCGCTCGGCGCCGAGTGGAAGGCCCTGCAGGGCCTGGAGCTGGGCATGGACGTCTACGTCAACCCGCTGGTGCGGACGATTGAGCTGACGCCCTTCTCCGACGAGGGCCTGGTGGATGACCCGGACCCGTTTCCCACCCCGGACCAGGACCCGGGCATCCCGGACCGCGACGACATCAACTTCCCCGACTTCACCAGCCAGGGCCTGGCGTACGGCCTGGAGCTGCTCATCCGCCACCCGCTGGGCGACAGCTGGTTCGGCTGGCTCTCGTACACGCTGCAGCGCAGCGTCCGGCGCACGCGCTTCTACCGGTACGACTTGGAGGGCAACGTGCTGGGCGAGGCGCAGGCGGACCTGCCCTTCGCCTTCGACCAGTCGCACGTGCTCAACCTGGTGCTCAGCTACAAGTTCTCCAACAGCGTCACCCTGGGCGGCGTGCTGCACTTCAACACCGGCCGCCCCGAGTACGGGACGCTGGGCACGCAGACGCACCGCGCGGGCCGCGACAGCTCCGGCCGGCCGTCCTGGGTGAAGGTGGACCGGGACTCCGTGGACCGGCTGCCGCCGTTCTTCCGCTTCGACGTGCGCCTGTCCAAGTCGTGGGTGTACGACACCTTCAGCCTGGAGGCGTACCTGGACATGCTCAATGTCACCATCAGTCAGGAGACGGTGAGCTTCGAGTACGACGGAGGGAGCGGGCGACCGCTGTCCAAGGAGGCCGTGGGGCTGCCCATCGTCCTGCCCATCCTGGGCGCGAAGGGGCGATACTGAACCCGGGGAGTGATGGATAGCGCACGCTTGCCGCCTCTCCCCGTGGGCGACCCCGACAAGCCGACCGCCGGCACGGTTTGATTCCTGGCCAGGGAGTGTTGTCGGGAGCCGGCCTCGCCCCTGGGCCGGATGGACACTCCCAGGTTTCGAAGGTGGACCGCCCGACCTCCAGGTGAAGACTCCATGTTCCACGAAGGGATAGCGACGATGGCGGAATGGTTGCGGTGGCGGGGAACTCCGGGGACGCAGGGGAGCTCCAGCGCCACGCTCTCTCCGGACGCCCCTTCCGACAACTCCGTCCCCGCGGGCGTCGAGGCCCCGGGCGTGCTGCTGGTGGACGACAACCCCGCCAACCTGGTGTCGCTGGAGGCCATCCTCGAGCCGCTGGGTGTGCGGCTGGCGAAGGCTTCGTCGGGAGAACAGGCGCTGCGCTTCCTCTTGCGCGAGGACTACGCCGTCATCCTGCTGGACGTGCGGATGACGGGCATGAACGGCTTCGAGACGGCCTCCCTCATCAAGCAGCGCGAGCGCACGCGCAACGTCCCCATCATCTTCCTCACCGCGTACGGGCGCGACGACTCGGAGCTCGTCACCGGCTACTCCACCGGCGCGGTGGACTTCCTGCAGAAGCCCTTCCCGCCGGAGGTCCTGCGCTCGAAGGTGACTGTCTTCGTGGAGCTGTTCCGCGCGCAGCACCAGGTGCGCGCGCAGGCGGAGCTGTTGCGCCAGAAGGAGGCGGAGGCGCGCGAGCTGGCGCACCGTGCCGCGGGCCACATCGACCGGCTGCGCGACTTCACCGCGCGGCTGTCGGAGGCCAGCACGGTGGCGGAGGTGTGTCGCGCGCTCTTCGAGCAGGGCCTGGTGGCCGCGGGCGCGAAGGCGGGCGCGGTGAACCTCCTGAATGACGAAGGGGACGCGCTCGAAATCGTGGACGCGGTGGGCTACCCCGAGCAGGTGCTGGCGAAGTGGCGCCGGATTCCGTTGTCCAACCCGGTGCCGCTCACGGAGGCGGTGCGCGAGCAGCGGCCCATCTGGCTGGGCTCGCTGGAGGACTGGCAGGGGCGCTACCCGCACCTGAACGCGTACGGCATCCACGAGTCCGCCATCGCCCTGCCGCTCCTGGTGAAGGGGCGGGCGCTGGGGGCCATTGGCCTGTCCTTCGCGCGGGCGCGGCTCTTCACGGAGATGGACCGGGCGTTCTTCTCCGCGCTGGCGCACGCGTGCGCGCAGGCGCTGGAGCGGGTGCGCCTCATCACCGAGGAGCGCCGCGTGCACGATGAGCTGCGGCGGCGCTCGGAGTTCGAGCAGCAGCTGGTGGGCATCGTCTCGCACGACTTGCGCAACCCCCTGGCGGCCATCTCCATGTCGGTGGGGCTGCTGGAGAAGAAGGGCGAGCTGTCCGACATGCAGCGGCGCACGGTGCTGCGCATCGGTCAGGCCAGCGAGCGCGCGGCGCGGATGATTAGAGACTTGCTGGACTTCACCAAGGCGCGGCTGGGCGGCGGCATCGCCCTGCACCGCCAGACGACGGACCTGCGCGAGGTGGTGACGCAGGTGCTGGACGAGGTGCAGGGCGCCCATCCCGGGCGGCACGTGCAGGTGGAGGTGGCGCCGGACGTGCGAGGGGAGTGGGACCCGGACCGCATCGCCCAGGTGCTGACGAACCTGCTCTCCAACGCGCTGGCCTACAGCCCGCCGGATGCGCCGGTGCGGCTGCGGACTTTTGGTGAAGCCGGCCACGCGCTCGTCAGCATCTACAACGGGGGGGACCCCATTCCCCACGAGCTCCTGTCGCGCCTGTTCGAGCCGATGACGCGGGGCATGCTGAAGGAGGGACAGTCCAGCCGCAGCATCGGCCTGGGTCTCTACATCGTCCGGGACATCGTCCGCGGCCATGGCGGCAGCGTGGACGTGGTGTCCTCTCCAGAGGATGGCACCACCTTCACGGTGCGCCTGCCCCGGCTCCTGGACTGACGCTGGAGCGGGGTGGGAGTCCCTCCTCCCTGCCCCGTGGGGCAGTGGCGGTTGTCACCCAGGGTGCACTTTGCTCTCGGGGACGGGGTGGGGACGGGGACGTGGCGCGCGCCACACAGTGCTTACGGGTGAGCACTGCGGGAATCGCTGTACCCGAGGACAAGTTCGCGACACCTCGGACATGGCACTCTCTGCCAACGCGCGTTCCGCATCCCAGTCTCCGCACGTGGACTGGCGGGGTGTTGGGCGCCGGGGGGAAGTCGATGGTGAGCCTGTCGTCGTTGCCAGGGAATGCCCTGGCACGGTCGCTCCATGCCGCAAGTCCCGCACCGTGCATGCGCTTGGAGGCGCTGCGGGGGCCGGCGGGCGAGGTGCTCGACTTCCAGTGGTCGTCGCTCAACGCGGCCGCGGAGCACTTCGTCCATGACTGGGGTGTGCCCGCCTGCGTCTCTCGCTGGGCACAGCAGGGCGTGCGCGGCGTGGAGCTCGAGGCGTGCGTGCGCGTCTGGGCCACCGGCGTGCCCCTGTCCGCGACGCTGCGGCTGTCCCGCGACGGGCTGGAGGCGTGCTTCCAGGTGGTGGGCGTCAAGGAGTCGGACAGCCTGGCCTTGTGGCTGTTGGAGCCGTCGCCGGAGGACGCGGCGGGGCTGCGCGACACCTTGGAGCGGGAGCGCGAGGCGCGGCGGCGCGCGGAGGGCGCCTTGGAGGGCGCCAGGGACTTGCAGGCCCGCGAGGAGCTCCTGCGGCTGGCCCTGTCCAAGGCCCGCATGGTGGCGTGGGAGTGGACGGAGGCGCGGCGCGCGGTGACGTGGTCTCCGGACGCGGAGGCGTTCTTCGGTCAGGCGCCCGCGTCGCTGGGCACCTCGCTGCCGGCCTTCCTGTCCTGCGTGGTGGTGGAGGACCGGTCCAAGGTCGCGCGCGGAATCGAGCAGGCGCTGGCCGTGGACGGGGCCTATGCGCTGAAGTTCCGCTGTCGCCATCTGGACGGCACCCTCCACTGGTACGAGGCGGTGGGGCAGAGCTTCCACGAGGGAGAGCGGCCGCACCGCATGGTGGGCGTGGTGGCGGACTGCACGGAGCGCGAGCAGGCGGAGGCCACGCTGCGGGAGGCGGAGGAGCGCTACCGGCTGGCCGCGCGCGCCACGCATGACGTGCTCTGGGACTGTGATTTGGCCACGGGGCGGGTGCGCTGGGACGCGGGCCAGGAGGAGCTGTTCGGCTACGGACGCGACGCCGCGGACCATGACCTGGGCTGGTGGACGCAGCGGCTGCATCCGGACGAGCGCGAGGCGGTGGCCGGCAGCCTGCGCGACTTCACCGCGTCCACCCGGGCCGCGTGGCAGGCCGAGTACCGGTTCCTGCGCAACGACGGAAGCTGGGCGCACGTGCTGGACCGGGGCGTGCTGTCGCGTGACGCGGCGGGCCGGCCGGTGCGGATGATTGGCTCGATGATGGACATCACCGAGCGCAAGCGCGCGCTGGAGCGGCTGGCGGAGGAGGCGGAGTTCCGCGAGCGCTTCATCGGGATTCTCGGCCACGACTTGCGCAACCCCCTCAACGCGATAACGCTGTCCGCCCGGGCCCTGCGCCGCCGCGCCGCCATCAGCTCCACCCAGCAGCAGATGGCCCAGCGAATCGAGGCGTCCGCGGAGCGGATGGGGACGATGATATCGGACATCCTGGACCTCACGCGGGCCCGACTGTCCGGCGGCATCCCCTTGCAGGTGGCGCCCGCCAACCTCTCCACCGTGTGTCAGCAGGTGGTGGAGGAGCTGTCCGCCGTCCATCCGGACCGCTACATCGCCTTCGACGTGGACGGCCGCTGTGACGGGCTGTGGGACGCGGACCGGCTGGCGCAGGTGCTCCGCACCCTGGTGGGTAATGCGCTGGAGCACGGCGCCCAGGATGCCCCCGTGCTGCTGCGGTGTCTGGATTACGAGACGCGGCAGGTGGTGGAAGTGACGAACCCCGGGGCGCCCATCCCCGCGCCGCAGCTGGCCACCCTGTTCGACCCGTTCCGTCAGGCCGGCGCCGCGCGCGAGAAGGGCCGACGTCGGGGTGGACTGGGACTCGGGCTGTTCATCGTCCGGGAGATTGTCCACGCGCATGGTGGCAGCGTGGACGTGCGTTCCTCCGAGCTGGACGGAACCACGTTCACCGTGACGCTCCCGCGTGACGCGCGCCGCGCACCGCGGTGATGTTTCAAGGACGTCTCGCGGTGTGTCACCGTCAGTGAATCAACGTCAACCGTGAGTCGATACACGGCTGAAACGTCAGCCGTTTATCGAAAGCCTTGTCGTACGCACGACCCCAACGGAAGAATTGCACGTGAGTACACCTGTCACCCTGGGCGGGAAGCACTACCCGTTGTCATGGCCGCGAGAGAGCGCGCGGTCACCCCCAACGCGGAGACAGTCACATGCGCCAGTGCTTCAGCCGTTTCGAGTCCCGTCCGACCTTCCTTCGTGAACTGACCGCGTGGGGGTTGCCCGCCCTCCTGAGCCTCACCATCGGCTGCGGCCCGGCGGGGCTGGGTGAGGGCGAGCCGAGCGAGTCCCTGGGCACCCACGAAGACGGACTGGTGTCGATGAATGGCTTGTCGACGAACGGGCTGAGCACGAATGGCTTGTCGACGAATGGCCTGAGCACCAATGGCCTGTCGACGAACGGGTTGAGCACGAACGGGTTGAGCACGAATGGGGTGTTCAATACATGGTTCACCGCCAATCCAGCCGAGGCGGAAATGCTGATGCGGTATGTCGCCCGCTGTGCATTGTCTTCAAATCAATCCCTGACGTACACCCATGGCGGAACGACGTACTCGTGGCCCGGCTCGCTGGGGCTGGCGCCGGGGTGGACGGGGAGCGCGTCGGGCTCGCAGCCGCAGCCGGCGACGGTGGCGGAGCAGCAGGTGGTGTCCGCGTGTCTGGCGGCGCACGCGAACAAGTTCGGCGTGCATGTGAACATCTCCGTGCTGGGCAAGGGCGCGACGAACGTGGCGATTCCCTCCACCACCGAGGAACTGCAGCTCTTCAGTCAGCAGGAGGCGTGCTTCTTCGGCAACCTCTTCAACAACGACGGCCTCTTCGCGGCCAACGACACCGGCTACCTGGCCTATGACCAGAGCACGGTGCGCACCTGCGGCCTGTCGTCGTGGAGTGGCGACTCCGCGTGCGCGCCCGCGATTGCGCACGTGGGCTCCTGCCTGGACTACTGCCAGCTGGATGCGTCGCGGACGTCCTACAAGAGCTGCACGTACAACGGGAAGGTGTACCGCCCCATCAATACCCGCATCCGTCCCCAGGACATCTACCGGTGCGGCGACGGCGTGTGCCAGATTTCGGAGAAGTGCGGCACGGGTGTCACCGCGAGCAGCTGCGCGGCGGACTGCGGCGCCTGCCAGTAGAGCGAGCAGGCGGACCTCGGACCCGCGGCTCCCCCCGCCGCGTGGGTCCATGAAGGGCTGACCGGAGCTCCTCCGGCGGCGATATGTCCGGAAGTCGCAGGCGTTCCCGCCCCGAAGCACCCTGGGGGCGGAGGTTCATTCCCGCCGCGACAACATGCCACACGGCTTTTGCTCCCCGGGGCTGGTACCCCTGAAGTCCGTCGCGGTGCGCTCCTCGCATCCGCCCCCGTGGAGGTCGATTCGATGAACGCCAGCTGGAAGCCCGCGTCCTGGGCCCTCGTGCCCCTCCTGCTGCTCGCGCAGGGCTGTGGTGACGACGAGAAGCAGAGCGACAAGACCTACACCGTCCGCTTCAGCCCCCAGGTGCGGCAGGAAGCCCTGAAGTGTGGGACCACCTACCCGGATATCGGCACGTCGCGCGGTGTCATCGAGCTGCTCGACTTCAAGATGTACCTGCGTGACGTCACGCTGGTGCGCGCCAATGGTGAGCGCCACCCGTTGACGCTGGCGCAGGATGGGACGTGGCAGCGGGACGCGATTGCGCTGCTGGACTTCGAGGACGGCACCGGGTCGTGCACCACGGGAAGCTCGGCCATGCACCGCGAGGTGGTGGGCACGGCGCCGGAGCACGACGACTACACGGGCCTGGAGTTCAAGGTCGGCCTGCCGCCGGAGCTGAACCACCTGGACGCGGAGGCGGAGCGCGCGCCGCTGAACGTGGCGCCCATGTGGTGGAGCTGGCAGGGCGGCTACAAGTTCGTGGCCCTGGACATCCGCTCCCAGGCGAACGAGAGCTTCTACTTCCACATGGGGGCCTCGGGGTGTCGGGGCTCGGTGCCGGACGGCTTCACCTGCACGGCGGACAACCAGGCGACGATTACGCTGGCGGGCTTCGACCCGGAGGAGAACCAGGTCGTCCTGGACCTGGCGGGGCTGTACGCGGAGCTGGACGTGAATCGCGTCCCGAACGGAACGACGGACATGATGCCGGGGTGCATGTCGGGCGCGAGCGACCCGGAGTGCCCGGTGCTCTTCTCGCAGTTCGGCCTGGCCGCGGATGGCAGCCCCAAGGCGCTGCCGACGACGTTCTTCCGGGTCCGCTGAGCGTGGGCCCTGTCGTCGGCCGAGTGACATGAGGAGTGCCAGGATGTTCCACGCGTGGAAGGTGGGCGCCGTGTTGGGCGCGCTGATGCTGATGGGGTGTGGCGGTGAGGAAGGCGCGCCGCCTCCCGTGCCCTATGCGTGGAAGCTGCCGGTGGGCTTTCCGGAGCCCTTCGTGCCGGCGGACAACCCCATGTCGGACGCGAAGGTGGAGCTGGGGCGCCACCTGTTCCACGACAAGCGGCTGTCGGGCAACGGCACCATGGCGTGTGTGAGCTGCCACGAGCAGGCGCGGGCGTTCTCGGATGGCAAGCCGACGCCCCGGGGCTCCACGGGAGACCACGTCGCGCGCAACTCGCCGGGGCTGGCCAACGTGGCGTACCTGGCCACATACACCTGGGCGAACCCGCTGCTGGAGACGCTGGAGTCGCAGGCGCTGGTGCCGCTGTTCAACGAGTTCCCCACGGAGATGGGCGTGACGCCCCGGCTGGAGGAGGTCTTCCAGCGGCTGCGGGACGACGCGAAGTACCAGGAGCTGTTCCGCGCGGCGTACCCCGGCAAGGCGGAGCTGGTGGACCGGGAGACCGTGGTGAAGGCGCTGGCGTCGTTCCAGCGCACGCTGTTGTCGGGCGGCTCGCCGTATGACCGCTATCTGCAGGGCGAGCGGGAGGCGCTGACGCCCGAGGCGCGGCGGGGCATGGAGCTGTTCTTCGGGGAGCGCGCGGAGTGCTACCACTGTCACAGTGGGCGGCACCTCTCGAACTCGTTCCGTTCGAAGGACTCGGTGCTGCCGAACATGCAGTTCTTCAACACGGGGCTGTATGACTTGGACGGGCGGGGCGCGTACCCGTTGGACAACCCGGGCCTGTTCGAGTTCACCCAGCGGGTGGAGGACCAGGGCCGCTTCCGGGTGCCGCAGCTGCGCAACGTGGAGCTGACGGCGCCGTACATGCACGATGGGAGCATCGCCACGCTGGAGGCGGTCCTCGACCACTACATGGCCGGTGGGCGCAACGTGACGGAGGGGCCGTTCGTGGGAGATGGCCGGGCGAACCCGAACAAGGATCCGCTGGTGCGGCCGTTCGAATTGACGGAGTCGGAGCGCGCGGACCTCATCGCGTTCCTGAAGAGCCTCACGGATGTGGAGTTCACGCGCGACGCGCGGTACTCGAATCCGTGGGCGGAGCCGTAGGAAGCTCCGGCCCACCGGTCAGGCTTCGTCGTCGGGGAGAAGCCTCCGGAGAAGCTCGTCGTCAGGTCCGAGGGGGCGCCATCCCGCGGGAGGGGGATTGGCGAGCAGGGCATCACCTGCCAATCGCACGCGGTCTTCATGCGTCTCTGGGGCGATGCCGGACCAGAGCCCGAGTGCCTTGGCGACCCTGAAGCGGTTGTCGTCATCCAGCATGGCCGGCCAACCATCAGGGAGGCTCCCCCATAGCTCGCGCACGAGATGTCCACGAACCAGGCGGGTCACTTGCTTGCTTCGCACCGCTTCGGCCACCAACCCGTCGTACACCTGGACTCCGGCAACGTCGTCCGGACCCAGCTCCTCGGCCAATGCCACCCACGATGCGGTGGGACGGGCCTCGGCAAAGGCCGTGAGTGAATCGTAGCCGCGCTCACGGACGCGCTCATACAAGCGGGCCTTCCAATTTCCCCGCCATGAATGTCCGTCCGTCATCGGCTCCTTCCCTTCGTGAACACGATCGGGACTTTGTAGAACTGCATACGCTCCGCGACGATGTCCAGGACCTGATTCCGCGTCAACATCCGGCCTGCTCTAGCCTCGGCGTCGCGCAGCGTCTTCATGATCATCCGGTTCCACTCACCGGGCCACACGCGCCCCAGCGTCCAGTTGCCCCCGCCATGAATGGCCTCGTGGTGGGCCTGCTCCAGCCGGACGCAGAACTGGTCGATGTCCATGTCGCCCTTGAAGCCGCGCTGCTCGAACCACTCCCGGTGCTCTTTCGGTAGGACGTGGTGCTTCGGAGCGTCGGACATGCCCGCTCCCGCCTTGCCGGTCACCCGCATGCCCCGCACCTCCGGACTGTCCCCCAGCGCGTCACGAACGCCCTCGGGCAGGTCTTGATGTGCCTGCGCCATCATCACCTGCCCCCCGTGGATGCGGACGGCCGCGCTGACGGCGGGGAGGGAGATGACGCCCGCCTGTACGAGCCTTCGCATCAGCTCCACCCACTCGGCGGAGACAACGATGCGTGAGCCCGCCATGACGCCCCCTGAACTCATCGCGAGGCCCACGCCGAGCGTCGCGGGTGCGGCAGGGGGAAGCCGGGGCAGCGACATCTTCAGCGAGGAAATCAGGGTGACCATCTCCAACACCTGCATGGCCACCAGAACCTTGCCTCCGTCCTCCATGGCCTCCCGTCCGTCCGATTGAATCGCGTTGAACTCCCGGGTCAATGCCCCCATCAGCTCGGGCATCGCGAGTGCCGCGGCCTCGACATGGTCCGGGTCCCGGGAGGCGAGGTTCGCCAACGGGGTCTCCACCAGGCCCCGGACGCGGTTGAGGTCCACGAACTGCTTCTCGAAGCTGCAGATGAAGCACTCCCGGAGCAATGCGTCGGTGAGCTGGAGGAAATCAACCCAGGTGGCGAGCAGCAGTGTTCCGAACATCGCGGCCTGGAGCCGTGGCCCCGTCATGCGCAGGACGCCCAGCTCCATCTCCGGGTTCTCCAGTTCCGACGCGGCCCCGGCAATCTCCTTTGCGCTTCCGAGCGCGCCGTGAATCCACGTCACCTGCTTGGAGCCAAGGCGGAGAAAGCGCATGAACACCTCGCCGTTGATGCCCCGGCCGTCGAAGCCGGTCCGACGCGTCGCAATCCTGGACAACGCCGACTCGACCCTCTCCAGCGAGCCCTTCATCTCGTCAATGGACTCGAGGACTGCTTGCCGAGTCAGTGTGGCGCTCCGCGCTCCGCCTCCAGTAGCTCCAGCCACGGTGCCAGGCCCAGCCCGCGTTGCGTCGCTTCGTGGCCCCCGATGCCGCCACATCCGTTGCCCTGCTTCGGGTCCCGCGATGGCGTGAGTGCGGTCGTCGCCCGGCTCCCCTTCCCAGGCGCGGGGCGAGGCTGCACGCGGCGCGTGGTTCAGCGTTCCGTCGCGCCCGGGAGCATGAGTCACCGAGGCGCACCCCGTGGCCAGCAGCGCCACGGCCAGCAAGGCGTTAACGCGCACTGTCCACCCCCGGCTTGAGCGTGCTGAACCAGCTCTCCAGGGCGGCGTTGTCGTAGCAGTTGCCGCATCGGCTGATGCTGCAGACGATGCCGTGCCTTGCCAGAACGTGCTGGTAGTCCTCACTGGCGTATGTGCTCCCCTGGTCCGTGTGGTGCAAAAGCCTACCAGTTCGCCGCGCTGTACGGCGACGCCGGACGGGCACATGAATTGAGGGCGCCATGGCGCCGTGCCTCGACGCAATACCTCCCGAGGGGGATGTCCGTCCCCAGTGCCTTCGGGTGTCATCCCCGGAGATGAGGTGCAGCGCTCGTCGATGCGCTGGCGACTGTCTTCAGGGGCCATCCATGAGAGTGTTGGGAGTTCTTGCGCTGCTGCTGCTGGCGAGCGGCTGCGCGTCGACCCGTGTCGTGCGTCTGGATACGGGCGGGGGCAAGTCCATCGAATACACACCCATCGAGACCGAGCCTGTCGAGATGGATGAAGAGGAGTTCAAGGGGGCTGTCGCGCGGCTCGTGCCCGACCTGCGGCTGGATGTCGTGTTCAAGGAGGTCGACCAGGAGGACCATCGCTCCACGAGCGTGGCCCAAGGGGGCGGAGCGCTGGGGCGAGCTGTCTCGTCGGCCCATGAGCGCATCTGCCAGCGGCAGGAGGACCCCATGGGCTGCCTGGGCATGATGACCGGTGGGCTTACGCTGGGGCCGATGGAGCGCAGGATGCTCGCGCTCTACTTCGCGTTCGATGGCGCCTGGGACGACGTCGAAGAGGACCTTCGCGACACGGTGAATGTCGCGGCCCTGCGGGCCCTGGTGACGACGATGTCCGGGACGGCGCTGAAGTCCCTGGTGGCTCCCGAGCCCATGACGAAGCCCATCTCGCTCGCCTGGGCAGCCTCGCTGATTGCGTATCTCGGGTCGGAGCCCGTCTGGAAGCTCGGGCAGGGCTTCTCGCGGCTGGTGGACGAGTCCCGGGACGCGGCGAGCTTCCAGGAACTGGAGCATGTCGGTCATCGCTTCGGAAAGGTGCTGGGCGACAACGGGGCCCGCGTCCTGGTGGTGGTCTCCCTGTCGGCGCTCGGCGGGAGGAACGCCATGACGGTGCGAGGACCGAAGATGCCGGGCTTCGCTCAAGCCGCGATACGCGCCCAGACGGAAGCGGGCTTTCAGCTCGCGGGTGCCCTGTCCGGAGACGTCCGGTCGATTGCGCTCACGTCCGGAGGAGAGCTGCGAGTGACGCTCGCGCCAACGGCGGTCGCCGCGGTCGCGATGGAACCGGGTTCGGCCCCCATGGGGACGGTAGGTGGCATCCAAGGGGACTCGGAAGGGACGGTGCACAACATCTGCGCGGGCAAGGGCACGGCCTCTGAATCGGATGGCGGCCCGTGGGCACAGCGCTGCCAGGAACTCTTCGGCAAGGCGGGGATGCGCCCGGAGGACCCGGCGAACCTGATTCGAATCAAGGGACATCGAGGGCCTCACTCCGAGGCCTACCACGCGCGGGTCTTCGAGCTGCTGAACGACGCGACGGGAGGATGCCGGGACGCTGGCGGGTGTCGGGCCGCGTTGACGCGCGAGCTCGCCAGGGTTGCTCGGGAGCTCGTCACGAAGGGAACGGAGTTGAGGACGCTCGTGACACGAGAGGCCGAGAAGTAGAAGGGAACGCCTCCACGTGAACATCAAGGACCTGGAGTCCCGCTGTGGCTCTCGAAGCCGTGGGATTGCGGGCAAGGCCGCCTTCCTTTGCGGGGTTGAAAGCATCGCGTGGTGGACGCCTACCCTGTCGCATGGGGAAGGGCCCACGGCCCTGGTGGGTACGCTGAAGGCCTCATTCACAGGAGGTTTTCATGCGACGTCCGGTCGGTCTGTTGAACGCGTGTGTCCTGATGATGCTCGGTTGTGGCGGCGTGGAGGAGCGCGCTCTCTCGGCGCCAGAGGAAGGCTCAGCGGGGGAGACGTCGGAGGCGGCGCTGGACCTGGGCCTCGTCCTCGTCACCTGTCCGCTGGGAACGAGTCAGGCCTTCTACTCGCCAGGGCTGAAGAACACACCGCAGGATGTCGCGGTGTCGGGGCAGGGCGCCTTGAGCAACTGCGTGACGGTGCTCGGCGACCCGGTGACGTCCGCCGCCAGCAGTCTGACGACGAACGTGGTGACGGGCTTCTCCTGTGCGGACCTCCTGCGGCCCAGGACAGTCGTCCATACGGTGGTGTGGAACACGGGTGAGTCCTCGACCATGACCTTCACCCAGCTCCGCGTGGGCGTGCAGGATACGCTGACTGTCTTCGCCCTGACGGGCTCCGTCGTCTCCGGGAAGTTCGTCGGTGCGACGGCGGTCCGGACCCTCTCCTATGTCACCCTCGACCTGGAGAACGGCTGCGCTTCCCCCGAAGGGCTCACCTCCCTCTCGGGCCTCGCTACGCTCTCCCTGACGAAGCTGCTCTGAGCCCGCTGCGAGCGTGGGGTGATGTCGTGGCGGTGAGCCCCTCGCCGCACGACGCCTCACGTGCAAGGGGTTGTGTCCGTTCCGACAGGCCGCGCGGGGCTGTTGGTGTCCGACACTTCCCGTGGGAGGTGCGGCACATCGCCCCGGACTCACGGGGAGGTGCGAGCGTCATTCATTGTCCCTTGTCAGATTTCGCGGATGGGCTTGTGCGCGGTGAATTCCTATCTCGGCAACGGCAGCGTTATCGGGAGCGGAAATGCGCAGAAGTCTGTCGGCGGCGGTGGTGGTCATTCTTTCCGCACTCGCCCTCACCTCGACATTCGACGTGTCGGCGGGGAGCGGCGAGGATGCCCCTCCGTCCCGAGAGCCGCCGGCCTTGGCCGCCGCGCCGCGCTCTGACAGCCCCGGGCCCGTCGTCGTCACCTGTCCCGTCGGAATCACCCAGGCGTCGTACATGCCCGGGCTGGGCGAGCTGACGAAGGACGTGACGGTGGCGGGAGCCACCACGCTGAGCAACTGCGTCACCATCCCCGCGTCGCGGGTGACGTCCGCGCGCCTGCCTCTCGATTCGAGCCTGCTCACGGGCTACTCGTGCGCGGACCTGCTGACGCCGCGCACGGTGCGCCAGGTGGTGCAGTGGAACACGGGCGAGACGTCCACGCTGGTGTTCAGTCAGTCGCGTGAGCTGGCGCAAGGGCCGCTCACCGTCTTCACGCTGACGGGCACCGTGGAGTCGGGCGCCTTCGCGGAGGCCACCGCCATCTGGACGGTGACCTATCTCAATTCCGATATCGAGAAGGGCTGTGCGTCACCCGGTGGGCTCATCTGGCTGAGCGGGCCGTCCACGCTCGAGCTCATCCGCACCATGACGTGAGTCACTGGAAAGAATGGGAGGAGGCTGCTCATGCGTGCGACGTCATGGAGTGTGAGGGGGCTCGTGCTCGTCGGGCTCTGTGGTCCGCTGGCCTGTGGAGACGGCGGAGGAGGCCCGGGACGTGGGGCACAGGAGGGACCGGGGACGATGACGATTGAGCGGCCTCCGGAGAAGGTGCTCATCACCTGTCCCCTCGGTCATGGCGAGGCGAGGTACGGCACGGGCGTGAAGGCGGCGCCCCGCGACAGCGCGGTGTCATTCCAGGCGACGGTGAGCAACTGCGTGACGGTGCTCGGCTCGGCGGTGACGTCCGCGACGCTGGGCACGGAGGCGCCAAGCCTGATGCGCGGCCTGTCCTGCACGGACCTGGCGCGAGCCGGAGCCGGGCGCCAGGTGGTGACGTGGAACACGGCGGAGACGTCCACGGTGCTGATGAGCCAGTCCCACCTCTCCGTGCAGGACGCGACGACGCTCGTCACGCAGACGGGGAAGGTGCTGTCCGGCAAGTTCCAGGGCGCCACGGCGGTGAGGACCACCACGTTCCTGAGCACGGACATCGACAATGGCTGCCGCTCCGAGGATGGGCTGACGTACCTGAAGGGACCGGCGACCTTCAGCGTGACGTACCCCTGAGGCCCGGCGCGCGGCGGGGACTCCCGCGCGGTGGGTGAAGCATTGCATGATGGCTCCCGCCCGAGGTCGAGCGAGGAGCCGCATGTCCGTCCCCCGTGAGTTTCAGAGCAGGCCCCTCGACAGGTTCCTGGAGGACCGCCCTCCACTGGACTGCCTGGGGCAGTGGGACGAGACGGTCCATGACGCGTTCCTGCTGAGCGGCCGGCTCGACACCCCCGCCGAGCAGGCGTGGCTGAAGGAGACATTCCTCGCCCTGCGCAAGCGGGCCAGCGCGGACCTGGTGTCGTTCCATGACGAGCTGATGGTGACGCCGTATGGAGGCACGGACGTGGTGTGTCCGGAGGGGTACTCGCCGTGGCGGGTGGAGTTCGGCCTGTCGCTGTTCCCCAAGCGGGAGCAGGGCTTCGCGCGCTTCGAGTGTGTCGTGGAGTTCAGCCTGTACGAGACGAGCCCCGATGCCTTTCGAGTGCTCAAGGTATTGCCGGAGGAGAGAGCGCGCGTGAAGGCGTGCGAGGAGCCCAGGGGCACGCTTCAGTTTGAATCACTGCCCCAGGCGCGGCTCATGTTGCCCATGCCCAAGTCGCGGCGGGCGTCGGAGGTCGCCGTGGAGTTCTATGGGAAGCCAGACCCTGGACCCTCTCTCCACGACGCGGCCTGGACGTGTGTGAAAGCGGAGGCGCTTGGGGATACGGCGGTGCGCTGGCGGTTGGATGCGCCCTCCCCGAGCCGCGTGCCGGGCGCGGAGAGCCACGCGCTCTCGGTCATCCTCGCCGTGAGGCCGGACGCTCCCGCCATCCAGGCCGCGGGGAGCCTCTTGGCCTACAGCCAGGAGAACTGGCTGGACGCTGTCGTCGGCGAGCACTGGCGGCAGTTCCTCACCAGCGTGCGCGAGTTCCAGGGGAGCGGCGCGCCCGCGGAGGCCCATGGCGAGTGGGTGGACCTCCTCGTGCCACCTCCGCCCAGGGCCTGAGTCGCGTCGGGGGACGATGCAACCCATGTATCCTGCCCCTCCATGCGCTCGATTCTGCTCCTGCTGGTGGTCCTCTCCGCCTGCGCGACCTCTCGTCCGATTGCGAAAGCAGACGGGGGGCTGGTTCCAGGCGAGCCCTCCACCGCGCCTCCAGACGGACCTTTTGGAACGGCGCATCGCTTCAACCTGATGGAGGCATCACCCGACGGGCGATGGTTGATTGCCTGTCAGGCGCGAGAGGACACGGACAAGAACGGTCGAATCGACGAGGACGACCACACCTTCGCTCACCCGAGGCTTGGCGAAGGGGATAGGGCCGTCACGTATCTCTTCCTTGATTCGGGCCTGGGGACTCCCATCGAGGACTTCCTCGGCGCGGACGTCTCCGGTCGCTACCTCGCGGTGGTGCGCAATCAGACCCTCTTTCTCCTCGACGCGTGGACGCGAGACGAGCGGGAGTTGGTGCGATTCCGCGTAACTGACTCGACCCGACCTGACGCGGTGTCGCCTCCGCCTGTCGCGCGCTTCTCTTCCGATGGAAGGCACATGCTCTACCTGCGAGAGGCGCAAGGGCGCGTGTCAGCCGTCGTGCGGGAGCTGTCCTCGGGCCGCGAGCAACAGGTGGAGGCAGGGGCGGGTGAGCTGCGCAACGCGGACTTCAGCGCTGCCGGTGACTGGGTGAACCTCTGGGTCCACACCGAGGACATTCCCGAGGACTCGTCCGAGGGTGAACCCCGCGAGCGGCCGACGCATTCATCCTCCCGGCTCCGAGGGGCGTGCAAGCTCGACCCGAAGGGGGAGCGCTACCGCATGATGGAGGACGTGCTGGTCTGGCGCGCGCGTCGTGTGGAGGGAGGGCCCCTGCATGAGCTCAGGGGCGCGGCGCGCATGGATGAAAGAGCGCCCCTGACCTTGCTGCTGGGGCGCTTCATCCTGCGGCGAGGAGATGCCGGTGAGCTGTTCGCCGAGGACGGCTCGGGCCGACGCACCGAGTGGGTCCCCGCCTTCTGCCAGGGCCGAATCCTGCTCGCCGACCCTCTGCGTGAGCTCGTGGTGGTGGCGTGCACGTACAAGGGGCCGGAGTCGCTGGCCTCCGTCGAGCTGCATGGGGCTGAAGTCCATCAGCCGCTGGACTTCCTCGTCACCTATCGAGGTGAAGACGCAGGCCCCCCTTCCTTTCCGTTTCCACGGCTTGTCTCCCTGCCCGAGGGATTCCCGGAGCACCTCACTCCCGACGGGCTGATGTCTCAACTCGTCGATACGAGAAGCGTTCTCATCGACCTCGAGACGCGGGCCTTGCACCGCGTCTCTGATGATATCGTGACGACGCGAGGACTTCTCGCGCTGCTCCGGGCCCGGCTTCACCTCGAGCCCCATGAGGTGATGAGCGGCAGTGACGTCAAGGAGCTCGTCAAGACTCGCCGCCTCGCCCTGTCCTTGTGGGATATCGAGACGGGCAAGCGGACCTTGCTCAGCGAGCATGTGCCCCACTGGGGCTTCCGCGCGGGCTCGCTCGTCCTGGCCGGTGGAGTCGTGGTGGACATGGAGTCGAGACAGGTGGTGGGCAGGCCGTCCGTGATTGACACCACGGTGATGGCGCTCGACAAGCGGGGGCGCATCCTCCGTGGGAAGGCACCTCCGACGGGGGAGGGCCGGCGTGGGTCCCTCCGAGATGTCTGGGGACCTGTCTTTTGGGAACCCCTGGTCCGGTAGTGGCCTGATGGGCATGAGGTGAGCGGCTGGCTGATGACCGGGGACACTCGGCTGATGACGGCTGTCATCAGGGCGCGAGGCTCCGGCACCGTGCTCGCGCGCGTGTCTGCTTGGAATTTCCACGGGTTGTTCGTGCCATGCCCGCCGCCGAGGGCTGGCACACGCGCTGCTATGGGCTCCGGGGACGCATCAATCCGCCTCCCACCCCCCGAGGGTCCTCGCCATGAGCATCTCCCCCCTGCAGAACGCCGCTGTCCCCCGCTCCAGCGTCTCCCAGCTTCGCGGCGGTGGCGTGGAGTCCTCCTCCTTCAGTCCGTCGGTGGGCACGGGCGTGAAGTCCGCGCCGGGCCTGGCCGCGCTCCAGAAGGACGGCTTCGAGTTGGGGGGCTCGGGTGGCAAGGCGCACCTGGGCAAGCTCCTGGAGAGCACCCTCTCTGTGATGAACACGCTCGTGCAGGTGATGTCGCAGATCGCCGAGCAGGGCGGCGTGCAGGCGCCCCAAGGGGCCAAGGGCGCGTCCAAGAGCTCGTGCTTCAACGGCGACAGCGGCTTCTCTCCGCAGGCGTCCTCGGGGCGGCCTCCGCTGGACCTGAATCCCACGCCGACGGGCCCCAGCGCGACGCCGAGCTTCGATGCGGCGCCCAGCGTCGATGCGGCGCCGAGCGTCGCGGGTGGGAAGAAGCTGGGCGGCAACCTGCCTCCGGGGCTGGAGAAGCTGCGGAGCAGCATCGAGTCAGCGGCGGCCAAGACGGGCGTGCCGGCGGAGATGCTGGCCGCGCAAATCTGGCAGGAGTCGCGCGGCGACCTGGCCGCTGTCTCCACCAACGGCGGCAATGGCCTGACGGACACCGGCCTGATGCAGGTCAACCCCAACACGTTCAAGGAGCTGCAGTCGAAGCACCCCGAGCTGCAGGGGAAGGACCTCTCCGACCCGGCGACCAACATCCTCGCGGGCGCCTGCTACATGAAGGACATGAAGGAGCAGTTCGGAAGCTGGGACCTGGCGCTGCGCGCCTACAACTCCGGCCCGAACGGCGTGGACCGCAACAACGCGAACGCGATTCCCGCGGGCACCGGTGACGCGACCTACGTGACGAAGGTGAAGGACTTCATGAACACCCTCTCCACGGGCGAGGGCACGCTGCCTGCGTGAGCGACTGACACCCACCATTCCACGCACCGCTGACACGCCAGGATTGCAGCGGTGCGTCGCGACATTTCCCCGGGATTTCCGTTCATCGGGTGTGCGGCTGAAGTGACACCGGATTTCACCTGTCCTTCGGCTGCATTGACTCAACGTGAACCAGGGACACACCTGGTCGACCGCCATGTCGCGGTCGCGTGCAACGGGAGAACAGGGAAATGAAGTCCATCAATGGATGGTGGGGCGCGGTGCTGGTGTCGGGGCTCATCGGCTGTGGACAGGAGGCGAAGGAGCCCGCGCCGGAGCAGGCCGGGATTCTCGCCGCCGAGCAGGAGGCGCGCTTCCTGACGCCTCCCGCGGGATGTACCGAAATCACCGTGGGTGAGATGGTCAACGGCATCGAGCTGACGCCGGTGCAGTACGAGCGGCAGCCGACGTTCCGTGGCGACTTCACGAACACGGGAGGCGCGCAGCGGGACGAGCTGCGCATCCGCCTGGACATGAACACCCAGCCGGGGCTGTACGACTTGTCCCTGGGCGGGGCGAACACCTTCACGTGCGACCAGTGCGTCTTCGGCTACCAGGATATCGGCACGACGGCGCAGAAGCTGTTCGTCGCCGATGCGGGGGCGCTGCTGCTCGCGCTGCAGGTGTCGCCGCAGCAGACGGTGGGTGCGCTGTCGAACGTGGTGCTGCGCGAGTCGGTGCTCGCGACGCCCACCTCGGGGCCGTACACGGGTTCGTCGGTGGTGGCGGGGGGCGAGTGCCGGTGGATTCGCTTCGCGACGTGGAACACGGTGCGTCCGGGCGGGTGTGACCCGCGTCAGGGTTCGCTGACGTCGAACCTGCATGACACGGCGTGTGTCGCCGACGACTACGCGGCGACGGACGGCACGCTGCAGCGCGCGCTGGGGACGAAGACGCAGGGAGAGGCCTGCACCGCGACGCCCGCGGAGAGCGAGTACGCGCTGACGACGACGGACTGCGAGCAGGGCTTCGCGTGCACGGACCTGCTGAGCGACGACGCGCAGTGCCTGAAGACGTGTGACTTCATGGCGGCGACGCCCGGGTGCCCCACGGGCACGGTGTGCGGCGTGTATGGCCTGTGCATCGAGCAGTCGGTGCTGGAGCCGATTGGCTTCGCGTTCGACACCGCGCTGATTGGCGAGGCGTGCTCGGCGTCCTTCACGGAGTTCTGTGGCGTCGAAGGCGCGCGTGGCACCTGCTTCGACCCGGACGGCGCGGCGGGCCCGGCGGGGGCGTCGTGCCACCGCTACGCGCGTGCGCGCTCCGAGTGCGGAGCGGGCGAGGAGCTGGGCTACATCTACTACCCGCTGTCGGGTGGCGGTGGAGACCGCGGCTACGGCTTCTGCTACTTCGACGGTCGCTGAGTCGGCGTGACGTCTCCCCGTCCGGTGGGTCCGGACGGGGAGGGCGCGGCGGGTGTCGAAGGCACCTCGAATCAGAGCGAGCTCACGAAGTCGAGCAACATGCCGCGCTCTTCCTTCGACATGGCCTTGAAGCGGTCCCGGCTCGCGCTGCCCTGTCCGCCGTGCCACAGGATGGCCTCTTCGAGGGTGCGGGCACGACCATCGTGGAGGAAGCGCGTCCCGGGATTGGTGTGCTCCAGCAGCCCCAGGCTCCACAGCGGCGCCGTGCGCCACTCCTGCCCGGTGGCGACACCTTGCGGGAAGTTGTCTCCAAGCTCTGGCCCCATGTCGTGCAGCAGCAGGTCCGTGTACGGACGGAAGGTCTGCTCACGCAGCTCGGCATAGCGGTGTCCGGTTCCCGTGGTCAGCGTCGCCACGTGGCATGCATCGCAGCGAGCCTGCATGAACAGCACGGCGCCAGCGGCGACGCGCTCCTGCAGCTGACGCTCGGCCGCTTCGTCCGCCCTCATCTGCGCCAGCTCCGCCTGGAGCTTGGATGGGTCCGGGTCCTCGACCAGGTCTCCGAAGTCCACGGCGTAGTTGCGCAGAGGCTGCTCACCGGGAAAGTGGCGCTGGGGAGGGACCGCCAGGAGGCTGGTGTAGTCCACGATGAGGCGCACGTGCTCGTCGCTGAGCTCCGGCGTGGCGGCATTCGCATCGCGGCACTCCACGTCGTCCGTGGCCAGACCGCAGTTGTGGGTGGGAAACATGGACGTCGTCACGCCCATGTCGTTGTTCAGGGCGCCCGCGACCTGCTCCTCCACCGTCGAAGCCGTGCCGCGCCAGCCGAAGCGACCCACGCGGGTGATGGACGGGAAGCGCGGGTCCGGAATCAACTGAAGCTTGCCGACCGCGCCGTCAGGGTCGTTTCGGCTCGCATCGGCGAGGGCCTTCAGCGCCTTCTCCGGCACCGCCTCCAGCAGGCCCATCCCCACCATGTGCGGAGCCGTATGCACCGACATGCGGGCAGGCAGCTCCAGCGCGTTGCCCTGCCGGTCCGTCAGCGAATAGATGGGCGCTTGCAGCGTGTATGCGGTTCCATCCGGATACTGCCCCGGAGTCTCGCGATACGAGGTGACCTTCAGCACCGCGTTGCGTCCGTCGTACTGCGTCTTGCCGTCGTTCACCACGCCCTGCCAGAGGTGCCCGCCGAAGCGGCTGTCCGGCACGAGCTTGCCGGTGGAGTCCACGTCCGCGGTGAGCACGACCATCGTCGACAAGGGCGTATTGAGCGCGGGCGAGCTCTTGCCGTTGTTCACATGGCAGTCGATGCAGGAGGCCTGCTGGAAGCGGGGGCCCGCCTTGTTCATGGCGGTCGTGACAGGCGGATTGCCGGGCTCGTGGTGGCCTCCCGTGAAGAAGGAGGTATGAATCAGGCGTCGCCCTTCGGTGAAGGCCTGGATGTTGCGACCCGCGATGTTGAGGCTCGCCTGCATGAAGTTGATGTGGGTGAACCCCGAGGTGTTCTCCTGGAGGGTCATCATCTTGCCGCCCGCCAGGGCGCTGTCCGGGATGGGGGTCGAGTCCCAGGGAATCGCGGGGGCATCACAGCAGGGGCCCCGGTACCAGGGCACGATGCCGGGAGTGCCGACGCGGTAGACGAGCGCGTCCGAGTAGTAGTTGAAGCGACCGAGCGTGTTGCCCTTGGGGCCGTCCAGGAAGATGCCGAGCTCGAACTCATACAGGTCGCCCTCCCGCAGGTCCCGATTGAGCGCGGGCGAGCGCGTAATCTGCTTCACCAACACGAACTCGCCGTCCGCGAGCGGGACATTGAGGTCCCGAAAGCCGCTGGGGCTGTTGTTGTCCGGCAGGGCGTCGTAGTTCTTGATGGGAGTCTCCAGCTCCTGGTCCTTCCGAAGAGTCCCAGGGGGGAGCTGCTTCATGCCGCCGTTGTCCCCATAGAGCGCCACCGACATCGGCAGGTGAGGCTGCTCTCCTCGCCGCCCGATGTACCCTCCTCGGAAGTTCGTCCCGTACAGCCACCATTGCGGACGCACGACGAGCGTCAGGATGCGGGTGCCGGGCTTCTTGGGGTCGGGATTGGGATTGTCGTAGAGGGTGATGTCGTGGGTGCGGCGCTCGAAGTAGTGCGCCGCGAAGGTCATGTAGTTGTCCCCGCCCAGCGGATTGCCCTTCGGAGGCAGCTCGCGTGCGTGACGGTCGCGCGTGCGTCCGCCCAGTTTCGTCACGAGCGTTCCACCGGGGAGCGTGTAATGCGTCGTGGGCTGCGGGTCGGCCCAGGTCAGCTCGGCATAGCCGTCGGGTCCATTGCCTTCAGGGGCAGTGGGGCCGCCCGGCGATGGCCCGTCGCCGACCTGCACGGTGCCAGAGCTGCAGGCGGCGACCGCCAGACATACACAGGCAACCGATGCGAGCAGCGCGGGACGAGTGCTCACTGAGTGCTTCGGATTCCGGCCAGGGATGGCCACCCGCGAAGAACTGCTCGCGGGGGCGAACATTTCAGGAACGCAGTTCACGGTTCGACTCCTTTCAAGACGATGGGACACAGACATCCGCTCAAGGCGCATAGAGACGCTTGAGCGCCTCGTAGGCGGGCCGCGTGTTTCGGTCGACGTCGACGATGCCCCACCACTCCTCATTGAAGGTGCTGTCGGGGTAGGGGCCACCACCCGGGGCCGAGCCACCGTTGTCGTGCTGGGAGGGATTGCCGGCCTTCCACCACTCGTCCGACCACTCGAAGATGGTGCCGCCGGAGCACACGCCGCCAGTGTTCGCGGTCGAGTGGTCGAGAAGCTCCTGGGTCAGGGCGTGGGTCGCCTTGGCCTGGCTTTCGGGGTCGTAGCCGGGGAGCTTCGCATTGAAGGCATCCGCACCGTACTCGGCGAGGAACATGGGCTTCTGGCTGAGGTCCCTCCACTTGGTGAAGGCGTCGCCGAACGTGATTCCGCGATACATGTTCAGGCCCCAGACGTCGATATCCGGCATGGCGGCGATGGTGGCCCTGGAGGGCATCTCGCCATAGATGGTCGCGATGGGGTGCTTGGAGTCGAGCGCCTTGATGGCGGCGGCAATCTGGTTCAAGCGCGCCATCGATTCATTGAAAGACACGTTGGTATACAGGCCGTTGTAGTTCCACTCATTGCCAAGGGACCACATGAGGATGGCGGGGTGGTCCTTGAGCGCCGCGACGTGCTCGGAGGCGCGAGCAGCGGGGTCGCCGCCGTAGGCGTACACGCTCATGACGACGCGGATGCCCGCGGCGTGAAGCTTGTCCAGCACCACGGTGTCGCGGATGGTGTCGTAGGTGCGGACCACGTTGATGCCCGCGGCCTTCATCAGCGCGATGTCCTTGTCGGCGAAGGCCGCGTAGTCCCCCCTGGGTGGGTGTTCGCGCCCCTTTCCGACAGGGTTCCAGCAGACGCCCTTCATCTGGATGGCCTGGCCACCGACCTTGATGGCTCGCCCCTCCACGGAAATCTCACCGTCGCCCCAGTCGCTGGGGCCTCCATCCGGAGCACCCCCGTCGGGAACGCCTCCATCCTCGCGTGTGGGTCCGCCATCCTCGCGCGTTGGTCCGCCATCTTCGCTGGGGTCGCTCGGCTCGCTGGAGGCGCCTGAACAGGATTGGAGTGCAACCATCAACAGGCTCAAGACAAGGCCACGATGTTTCATGAACGCCTTTCAAAAAGATGCGCCCAACGTCCAGTTGAGGCCGGAGTAGCGCTCCTGGGAGAGGCCTCCCCCGGTCCACTCCGTTCCCGCTCCGGAGTAGGTGTCTGCGTATTTCTGGAAGCGGTAGCGGACGCTGTACTCGAGCGGCCCGACGAGCTCGCCGCCGACTCCCGCCTCGAGCCCGAAGCCGCTGCTCGACACCTCGGGGCCATAGCGGTCCGTCTGCTCGCGGCCCGGCTGGGGCCGGATGAAGTACAGGAAGCCCGCATCGAGCCGAGCCAGCCGGGCCAGGGTCACTGACACATCCAGCCCCACCGACGCATGGGTGCGGCCCGTCTTGGGGAACAGCGCCTGGTATTCCTCGGCCACCGTGAACGCGTGGGAGATTCCCCCCGCCCGAAGCCCCACGAACGCGGGGAGGGGCGTGGCCGTGAACGACAGCGGGAAATACAGACGATAGGTGCCGAAGAGCGACCAATACATGTCCACGGCGCTCGCGGTTCCTCCAGGTCCGCCTCCCTGGATACGGACCTGGGTCCAGCGATGCGACAGCTCGGCGGTGACGCCCAGGCCCTCCAGCGCCGTGTCTCCCAGGAGCGCCAGCGGAAACACGTCGAGCCCGGCGCTGAAGCCCGAGTACGGACTGGGCGTTCCGAACAACAGCGAGCGCTCCGGCCTCTCCACCTCCGGCTGCGATTCCAGTTGGCCGCACGACGTGATGCCGGGGGCCGCGCAATAGGACCGAAAGGTGGTGGCGCCACCGAGCCTCATGGAGATCCATCGAGGCCCCACCATCGGCGCGGCGGTCTTCACGGGCGCCATGTTCTCCGCTGGCGCCGCCGCGACTTCGACCGTGGCCGTGGGCTTGGAGGAGGCGACGCCACTCGAAGCTCGTGCGTCCGCCGTGGCCGTGGGCTTGGAGGAGGCGACGCCACTCGAAGCTCGTGCGTCCGCCGTGGCCGTAAGCTTGGGGGGAGCGACGCCACTCGAAGCTCGTGCATCCGCCTTGGCCGGGGGCAGAGGAGCAACGTCCTGTGGCATCGAAGCGATCGGCTCCGCCGGCTCAACGGACTCCTGAGAGACGACCTCCGTTGTGGCTCCGCGCAACGTCGTCATGAGGGCGTCCGCGGCCCGGAAGGAGTCCTTCTTGGAGAGCCTTCCCTTCTTGAGCGGATACGATTCGGTTCCGAGCAAGCTGCCCGACGCGCTCACCACTTCCACGGTGAGCATACGTCCCGACACGGCTCCCCGGACGGTCGCCGCGAGCTTGAGCTCCCGTGAGAGCGTGGCGATGGCCGCATCGGTGTGAGCCTCGCGTCTCCGCAGCCCCAACCGCCGCGCATGGGTTGCATACAGCTTGTCCTTGATGACGTCGGAGCCCTTGGCCTGCAACGCGCGTTCGAGCTGCTTGCGAACCGCGTCCCGACGGTCCCCCGCGAAGTCGAGCACCGCGACCCGTTGCTCCGCACGCGCCCAGAAGGACGTCAGGAGCACGCACAGCAACATCACTGCTTTCAACCACTGGCCGCGAAGAGTCACTTGTCCCATACCTCTGTCACGTCGCTTCAAGGGTGCACCGCGCTCGCCCATCACCTGGGCAGCCGCAGGGTCCGGACTGCTTCGACCGTCGACGCGTCCATCCGGGCTGGCAATCCGGGGAGCAGCGCGCCGACCGTGGCGGGAACATTGAGCGGATGGATGAGCGCCAACTGGACGGTCCGGCTCGGAACGTCGAGGAGAATCAAGAAGTAGCGATAGCCAGACACCGGACGGCGCAGGGCCGCACCGGGCCCACGGGTGGGGCTGGCGACCGCGCCTCGTGCCGCTTCGGCGCTCGTCGCTTTGTCGATGAGGTCGGCCTCCCCACCGAGGGAGCCGACGTTGCACTTCGCGCCGCAGGGGCCCTCGCCGACATAGCCCGCATAGCCGAACATGTTGGTACTGAAGACGTCGAGGTTCCGGAAGTCGTTGTTGTCGTTCACGACCTCGAAGACATTGAACTGACCGCAGCCGTCACCCAGGTACCACTTGTCGGGCTCCTTGGCGTAACAGTGGCAACCGCCGAAGGCGCCCGCGCGCACGAGCTCTCCATGGCTGAGGCCCACCCATGGGGCATCGAACCAGTTTCCGTTCGAGCCCTGGGAGCACGCCTGTCCCAGCGAGCCCGCGTGGGGCATGGTGGCGAGCATCACGAAGAGCTTCGAGCCCGACCAACCCCAGGCCTTCTTCTTTCCGCTCCCTTGCGGCGGGCAGTACGGCTCGCTCCCCGGGCCGCACGTGAAGTCCTCGCTCGTCGAGACGTCGACCAGACATTCGGTCCCGATGACGCCGTCGAACCCCTTCGTCTCGGTGCTGTTCCCCTCGAAGTGAAGGCCCTGCGGGCTCTTCGGGCTCCGTGCGTCCCAGGAAGACACCAGGTTCCAGGGCCCCTTCGAATCGCCCTCCGGCTGATACACGGCGAACTGCTTGACCTTCATCGGACCTCGCAGGGTCACGATGAGGTCCTCGTCCCATGGGGTCAGCGCATTGCCTTCGATGTGGTGCTTGCTGAGACAGCACCCGGAGGACTGATAGGCATCACAGGGCCCCGTCGCGGGGTCCCTCCGACTCGGATACCAACCCGGCGCGCCGATGGACTCGAAGGTGAGCGTTCCACCGTGTGAGGCCGGGTCCAGCTCCGAAGGGTCCAGGTCCGCTCCCAGGCCGCCATCGACGGGACCCGGCGTGGGACCGGTCGGAGCGCCGCCATCCGGCGAACGTGAACTGGAGCCTTGAGAACATGCGCACAGCAGCACCAGAAGCAGACTCGTCACCGCGAGACGACGGCGACGCCGACGACCCCTGAAGACCAGCACCGGAGCGCCGAGCAGCGCGAGCGTGGAGGGCGCCGAAGCGGCCGTGCATCCAAGGCCATACTGGATGGGGGGCGCATCCAACGGAACGACGCCCGGCGTGCCTCCATCCGTGGTCGACCCGAAGAAGAGGTCGGAGCTTCCGTTCGAGGAGGCCACGTTGGGATTGCGGCCCGCCGCCAGCTCGTCCCAATCACCGGTGCCGTCGCCGTCCGTATCCGACCGGTCCTCTTTGACTCCGCCGAGCGCCGTCTGAAGTGACTCCGTGTCGAACGCGCCAGTCAGTCCGTGCTGTCGCAGCGTCTCCGCGAAGGGTTGGGTGGCGGTGCCCCGCCCGCCAATGGCGGTGGCGTGGCAAAGGATGCAAGGCGGCGTGTTCTCCATCGCCGTCGCCGTCCGAATCGCCGACGGGAAATTGCTGGTGGCTCCCGCGGTGGTGCCAAGGAAGAGCGCGACCAGCACCAGCGGTCGGGCGAAGCGAGAAGGGCAGAGGGCGCTTGTCACGATGGGGCTCACAAGTAGAAGTGCAGCAGGAGGACGCTGCCCAGGTTGGAGATGGAGGGCTGTCCCTGGACAGGCGTCTGCCGGGCAAACCCGTCGAGCCGGACCTCGAGGCCCCGCGCCGCGAACCAGCTCAATCCCAGCCAGCCCCCGAGCTGCATGCCCGTTGCTCCGCGCTGGTCCTCGCGAAGGAACTCGACGGTGCCCAGCAGGTGCAGGCCACGGACGACCTCCAGGTCCGCCTGGGCGTACCCCACCACGCCCGCCTGAGTCCCTCCCTGCTGACTGCCGCGCACCAGCGCGTCCAGCTCGGCAATCAGGGCGAGGTCGGGGGACGGCGCGTAGCGGGCGAACAGTCCATGCGCCTGCCGCAACGTGTTCGCCTCCAGGTTGAGGCGGTCGAAGCGGGCGAACGTCACCAGGCTGGACACGCCCGCCGTCAGATTCGGTGCGAAGGCGTACTCGAGGTAGCCGGAGGCCCCGCGTTCGCGAAAGCCGTCCGGGCCCACCTGGAAGTTGCCGGCGATGGCCATCACCTCGGTGCGGAAGCTCTCCGCCGCGTAGGCCACCGCCACTCCGTGCTGCTGGGTGTCGTTGAAGTCCGTGCGGGTCACCGCCCTGGCCCAGAGCGTGTGTTCGACGGAGCGGATTCCGAAGGGGACTGTCAAACGCCCGGCCCTGATGAACAGCGCATCCTCCAGCAGGGCGGCTCCCAGCCAATAGTCGCGGCTGACGAGCTTCGGCCCGTCGATGTCGCCGACAGGGGTCAGGCTGGCCGCGAAGGCGCGGCGGGGTGCCACACCGAGCGAGGCCATGGCCCGGAAGGCCCCCACCACCACCGCGGCGCGAACATCGGCGGCCATCACCACGGGCACCATCACGTCGCGGACCTGCCCCTCGTCGCTCGCGGCTCCCAGGTTCACCGAGCGCGTGAAGAGGCCCCCCGCGCGCACCGACACCTCCGGCAGAAACCACTCCGGGCGCGAGGAGCCGAGCGCGCCGTAGAGGAACTGCGTGTTGGAGTCCGCTTCACCTTCCGGGTTGTGCGCCCCCCATTGGGTCTCCAGGAGGGTCTGCTGCTGCGCGCGCCCGTAGTCCGTCATCACGCCGCCACCGCTGGGGTCGACGTGACATGACTGGCAGCCCGTATAGTTGTGTTTGATCATCCAGGGGAACGCCAGGGCCGCCCGTGGATGGACCAGCAGGCACAGCGCAAGCGTCCAGGTGAGCACTCGAACAGACACGTCTGGGTCCTTCTCTCAGCGCTCACGAACGGCATGGCCCGCCGACGCGCGCGAATGTTCTCAGGCCTGGGTGATTTCGAAGGAGACGTCGACGTCGATGTCTGGCTTGACGGTGATGCCCATGTAGCTCGGGACTGCGACGCCGAAGTCCTTGAAGTTCACCTTCACCTGCGAGGTCACCTTCGTTGTCTGAGCGGCCGCTCGCTCCGCGCGGTATCGCAGGACGACTTCTCGCGTCTCACCGTGCAGGGTGAGCAGACCCTTGGCCTGGCCGGACTTCGTCTCACCCTGGGCTGGCACCAGCAGCTCGCCGCGCTTCACCACGAGGACGGCCTGGGGGAACCGGGCCGTCTCCAGGTACTTCTCCTTCATGTGTCGATTGCGCAGCTCGATGCCCGTGTCGAGGGAGTCCAGCGGCACCGTGAAGGTGAGGGACTGGCCGTCGTCCTTGAGCGACAGCTTCCCGGTGGTCCCCACCAGCTTGAAGCCGGCGGGTCCCTTCCCGGTGAAGGAAACCTGGGTCGCTCCCTGAAGCGTGAACTCCGAGGCGGAGGCGACCTCCGGAGTCCCCAGGAGAAGCCCCAGCGACAGCACCACCAGGAGCGCCCTCACGCGAGAATCTCGGTGAGCTCCGCGTTCGCCACGCCTCGCACGTCCTCTCCGAACGAGGTCACTGGCATGCCGAAGACGTTTCGCATCAGCGTGTACCAGAGGTCACGGAGCTGCCGGTCATTGCCCACCGAGTCATAGGCGATGTGTGTGTTCTGCTTCAGGATGCCGTTGCCGCCGACGATGAGGATGGGCAGGTCGAACGCATCGTGGTCGTGCGTGCGCATCTCACTGAGGAACACGAGCGTGGTGTGGTCGAGCACGGTGCCATCGCCTTCGGGAATGGCATCCAGCTTGAGCGCGAGCTCCGCCACCTTGCGGCCCATCCAGGCGTTGATGGCCGCGAAGCTCCGGTTGCTCGGCTTGATGATTTTGTACCGGCCATTCTCCGCTGTATCGGCGAGTTCGCCCTCTCCGTGCTGGCTGCCGTGGTAGTGGAGGCTGGAGCCCGCGTTGTACGCGAGCCCCACGCGGGTACGGTCCGCAGCGGGGATGTTGCGGTATTCGAACTCGGAGCGCGCGTCGTCGAGCAGGTGGGTCACCACGCGCGTGCGGTCACACTCGAAGGCGAGGGTGATGAGGTCGTTCATCACGTCGGCATGGAGCTCGTGGTCGTACCCGTCCTGTCCCTGGGACAGCCCCTGCTGCGGGCCGGGCGGCTCGGGCACCGCGCCAGGCGCGGGAAGCGCGCGGCAGGTGGACGAGACTTCATCGGCGGCGAGCTCCAGGCTCCGCACGGTCGTCAGGTACTGGTCCAGCACCTGCTGGTCCCGGCTGCTCACGCGCTTCTTGATGCGGTTCATGTCCTCGCGGACCGCGTCCAGCACGCTCTTCTCGCGCGCCTTGAGCCTGGCGAGCTCGGTCGGAGTCTGCGCGTTGCCGCTTCCGACCAACGCGTCGAAGATGACGCGCGGATTGACGTTCCGCTTGAGCGGCTCCGTCGGCGACTTCCACGACAGCACCTGGTTGTAGGCGTAGCTGCGGTAGTCGAAGAAGCCTGGCTTGACGCCCAGCCCGGTCTGCATCGAGTTGAGGCCCGTCTGTCCTTGCAGCGTCTGCGCGATGAGCTGGTCCACCGAGGTGGTGCTGCGCACCGCGGAGTCGAGGGGGAGCTTCGCCTTGCGCGCGACCTCATCGGCGTCGATACAGGTGGTGACGGCGGACATGCAGCGCGCGTGTGACGGCTCGACGCTCGGGGACGGTGACTCGCCGTTGTGGCTCCACGTGTAGTTGCCCAGCCGGCTCACCATCATCAGCTTGTGCTTGAGGGGCTGGAAGGGCGTGAGCACGTTGGGCAGTTGGAACGCGTCACCGGAGACGGACGTTCCGAAGGCGGGGGCCGTGCTCCACCAGTCGTGCGGAGCGCCGTTGGGGAAGGCGCAGAGCAACAGACGGCGAGGCATGCTCCCGGCCGCGGCTCGGGCGACGCGAGGCGCGAGTGCCTCCAACCAGGGAAGGAACAGCGCGACACCTGCTCCGCGCAGCACGGTCCGGCGCGACATTGAAGTCTTCATGGAGCCTCCTCTGCGTGCCCGCGGAAGGCGGGCGAAACCACGACGTGATGAAGGAGCTCGCGGAGCGTCCCCGCCTTCCAGGTGGCTGCCAGCCTGGCGACATGCGGCTCGTCTTCCGGCACCAGGCTGCGGCGCATGGCGAAGCTGTACAGCTTCCGTGGCGCGCAATCGCCGAGCCGCGAATCCTCCGCGAGCAGCGGCAGCAGCTCCGACACGTTGGCGATGGGGATGCCCTCGTAGACGCCGCTCGAGTCGATGGGGTGCCCCTCGTCCAGGGTGCGGTAGCGCCCCACCGGGTCAAAGTTCTCCAGGCTGAGTCCGAGCGGGTCGAGCATGTTGTGGCAGCCCGCGCAGGACGGATTGCGCCGGTGCGCCTCCAGTCGCTCACGCACGGTCCTGGGCGACTGGCCCTCCTCCGGTGGAAGCTCCGTGACGACTCCAGGCGGAGGCGTCATGTCGGTGCAGAAGAGCGACGTGATGACGCCCTTGGCGCGAGCGGTGGGCGAGGTGCGGTCGCTGTGTGAGCTGAGCGCCAGGTAGGCCGGCAGCGTCAGGAAGCCGCGACGCTGAAAGGTCGCTGGGTCGGCGGTGAGCAGCGGCTGGACGGCCGTGTTCGCCGGGTGCGGGGCCAGGAACACCTCTTTCCAGGGCGTGGTCCCCGTCACGAAGCCGGACAAGAAGTCGTTGGCCTGCGCCTCGACTCCCTTCGCCACCTCCGGCGTCCATTGGGGGAAGCGACTGGTGTCCACGTTGTGGCTCGACAGCCGCACGGTGCCGAGCCACTGGCCGAGGAACTGGGAGACGAAGCGCTGACCTCGAGGATCCTCCAGCATCCTGTCCGTCATGGCGATGAGCTCCGCGTCCTCGTCGAGCTTGCCGCTCTCGGCGATGGCGAGCAGCGCGTCGTCGGGCATGGAGCCCCAGAGCAGGTAGGAGAGGCGGCTCGCCAGCGCCGCGGACTCGAGCTCTCTCTTGCTCGGTCCGGGACGCTCGATGCGCAGGAAGAACGACGGACTGCTGAGCATCACCCGGAGCACGTGCGCGACCGCGTCCACGTGGCCCAGCTCCAGCGACTGCCTCGCCTGCTGGTAGGTCGCCAGGTACGCGTCCACCTCTTCGGCGTCGAGGGAGCGGCGAAACGCGCGGCGACCCAGCGTCGTCACCAGGGACTTGGGGCATTCAGCGTCCGTGTCGCTCGCGGGAGTGCAGGTGACCAGCCGCGCGGTCAGCTCGGGCGACTCGAAGGCCTTGGCCACCACGTCGCGGGCGGCGTTGAAGACCGCTTCACTTTGAACCTCTGACAGGGAGGCGAGCACGCCCACGTTCGCGTCGAACTCGGACGATGAGGCCGCTGGGAAGTAGTCGGCCGGCCGAGACGTGACTCCGAGCAGGTCCTGAACCGTCGCGTTGTATTCCGACGCGGTCAGCAGATGCGCCGGCATCGTCTCGCCCTCACCTCGGTTCGAGTCCGACAGGGAGAGAAAGGAAGAGCCCTCACATGCCGAGAGCCCGAGAAGAAGACAGACCCCCACACGTTTGGAGGCTGAGTCGAGACGCATGGTCGCTCCTTGCAGAGACGCGGAGGGGGACGGGTTTCCTGGCTGTGGAGTCGAGCGGGGGGATGGCCTCTGCAACGCTGCTGTAGAGACTTGGGCTGCTGATTTCGGCTCAACAAAATCGACGAGCCGGAATCGCTGCTTCGTGGAGTGGAGGCAGGCGGCGCCTGGTGTAGGCGAAGGAAGCACGTGCCTCCGCCCTCGACAGGCCGCTCTTTCGCTCGCGCTCGGTCGGTTGGCGTGAGCCGTTTTGGGCGGTAGTGTCTCTAGAGGGTCATGTCCGTACCCGGGCGACTCATTCCATTGCACCAGGACGCCACCGAGCTGGAGGTCGATCCGTCCGACCTCACCGCCGTGGTTCGGGCATACCGTCCCTATGTCGCGGGGGTGGTGAAGCGCATGTTGGGACGCGACGACGAGGTCGACGACATCGTGCAGGACACCTTCGTGCGTGCCCTCGATGGCCTCAAGCGGCTCGAAAACCCCCAGCGGGTGAAGCCCTACCTGGCTTCGACGGCGGTGCGGCTGACGCTGAGGCGGCTGCGCAGGCGGCGGCTGCAGCGCGCATTCGGCCTGTGGGAGCGTTGGCACCCCACGCTGCTCTCCACGCCCCGCGCCAACGGCGAGCACATGGCGCTGTTGAGCGACGTGTACCGGGTGCTCGACAGCAGGTCCGCGGACGAGCAGGTGGCGTGGAGCCTGCGCTATCTCGAAGGGGAGCGGCTGGAGCGCGTCTCCGAGCTGTTGGGCTGCTCGATCTCCACGGCCAAACGACGCATCGCCGCGGTGGACGCGGCGATGGAGGAGGCGCACCGTGACTGAACGGCACCAGCGTTGGGCTGAGGCGGCGCGCTCGCTCGAACCGAAGTACTCGACCCACGAGGCGACCCTGTTCGAGGCCGAGGTGCGTCGGCGCTACCGTCAACGGGAGGTGCGCAGGCGGGTGGCGCTGTCCGGGCTTGGCGTCGCGGCGCTCGTGCTGGTCGCGCTCTTCGTCCCTTCAATGTCGCGCGGGCCCGGCGTTCCCGAGGTCGTCATTGGTGAAGACGCGCGGGTGGTGATGCCCATCGGCGCGCCGGTGCGCACCCTCCGCTCGGAGCCGGGGCTCTTGTGGCTGGAGCTGGAGCGCGGCGTCATGCACTTCAGGGTCGCCCCGCAGAACGGGCGGCTGGTGCGGGTGTCGGCTGGCGCCGTGGACGTCGAGGTGGTCGGCACCGCGTTTTCGGTCACCCGCGACGACACGCAGGTGAGCGTGGTCGTCACCGAGGGCCGCGTTCGGGTGCGTGCCGGAGCTCGGGAGACGCTGCTGGCGGCGGGCGAGCAGGGCGCGTTCCGAGTGGAGGCACTCGCCCCTGAAGCCGTTGACGCGTCCGCCATACCTGACGAGGTGACGACCGAGGCGAGCAAGGACGGAGGTGTGCCCGCGATGTCCGAGGCGCCGAGCATGGCGCCGGTACCGCAGGCGCCGGGCAGGAAGAGCGTGCGTCGTCCGGCCACCTGGCGAGCGCACGCCGAGCAGGGGGATTTCCAGACGGCGTGGTCGGCGCTGCAGCGCGAGGGCGCTCCCGATGACGAGCCTGGAGATCTGCTCCGCGCCGCCGACGTGGCCCGTCTCAGCGGACATCCCGAGGCTTCGCTCACCCCGCTGCGTCGGGTGCTGTCGCGCTTTCGCGGGGACCCGCGCGCGTCGCTCGCCGCCTTCACCCTCGGTCGGGTGCTGCTGGACGATTTGGGCAACCCGCGAGAGGCGGCCGACGCGTTTCTGGAGGCGCACGCGCTGGCTCCGAAGGGCCCGCTCGCCCCCGACGCGCTCGCCCGCGCCGTCGAGGCCCAGGCCCAGGCGGGAGACGTCGCGGCGGCCCGCAGCACCGCCGAGCGCTTCGTCGAAGAGTTTCCGCGGTCGCGGCGAATCGACGCCGTGAGACAGTGGGGGAGGCTCGAAGCACCGTGATGTCCCTTCTTCCGTCCGGGTCCTCCGGCGCTGCGCAGGTGGCCCTGGCGTGATGGTCGCAGTGGTGTGGTGGGTGGCTGCCGTCTCGCTGTCCGGCTCGGGAAGCGTGGCGATGAGCGCCACCGGTTGCCCGCCCGGCGTCGAACCGGAGCTGCGCCGGCTGCTGGCGATTGAGCTCAAGGTGCCCGTCGACGCGGCGTCCGGAGAGGGTGACACGCGGGTGACCGTCGACTGCACGGCGCCGCACTACACAGTGGCGCTGGAGGTGTTGAACCGGAAGCCCGAGCAGTTCGAGGTCGACATCTCCGACGTCAGCGCGCTGGCCGTTCCCCGGACGGTCGCGTTGTTGGTGGCCGAGGCCGCCGCGCGGCTGTGGTCTTCGCCTCCCGCCGAGCCGCCGCTCCCGCCGGTTGAGCCTCCGCCTCCTCCCGAACTCCCGCCTCCGCCCGAGTTCACGCCTCCGCCCGAGCTTCCGCCTGTCCTCCAGGCCCCGCCCACGCTCCAGGCCCCGCTCGCTCCCATTGTCGAGCCGGGCCGGGTGCAGCTCGGCCTGTTCGGCGTCGGGCGCGTGGGGGAGCTGTCGTTGTTTGGCGGGGGCCTCGCGGCGGACGTGCGGCTTGGGAGTCGGGTGGGTCTGCGCTTCGATGTGGCGGCGCTGCGGGGGCGCGCACAGCGGGCCTCGGGCTCGGTGTTGGCGACGCTGGTCGATGGCGGGGTCACCCTCGATGTGCGGACCGAGCGGGAGCGGTGGATGGTTCGGGGCGGCGTGGGGCTGCGTTGCGGACTCGGTGAACTCAAGGGCCTGCCGGCGGAAGGGCACGTGGGGGCTGTCACGCGTGGCGTGCTCTGGGGGCCCCAGGCGGGAGTGAGCGGCGAGTGGCGACCGTGGGGGTGGCTTGCGCTGGGGCTGGGGCTTGATGGAGGCGTCTGGGTGCCGCGCCTGGATGGCACCGTGGTGGGCGAGTCGCCTGTTCGCGTCGTCGGCGCCTTCGGTGCGCTCTGGTTCTCGGGTGGCGTGCGCGGGTGGTAGATTGGCGAAACCGATGCGCGGACGTTCGCCCGACATGTTGGTGCTGGCGCTGCTGCTGTCGGGGTGCGAGTCGTTCACGCTGGGCGGCGCTGGGGTGGTGCTCGGTCCCGGCCCACAGCTGTGTCGGGAGGCGTCACTTCCCCACGTGACTCCGCTGTTCACCGAGGGCCCCGCCGAGACGGGCCCCATCATCCACCGCCGCGAGGATGGCGTCCTCGTCACCGAGGTCTCCGGGCGGGTGCGCGGCCGCCATGAGCGTGAGGACCGCTCCAGTTTCTTCACCACGCGCTCGTTCGAGAACCGGACCTACCGGCTCGTGGTCGAAGACGCTGTCGCCGCCGGCCGTTCCGAAATCAAAATCACCTACTACCCCATCGTTGATGTGTCGATGTACGGCCCTGGCACCAACTTCCGTAGCTGGAAGATGTATGGCTTTGAGGGGAACCAGAACGGGGGCTACACCTTCCACGTCAACCAAGGGATGCGTCAGGTGTCGCCTCGGCAGTTGGAGCAGACGGTGACCGACAACTCCCGCGAAGGCCGGCCGTTGCTCGTGGGTGACATCCTCGACTTCGAACTCGGCATCTACCTTGCTGGCGCCGATGCCATGGACCCCAACCCCATTGTCGGCGGGTCGGCCTATTTCTCAGACACCTTCCGCTACCAGGTTGGCCTCGGCGGGCTCACGCCGGAGAACTTCGACTCCACGGGCCTGTTGGGGCCTTCTGTCGAAGCCCGTCTCGGTGGTGGCACCACCGTGCCCTTCGTCGCGCTCGCCGACGGCACCCCGGTTGCGCCGAAGTACGCGCTCTCGCAGGTGGCGCTCAACATTCAGTGGCCACACCCTCAAGGGTTTCTCGAAGGCCGCCGGCTCTTCTACACCGAGCTCGACACGGGAGCCCACATCGAGGCGGGCAACCCGCCCCTGCCGTTGCAGGGTGTTCTGGGGCCGCTGTTCAATGCCAGCAGTTGCGTCGCCTGTCATGTCTTCAATGGCCGTGGTGTGTTGCCGCCGGTGGGAGGGCAGGTGCAGTCGCTGGTGCTCAGGCTGACTGATGAGCCGGACTTCGGCGACCAGCTTCAGCCTCAAGAGGCTCCTGTATGGCTTTCGCGCATCGAGCCGCTGTCGGTGACGCTCAGCGATGGTGAAGTGGTGACGCTGCAGCGGCCGGTGTTCGATGCTGGCCGTCCGCTGCGCGCGTCGGCGCGGCTGGCACCGGCGCTGGTCGGCCTGGGGCTGCTCGAGGCGGTCGACGAGTCGACGCTCCTGGCGGTGGCCGACGAGAACGACTGCGACGGGGACGGTATCTCGGGTCGCCCTGGGCTGAGCAGGGGCTCGCCGGGTGAAGAACCGAGGCTCGGTCGCTTTGGCTGGAAGGCCGAGCATCCTTCGGTCTCCGCGCAGGTCGACGCAGAGCTCGCGGCCCACCTCGGAGTGGGAGGGACGGCGAGTGCGTTCGGCGGAGAAGACCGGGCTCGCCTCGTCACGTATCTGCGGCTGCTCGGGGTCATGCCCCAGCGTGTGACTGCGCCGGAGCAGGTGCGTCGTGGCGCTGAGGTGTTCGCCGCGGTGGGGTGCGGTGCCTGTCATCTGCGCGAGCTGACGACAGGGAGGAGGCACCCGTTCGAGGAGCTCCGCGCGCAGACGGTGCATCCCTACACCGACCTGTTGCTTCACGACATGGGCGCGGGGCTGGCGGACGACTCCGGCCTGCCCGAGGCGAGTGAGTGGCGCACGGCGCCCCTGTGGGGCCTGGGCTTCACGGCGCAGGTCTCTGGCGCCGTCAACCTGCTGCACGACGGGAGGGCCGGCTCGGTGCTGGAGGCGGTGCTGTGGCATGGCGGGGAAGCGCAGAAGGCGCGGGACGCGGTGGTGGCACTGCCGCGAGAAGACCGCCTGGCGCTGCTCGCGTTCCTCGACAGCCTCTGACGCGCCGAAGCGTGCACTGGCGCTACTGGGCTGCTCCCACATTCACGAGGCGTCCATCGTCGTGCCGCTATACCGCGCGCCGATGGTCTCGCCAGGTGCCTTCACGCCCCTTGGACTGTTCCTCCTGCTGCAGGGATGCGCCACTCCGGCTGCGCCCTGGAAGGGCGAAGTGCCGTGGCCGGACGAAGGCTCGTCCAGAACCGTTGTCGAGCGGATGGAGGCGGGTTCCGCGCTCGCCGCCGCAGGGGCCATTCGCGAGGTGGTGAGAACCCATCCGTTTCCCAACCTGTTCGCGGGATGCGCGAGTCCAGAGCAGGGCCTGGATGTTTCCGTCTTCGCGGGTCCGACGCCAGGCCTGTACTTCGTAGTGGTGGACCAGGGTTTTCACCGCTGCGGCGGTCCGAGTGGACGTGTCCTCGATTGGTGGGAAGTCTATGCGGTGGCTTCCCAAGGCGTTGTGGTCGAAAAAGCCCCGACTCCGACTGGCAATGTCCCTGCTGATGCAATGCCACCTGGGAAGATCGATTCTAAAGGAGCCGGTCCATCCCGCGTGTGACGCCGATGAATTCGCGCACGCGGCGAATGGCGAGCAGCGTGCCTTCCACGTAAGGCGTCGCCCCGGGCCCACCGTCATACGAGAGGGTCAGCCGTTCATCCTGTCGCCCGAAGCGAATCTCCAGACCGATGGTGTAGCCCGGAAGGCGAATCGAGTGGGTGCGCGACTGGTTCACTGTCGCGCCTCGCGCGGTGACGTCCCCCACGGTCTTCTCCACGGGGACTTCCACGTCGGGAGACCGAACCTCGGTGAGTCGCGCCGCCAGCTCGCGTGCCATGCCGCTGGGAGCATCCATCTTCCCCGCGTAGGCGCTGTCGATGATTTCCCACGATGACAAATGCTGTGCGGCTTCGAGGGCAAAACGCTGGAGCAGGGCCGCGGTGATGGCGAAGTTGCCGATGGCGAGCACGCCGACCTTGGCGCTCCTGGCCGCCTCGTCGATTTCCCGGACCGCGTCGTCGGTCAGCCCCGAGCTGCCGATGACAGCGTGGCGTCCCGCGCGTACAGCGGCGAGCACGTTGTCCTTCACGGCCACGGCGCTGGTGTAGTCGACGAAGACGTCGGATGGGACCGCCAGCGCTTCCTCGACGGAGCCGCTGATGGTTAATCGACCCAGGGATTCTCCACGGGCACGGCGTGCCACCGCCGCCACCAGATCGAGGTCATCGGCGGCTTCGATGGCCGCCGCGAGGGGCTGGCCCACCCAACCTGTCACTCCCGCTACGCAGACACGAATCATCACTCGCGCATAGCAGGCGATGAGGCCCGGTTTCCAGGTACAGGTGCCACGACAGTCGACGAGCGCAACAACGCGCACGAGATTGTCAGCACGAACACGGTGGCGCTCCGGCCTCGCGGACCCCGAGTAGGTGCCGCGCTACCGCGCCGGCGGGTACTTCTGGAGCTTGCGCTGGAGCGAGCGGCGGTGGATGCCGAGCTTGCGCGAGGCCTCGGAGATGTTGCCCGCGCAGTCCGCGAGCACTCGGTGGATGTGCTCCCACTCCGCTCGCGCCAGCGAGGGCGCTTCGAATGTCTCCGGCGCCGCCAGTGACGGCTCGCCCGAAGCTCGTTCGAAGGCCGCGAGGATGTCGTCCACGTCCGCCGGCTTGGGCAGGTAGTTCACCGCCCCCAGTCGAATCGCATCCACCGTCGTCGCGATGCTCCCGTACCCCGTGAGCACAATCGCCTTCGTGGACGCGTCCACCGCCAGCAAATCCTTCACCACTTCCAATCCACTGCGCCCCGGCATGCGCAGGTCCACCACGGCGTACTCCGGTGACTCCCGCCGCGCCGCCGCCAGCGCCGAGTCGTAGTCACCCGCCGTGGTGACCTCCCACCCTCGCTCACGAAACGCCCGCGCCAGCCGCTCCCGCAGCGTCGCGTCGTCATCCACGAGCAACAGGCTCGGGTGATGCCCATCACCGCCCACGGCGCTCACGACGCCACCTCCGTGGCGGGCGGCGCTCCGACAGGCAATGCCAGACTCGCCACCGTCCCCTGTCCCGGCGTGGACCTCAACTCCAGCGAACCGCCGAGCTGCTCCGCCAACGTGCGCGCCAGAAACAATCCCAACCCCATGCCCTCACCCGGCGCCTTCGTGGTGAAGAAGGGCTCGCCCGCCCGCGCCAGGATTTCCGCCGGCATCCCCGCGCCCCCATCGCGCACCTCCAGCCGCGCGTCTCCTCGCCCCGCCACCACCCGCAGCTCCACAGTCCTTGAAGGCGGCGACGCCTGGAGCGCGTTCTTCACCAGCCCTCGCACCACCCGCGCCAATGCTCGCGGCGGCCCCTGCACCCGCCACGCGCTCAGCGCCTCGGGCAGCTCCACCCGCACGCGCTCCACGCCCGACAGCTCCGACAGCGAGTCCTCCACCAACCGCCCCAGCGGCATCGGATGGAACGCCTCTCCCGTCGTCTGCCCCGCGTCCGCCGACATCTGCACCAGCACGTCGCGACAGCGGTCCACCTGCTGACGGATGAGCCGCAGGTCCTCGCGTACGGCCTCGGAGGTCCCCGCCGCCGTCAGCGCCCGCTCCACTTCCTTCGACACCACCGCGATGGTCGACAGCGGCGTGGACAGCTCATGCGCCGCGCCCGCCGCCAGCGTCGCCAGCGAGGCCACCTTCTCCCGCCTCGCATGCTGCGCTCGCGCCTGCGCCAGCTCCTGCTCGCGCTCCTCCAGCGCCCGCGTCACCCGCTGCACGAAGTACACGATGAAGCCCGCGGCCACCGCGAACGCCACCCACATCCCATTGATGTGCAGCCGCATCAGCGCCGCATGGTCCGGCCGAGACAGCCCCGGCACCAACACCACGTCCTGCAGCAGGAACAACGAACCGAACGCCGTCAGCGTGAAGCCCAACAGGCTCCACATCCACCGCGCGGGCAACAACACCGTGCCCAGCGCCACGTTCACCAGGTACAGCGTGGTGAAGGGGTTGTGCGTGCCACCACTCAGCGCCAGGAGCCCCGTGAGCACCAGCGTGTCCCACAGCATCAGCTTGCCGATGGTGCCTTCCGTCACCCGCGCCCGACCCAGCCACGCTCGCACCGCGAGGTTGGTGATGGCCTCCAACCCCAGGAGCCCCGCCAGCACCGGCACCGGCAACGCCAGCTCCAACCCATACGCCGCCAGCGCGATGACCAGCGCCTGACCCAGCAAGAGGCCCCAGCGCAGCTTCAGCAACCACTCCAGGTTGATGCGGGCGCGCGAAGCAGGCTCGGTGGGGATGGGAGGCGTCATGGCACGACAGCGGACTGCAGCGAGGCGGAGCGGGCCACATTGCCCAGCAGGTCCACGTTGCGAAGCGACTCGCCCGGACCCACGCCATCCAGCCACGAATCCCACGCCAGTGTGAAGACCCGCGCCGCCTTCGGCGCGTCTTCCGTCAACTCGAGCCCCTCCAGCAGCACGTCCACCGACGAGGTGCCCCGCGTCTCCACCTCGAACTCCTGCTCGCCCTCCGCCAGCGTGCCTCGGACATGCAGGCTCAGCCCCACCATGTCCACCGGCACCGCGCCCTGTGCCGCGGAAGACAGGCCCTCCGCGTCCGCGTCCGCTGGCTCGAAGGTGAGCCGCGCCCGGCAGTAGCGCCCCGGCGGCGGACGCATCACCCCCAGCGGCAGCACCCCTCCATCCGCGTCCCCCAGCGCGACCACGTGCGGCGTGCCCAGCCGCAGCGCGTTCGACACCGAGTGCGCCCACGCGGTCCCCACCGGGGACAGCTCATTCCACAGCCGCCGCCAGCCCGTCGCCTCGCACGGAATCAGCTCCACCTTGCCCAGCGTGACGAGCGCCCCGGTGAGCGTGGCCCGCACGCCCTCGTCCGTGACGAGCGTGCGCGCCCCCGCCGCCTCCGGCACCTCGCGCGCTCGAGCGGTGGTGAGCCCCAAGGTCAACTCCATCCCCTCGATTCGCTCACCGCCACCACAGCCGGCGAGACTCAGCAACAGGACGGGCAGGGCGAAAGACTTCGTCGCGACAGGCATGGCTCAGAGGTCATACGCGACGGACATCATCGCGATGGGAGTGGGCGCCACGCGTCCGTGGAGCCGGTTGAAGAAGGGGACCCTCACACCCGCGGCCACCACGATGTCCGTGCTGGGGCTGAAGAGGACGTCGGGCGACGCGTAGCCGATGACGCCCCCGCCGTTCTCCTCCTTCTCGCCATGGATGTCCGCCGCAGCCTCTATCCGTCCGTCCAGCCCCAGCCGCACCGCCCACCGGGGCGCGGGCTGATACTGCGCGGCCAGCGTGGTGCGCACCGACGGGCCCGCCTTGAAGCCCAGCATGCCACGCAGGGGCAGGAAGCCCGTGGCGCTGACGAGGAAGGACCAGTCCCCCCGGAAGTGCTGGTACGCCACGCCCGCCAGCGGGTCCACCGAGCCGCTGCCGAGCTGCGTGTCCAAATCCAACAGCGTGCCGTCCTCCGCGCGCAGCCGGGGCGCGGTGGGCAGCTTCACCCCCGCGAGCACGCTGAAGAGGTGGTCCGCGGAGAACTCGCGGTCCTGGTACAGGAACGCCTTCGCGCTCACCTCCACGTCGCCCACGCCCCACCCGCGCTCGCGGGCCAGGCTCACCGAGCGCACCTCGCGCGCCTGCAAGGGCAGCGTGGCCGACAGGAACAGCCAGGGCAGCGGCGCGTACGCCACCGCCACGTCCATGCGGGCCTCGCGCAGCCGCAGCGCATCCACGCGCTCCTGTCCCACCGTGTGCCCCCAGGCCCGCAGGGTGGTGGACAGGCGCAGCCGCCCGGAGAACGGCTGCTCGGTGCCCATGGAAGTGAGCGTCGGGTCTCCACACGCACACGTGGCGCAGGCCCAGGCGGAGGAGACGGGCGCCAGCACGGCGCCGCAGAAGAGAAGGAGGGCGAGGGAGGCTTTCACGACGGCGAAGACGATACGCCCCGGTCCGCCCCCGTCGCGTGTGGCGTGTTGTCGCAGTCCGTCTGGGCGACCCAAGGCCCGCGACGCCCCCCGGAAGGCGAGCGGGGAGGCGAGCGCCCGCTGCCTCGCGGGAAGTCATGGGCAGGTTGAGAATGACTTCCACGCCCCGGCGTTGGTGGGAAACAGGAGGCCTTACATGGGAGTGCTCGCGCCGCTTGGTCGGCTGCTCTTTTCCGCCATCTTCATCACCAGCGGCCTGAATCACTTCATCCAGCTCGACGCCCTCACGGCGTACGCGCAGCGCTCCGGCATCCCCGAGCCGCGCTGGGCGGTGCTGCTGTCGGGCGCGGCGCTGGTGCTCGGGGGGCTGTCGGTGTTGCTCGGCGTGCTCGCCCGCCTGGGGGCCGCGGCCATCGCCATCTTCCTGGTGTGCGCGGCCTTCATGGTCCACCGCTTCTGGCTCATCGCCGACCCGGTGCAGGCGCAGGATCAGCTCATCCACTTCATGAAGAACCTCTCCATGGCCGGAGGCGCGCTCTTCATCGTCTACTTCGGCTCGGGCCCCTTCAGCCTGCGTCGCGGGGGACGCAAGGAAGGCCTCCTCGGCGGGGGACGACTCGGCACGCCGCTGAGGCCCTGAGGGCCCCGAAGCTCGGAGCCCGGAACTCGGCAGCCCGGACGCTCGCGAGCCCGGCGGGCCCGCGAGCTCGTGGGTTTCAGCCCACCGCCGCCGTGGCCGTCGCGGCGCGCAGGGTGAAGAAGGCGACCTCCGGCTCGCTGCCCCGGCGCAGGTAGGGGCCGCCGAAGCCGAAGCCCAGCCCGCGATTCACGTAGAGCTGGTTGCCGTTCACCTGGTAGTGCCCGCGGATGTAGGGCTGGCCCGCGCGACGGAACAGCCGCTCGGTGAGGCCCTGGACGATGAACTGCCCGCCGTGCGTGTGCCCGGAGAACTGCACCAGGTTGCCCTGCGCGGGCAGCTTGTCCACCGTGGGCGGCGTGTGGGCCAGCACCAGCCGGGTGCCGGACTCCGGCGCGCCCCGGAAGGTCGCCTCCACGTCGTCGCGGCCGGTGCGCCCGTCATCCACGCCCAGCACCGTCACCGGGGCGCCGCGCATGTGGACGACGCGGTGCTCGTTCTGGAGCACGGTGTAGCCCAGGTGCTCGAAGCACTGGCGCAGGTAGGGCGCGTTCACCCAGTGGTCATGGTTGCCCAGCACCACGAAGACGTGGCCCTTCAGCCCGGAGAGCACGTCGCGCACGCGCGGCAGCGGCTTGGGGCTGTGGGTGACGTAGTCGCCCGTGAGGAAGACCAGGTCGGGGGACTCCGAGTTGACCGCCTCCACCGCGCGGCGGATGCGCACCTCGGACGTCGCCTGCCCCACGTGCACGTCGGAGAGCTGCGCCACGCGCAGGCCGTCATGGCACTCCGGCAGGTGCGGCAGGTGCAGCACGTTCTCCGTGAGGGTGAAGTGGTCCCTCCAGCGCAGCCGTCGCTCCGGGCGCAGCGGATCCGCGCCGCTCCAGGCCACCAGCTCGTTGCGGCCTCCCTGATGGGACTCCAGGTGCGGTCCACTGGACGAGGATGACGAGGGGCGACGGCGAGCCAGACGTCTCAAGCGCATGCGATGCGGTTCCTTTTCCGGCCGGAGGCGGTGAGCGCCCGATTGTACGGAGCCGGGGGAGGTGGGTTGAAGCAGGTGTCCCGCGCACGCCTGCCCTCCTTGCGGCCAGCGAGCGGGGTGAGGGGAAAACCGTCATGATTCCGGGAAGATTCCAGGGGGGCCTCCGGCCTTCCTTCCACCATTGGACACACTGCCGGGGGGCATGCGGTGACGGCGTCCGACGAGGTTGGTACACACGCGGAGACGATGAGCCCCCGGCTTGGGACGGCCCCCGACATGGGCCCGGACGTGTTGACGCCAGCCGGTGAGACGGGCCTTGGAGGGCAGGAGGCCCTGCCCGTCGGCTCGCGCCCCGTCGCCCTCTCCGAGCTGATGGGCACCATGCCCCTGGGCATGGCGGTGGTGGACCGCGAGCTGCGCTTCGTCGAGGTGAGCGAGGCCCTGGCTTCCCTCAACGGCCGGCCGCGCGAGGCCCACCTCGGACGGCTCATGGACGAGGTGATGAACCCT